>Ga0209292_1000146_pt1 | contig 100070 bp, 93 predicted proteins | sample GOMGulsemesocosm_2_FD_184634 | JGI IMG/M metagenome (GOLD analysis project Ga0209292, IMG submission 184634) | Methane-oxidizing microbial communities from mesocosms in the Gulf of Mexico - GOM9C Gulf of Mexico (SPAdes) (version 2) | ecosystem: Environmental > Aquatic > Marine > Cold seeps... | reverse complement strand
GATAATTCAGGGTAAATAAGTGCCCACTCTCGATCGCTAATAGTCGCTCTTTCAATACTCATTTTATGGATTAAAAGAGATGATTATTATCAAAAAATCATCCTTTTGCAAACGTCAACGGAGCCTAGAGGCAGTGGTGAAATCGGTATTAGATGGCACCTTTACGCCAGCAATTCCCGCGAAAAAAGTGCTGCCCCCCGAAGAAAAATCACAGCGTAAAAAAGTCGAACAAGCCGCCGAAGCACAACGCGAAAAAATAGCCTTACAGCAGTATTTTGAACAACAAGCCGCCTATAAAAAAGCCCAAGAACAGGCAGGTAAAAAAACAGAACCTAAACCGCGTGAGAGGTGTCCTTTAAGCGGTTTATTAAACAAAATTCGGGAATAAGTCACATAAAGCAGAGCTTAAAGGTAGGGGAAAAAAGCCCTTTATTTTAAGCTCCTCACCTCACCTCACCCCCCCCCCTCTCCAACAGGAAAGGGAGCTAAAAACACATCAGGAGACTGTCGTTGCCTAAGTTCTGTTTAATAAACGCTTAAACATATAGATTACAATTAGACCTTGACTTACAAGTTTTAGTCTAAGTGAACAAACCAAGTGAAGCTTGATGCTCACTCGGTGCTCTCGTCCCCCAGGTCTCCTTGGGAATGCGTTTCTCCGAGCTCTGCTTGATAAGTCAATGTGTTTACTAATCAAATGTACCTGCTTTTCAGATTGGCTAAAGGCAAACATTCCTAAGCGAAAGCTTAGGCAATCCACCCTTAAAATAATTTCACTAAGAGTCGTATGATAAAAGCAAAAAAAAACTGATAAAATAAACCCCTCTTTTTAGTTACGGAATCGATGCCCTCCATGTCGGAAAAAAAAATCAGCGAAAGCCTTGTTGCCATACAACAATTAAAAAGCACCATTAGCCAGAAAATCATTGGCCAAGAAGTTTTAATTGAACGCATGTTAATTGCCTTATTAGCCGATGGGCATTTATTAGTCGAAGGGGCGCCAGGGCTTGCTAAAACACGCGCGATTAATGCTTTAAGCAAAGGTATTCAAGCCGATTTTCATCGCGTGCAATTTACCCCCGATTTATTACCTGCGGATTTAACAGGAACCGATATTTATCGCCCAGAGCAAGGCTGTTTTGAATTCCAAAAAGGGCCTTTATTTCATAATTTAGTACTCGCCGATGAAATTAACCGCTCACCTGCAAAAGTTCAAGCGGCCTTATTAGAAGCGATGGCGGAACGTCAAATTACTGTCGGTGGTGAAACCTATCCTCTGCCGCCTTTATTTCTGGTAATGGCCACTCAAAATCCAATTGAGCAAGAAGGTACTTATCCATTGCCTGAAGCGCAATTAGACCGATTTCTATTGCATGTGAAAATTGATTACCCCAATGCTGAGCATGAGAAAGAAATTTTACATTTAGCACGAGAAGAAGCAAAACAAACACTGTCTACAGAAAAGCCGAAAATTACTGCAATTAGCCAAGGCAGTTTATTTAGTGCGCGGCAAGAAGTGTTAAATGTCTATATGGCAGAGCCACTGGAAGCCTATTTATTACAAATCATTCTGGCTACCCGTAATCCAGCCGCTTACGGTGAAGATTTAGCGAGTTGGTTACAATACGGTGCGAGTCCGCGTGCCAGTATTGGTTTGGACCGCTGTGCTCGTGCCAGAGCGTGGCTGAATGGCAAAGATTTTGTATCTCCTGAAGATATTCAAGCCATGGCGTTTGATATATTACGCCATCGTATTATTTTATCTTACGAAGCGGAAGCCGAAGGGATTACGACTGATTATTTTATTGAACAGTTGATTGCGCGGATTGCTGTCCCTTAATGGAAAATAGCAACGAACGAGTACAGGTTAATTTAAAAATGCTGGTCAATTTAGCGCGGTCAGCCGCGTTACTTAAATTAACCCGTCATAAAATTAAAGCCCAACAAAGTGGCGGCTATATTTCGCGAATTAAAGGGCGCGGCATGGAGTTTGATGAAGTGCGCCCGTATCAAGCGGGCGATGATATTCGCAGTATTGATTGGCGAGTCACGGCACGAACGGGAAAAACACATACTAAATTATTTAGAGAAGAACGGGAGCGACCCGTATTTATTTCTGTGGATTACCGCCAAGGAATGCAGTTTGCCACACGCGGGGTATTTAAATCGGTACAAGCCGCGAAATTAGCCACTGTGCTTGCTTGGATGGCACAAAAACAAGGCGACCGATTAGGCGGGCAAATTTTTACGGATACTCACTGTCGTGAATTAAAACCCAGTAACGGACGGCCAGCGGTTTTACATTTTTTAAATGCTTTAATAAAGCGTGATAGCACTCAGCAAGCCATTTCTTTTGAGCAGATTATTGCGCGTTTAAGTCAGCACGTAAAACCCGGTAGTCTAGTGTATATCATCAGCGACTTTCGGGGTATCGATGCCACCTGTGAACTCTCTTTAGCGAAACTGGCAAAGCATTGTGATATGGTGATGATTTTTATTTACGACCCATTGGAAAGCCGATTACCCAAAAAAGGACGTTTCCGATTTACCCACCAACAACAAGAGTGTCAGGTAGATACCAGCCATAAAGCACGAGTATTAGCCTATCAACAAAAATTTCAACACCATGAAGCCGAGCTACAGAGAATAGCCCTTCAACTTAATATTCGTTTAATGACCTGCAACACGTCGGATCAAGTAACGGATATTTTAAGATAAAGTCATTGATTATTAAGCATCATACTTAGGTTTATGCAGTAATTTTAACCAGCGCATTAATAACCAAGAGTGGCGTAATAAATAAAAATAACCTATAAATACAGCGCCAAAACTTATAAACATCACCCACTCTGCGACTTGAAAATGATTTGCAATAAGGCCAATGCTTGCAAATAATATGGAAATCAAGACGATAATTAATAGAGTTTGCCGGTCGGTATAGCCTGCTTTTAAAAAAATATGATGTAGATGCTCTCGGTCAGGCAAAAAAGGTGACTGCCCTTTCATCACACGACGAATCATAATACACACAGTATCCATAATAGGAATGGCGACTAACCATAAGGCGGTGATCGGACTAAAGACCTGAATTCCCCCTTCGGATTGGGAAAATAAAATAGTAAACCAAGCAATGGCAAAGCCTAATAGCATACTGCCTGCATCGCCCATAAAGATTTTTTGTTGCGCATACAAATTAATCAGTAAAAAAGCAAAAAGGCTGGCGATTAAGATTAACAGTAAATCACTGTATATGCCTCCCTCAGCCCCTAAGCTGATATAACAGCCGACTAGAGCCACCAGTGCTAAAGAGGCGGCTAAACCATCAATTCCATCCATCATATTAAAAGCGTTAATACTGCCAATCACCGCAAAAACAGTAAATGGAATAATTAAAACACCTAAATGAATCGAGCCTATACCCACTAAATCTCCTAAAGAGTTCAAACTGAGATCAGCATAAAACAGCATAATAAAGGTCGCAATAGATTGAATCAATAGACGAATTTTAAAACATAAATCTTTCAAATCATCAATCACACCCACCAATACAATCAATGTAAAAGCCAATAACATAGGGATTAATTCAACTAAGGGATTGGCTAAAAAAAAGCTTTGTAGTAAAAAGCTCAGAAAAATAGCTAGCCCACCGATTAAAGGAATATGCCCTGTATGTAACTTCCTTACATTAGGACTGTCCACTAAAGAGTATTTAAGCGCTAAAGGATAGAGTAACTTTATAAGTAATAGAGTCACAAGAAAGGAAGTAATAAACGTAAGCATAATTCAGTATCTTAATTCTGGTATCTGATTTAACCCTACCTTAAGTAGGATTCCAGTTGTTAGTATAAGGGAATTAACGGCTCAAACAAGGCTCTTTCTGCTATTTAGTATACTGGAATCACTATATTTCTAATTCCCCTTCAATGGCAAGATTTTGTAATTCTTGTAAAGGCGGCATATCCTCGATACTGGATAAATTAAAATAATCTAAAAAGACTTTCGTTGTGCTATATAACGCGGGACGGCCAGGTACTTCTTTATGCCCTACGGATTTTATCCATTCTCTTTCTAAAAGTGTTTGTATCATGTGGCTAGACACACTAACCCCACGAATGTCTTCAATGTCACCGCGGGTGACAGGTTGTTGATAGGCAATAATTGCGAGGGTTTCTAACAGTGCTCGGGAATATTTCGGCGGCTTTTTAGCAAATAATCGCGCTACCCACAGGCTCATTTCGGATTGCACTTGAAATCGCCAACCACTAGCAACCTGATGCAGCTCTAAAGACGAAGCCTGATAATCTAGACTTAGTTGCTGAATGGCTGTTTCAATAGCGGATTTAGCAGGTCTTTCTAGCTCAGGAAAAATAGCCTGTAATTGTTTAGTCGATAAAGGGCTATCGCTGGAAAACAATAAGCTTTCTATTATTTTCTTTAATGTTTCGGTGGAATACTCTATTTCCTTAAACTCATTCATACCGCCCCCAAGTTTTCGCGTGAACAAATACTCAAAGCGGAAAAAGGGGCTTCTTGTAGGATATCAAGCAGTTCTGCCTTACTAAGCTCTAAAATGGCTAAAAAAGTCACTACTACACCTGCTCGACCTTCTTTTAGATGAAAAAAAGATTCAAAACGAGCCATTTCTAAAGGTTTTAATTTGGCCATAATATCACTCATACGATCCCTGACTGAAAGAGGCTCTTTGGTAATCACATGATGACTTATTTGCTCCGCACGTTTTAATACGCGCTGTAATGCCGAGACAAGCTCTGGCAATGTCACTTCAGCCTCGGCTTTTTGCAACTCCATATCCGCCACGTCAACAGAGGGAGAAAAAATATTCCGCTCTAAGCGCGGTAATTCATCCAAAGCTTCTGCTGCTTTTTTCATTTGTGCATACTCTTGTAAGCGACGCATAAGTTCTGCGCGGGGATCCTCTTCTTCACCTTCTTCTAAACTAATTTGGCGAGGCAATAACAATCGGGATTTTATTTCCGCTAACACCGCTGCCATTAATAAATATTCTGCCGCCAATTCCAGTTTTAATTGGCTCATTAATTCAATATACGCCATATATTGCTGAGTGACTTTCAGTATCGGAATATTCAAAATATCCAGATTCTGTTTTTTTATCAAATACAGCAATAAATCTAACGGACCTTCAAAAGCCTCTAAAAAAACCTCTAAGGCTTCTGGCGGAATGTATAAATCCTTAGGTAAATCCAAATACGGCTCACCTGCAACACGCACTGACGTTCGTACTTCTTCTATACTCTCTGTTACTTGCATAAACTCGTTAAATTACAATCCTGCTAATGCAAAAAAAACAGACTTTACCATGCCAATCGGGGCCGATATCATCGCCCCTAAAACATCGGTCATCATTAATGCAATCAAAACAAAAAAACCATAACGCTCTATATAGCTGTAGTAATAATTCCAGTGCGGAGGTAATAGCCATGAAACAATACGACTGCCATCTAAAGGCGGAATCGGCAAGAGATTCAACACCGCTAAAACCGTATTAATCATAATACCAGCAACCCCTACATACAGCATAGGTAATGAAATTTCGACCATATGAATGGCCACCGCAAGGCGAATAAATAACGCCCAACCCACAGCCATCAATAAATTCGAAACAGGACCTGCTAGTGCAACTAAAGCCATATCCCGTTTTGGATTTTTTAACTGAGCCATATTCACCGGCACAGGTTTTGCCCAGCCAAACACAAATCCTGTGGTCGCCAATAATAAACCCGGTACTAAAATAGTGCCGATAGGATCAATATGTTTCAGTGGATTTAAAGTTAATCGCCCTAACATCCAAGCGGTTTTATCCCCACGTAATTTAGCAACCCAGCCATGCGCGACTTCATGCACGGTAATTGCAAAAATAACGGGGATAACCCAAACTGCGATTTTTTGTATTAAACTTAATTCATCCATAGATTAAATTAACCCGCATCCCCTTTACCTTGACGAAGTATTTCTACCTCTCCATTTGCACAAGAGATAATGGTACTGACATAACATTGAATAATACCTGCATCAATAATCAAATCCACCTCATGCTCCAACTGCTCTCGAATCTCATACGGGTCACTTAAAGCATCCTCCTCATTGGGCATAATCAAGGTTGTACTTAATAACGGCTCACCCAACTCTTCCACCAAGGCCAAAGCAATGGCATTATCAGGAATACGAATACCTATGGTTTTTCGCTTCGCGTGCATCATCCTCTTGGGTACTTCTTTGGTCGCATCAATAATAAAGGTAAATGCTCCAGGGGTTAGCCGTTTAATCAATCGATGCGCATCATTGCTGACTTTGGTAAACGCAGACACTTGCGCCAAATCTTTACAAATTAAACTGAAACTATGTTTATCATCTAATTGACGAATCCGTTTAATCTTATCTAAGGCGGATTTATCACCAATATGACAAGCCAAAGCGTACGAAGAATCTGTAGGATACACAATCACTCCGCCCTTACGCAACACCTCAACCGCTTGATAAATTAAACGGGGCTGTGGATTATCGGGGTGAATTTCAAAAAACTGGGACATAAAATAACCTTTAATTTAAGACTGCGGCGCTTTTAACGCCTCACGTTCCGCTGTGGTTTTGGCCACTTTATTGCGTAAATACACAGGCATAGCCTGTTCAACAGGGACGGTTTGCTCTCGCTGTACAGCGACCGCTCCGAGTAAAGCAATTTCAGCAGCGTGCGGTAAATAATCAGCCTCATAGCCAAGTAATTGGCTGCCTAATTTTTCTGTTAATATCGGCTCATAGCCATTCCATGCAGAGCCAATACCATAAGCGGTACAGCCTAAAGCATCAATCTCTGTCACAGGCTGTACTTTCTCTTGCCCAAGTAAGCTTGCATACCCTTCCGCATCCCGTTGATACACCGCCCAATAGATTTCATTCATACGTGCATCCACCGCTGTAAAAACAGTCTGATGTTCGCTTTGCATAAAACACGTTTGGCTGATGGCCGCTAAAGTCGATACAGGGGCAACAGGTAAATCAGCCCCATAAGCAATGCCTTGCATCACTCCCGTTGCAATTCGAACTCCTGTAAAAGACCCCGGGCCACAGCCAAAAGCAATCGCATCCAATTGCTGAGGCTTTAATTCTGCCTCAGCCATCAGACTATCAATCATCGGTAATAACAGTTTAGTATGTACTCTTGGTGCAATTTCAAAGCGTTCTGTAATCTCGCCATCAATATACAAGGCCGCAGAACAGGCTTCAGTCGCAGTATCCAGTGCTAAAATTTTCATCAATCAAATAATCTTTAACTAACCGCTTCTAAAGCTGCTTCGTAATCAGGTTCATGGGTAATTTCAGTTACTAATTCCGTATAAATAACGCTATCTTTTTCATCGATAATCACCACCGCACGGGCGGTTAAGCCTTTTAACATGCTGTCCATAATTTGTACGCCATAATCCTCGGCAAACTGTGAACGGAATGTTGAGACAGGAACGACGTGCTTTAAGCCTTCGGCTTCACAAAAACGACTTTGTGCGAAAGGTAAATCGGCGGAGACCATTAAAATAACTGCGTTATCAAAACGCTCAACCTTTTCATTAAACGTACGCGCAGAGGCAGCACACACGGGTGTATCTAAACTCGGTACGATATTAAGAATTTTCTTTTTACCTGCATAGCTCGCTAAGCTCACATCATTTAAGCGACCATCTACCAGCCTAAAATCAGGCGCTTGATTACCTACTTCAGGTAAATTGCCATTGGTATTAATGGTTAATTCAACATTACCTGGTTTAAACGTTAATTCTGCCATCTCTCTATCCTCTTAAAGTATCGCGATTGTTTTTCTTCTGCTTGAGATCTTTTTTCTTCTTTCTATGATGCTCCAACAGACGTTTTTTCTTATGCACTTGTCGGTCACTGAGTTTATTTCTGACTTCTTTATAGGGATTCTTAGCCGATTTAAAAACAATACGCACCGGTGTTCCGTCTAAACCCAGTTTTGTACGGTAATAATTCATTAAATACCGTTCATAAGCTGCAGGTAGTAAGTCAGTTTGATTTCCATGCACCACAATCACAGGCGGATTACGTCCCCCTTGGTGAGCATGTTTTAATTTAATGCGTCGACCATTGACCATCGGCGGCTGATGAGCGGCAACAGAATCTTTTAAAATAGTGGTCAGTACTGAGGTGGACATATCCACCATCGCTGCGTCATACAGTTTATGCACTACATCAAATAATTTACCCACACCACTGCCATGCAACGCTGAGATTGAATGCTTTTCAGCAAAATCTAAGAAAGGTAATTTAACGTCTGTTTGACGTTTAATTAACTCTCTCTGGTCAAAATCAAGACCATCCCATTTATTAAAACCAATAATTAATGCACGACCCGCTTCAATAACCATGCCTAATAAATGTGCATCCTGATCGGTAATCCCTTCACTGGCATCAATTAAATAAATCACGACATTGGCTTTTTCTACCGATTGCAGTGCTTTAATAATACTGAATTTTTCGACTAATAAAGTGACTTTAGCCCGACGACGCATTCCAGCGGTATCAATCAATGTATAGCGTTTTCCATCGCGTTCAAAAGGAATATAAACACTGTCACGTGTGGTTCCCGCTTCATCAAAGACTACTACGCGCTCTTCACCGAGTAGGCGATTCACTAACGTAGATTTACCCACATTAGGACGACCGACAATCGCAATAGATACGCCACTGTAAGCTGGCTCATCATCGGAATGCAAAACAGCATCCTCTTCAGGTAAGTCCTCGCTAATGCGCGTTAATAATTCATTTACTCCGCGACCGTGCGTGGCGGCAATAGAAACAGGCGCCCCCATTCCTAAACTATGGAAATCCGCTACCGCGAGATCCACATTAATACCGTCAATTTTATTGGTGACTAAAATAGCGGGCTTATTCAGCTTGCGTAACATAACCCCAATCGCTTGGTCAGCACTGTTCAATCCTTGACGCGCATCGACCAAAAACAATACTACATCCGCTTCTTCTAAGGCAAGTTCTACTTGGCGTTTGGCGACTGAATCAATACCGTCGGTATCATCGGTAATACCGCCTGTATCCACTAATAAATAGGCGCGTTCTCCGCGCTTAACACGACCGTATTTTCTATCACGGGTTAAGCCCGCATAATCCGCTACCAGCGCGTCCCGTGTACGGGTTAAATAATTAAAAAGGGTTGATTTCCCAACATTAGGACGACCAACTAAAGCGATAACGGGTAATGACATACAAATTCCGTAAAATAAAAACGAGGAGCTACCTTAAAACAATAGCTACACTAAAAAACTAACTAAAATAAGCGAACTTTCACAGCCGCTAGGGTGCCATCACTGGCATAAATATACACAATATCATCCACGACAATAGGCGAGGCAATAATTGGCGCATCGGTAATTTCTACGCGCCCCAGTAATCGACCATCGGTTTTAGAAAGCCAGTGTAAATAACCTTCATAATCGCCAACGACAATATAATCATCGTAGACCGTAGGCATAGACAGTTGTCGACGATGTAAATCCGCCTGCTTCCAATACGACTGACCATTGCTTTGACTTAACTGCCAAACATCACTGCTGGAGTCACTCACATATAAATAACGAGAGTCCGCGGCCATACCGTGCGCCGATGAGAGCTTCTCATTACGCCACAGCACATCCCCTTCTCCCGTTGCAACCGCCGCTAAACCACTGCGATAGGTACTGACATATACGGTATTATTTCTTAAAAAAGGCGTGCCATTAATATCCGTTAACCGCTCAATTTCTGACCGTCCATGTGGTATCGCAATACTGGCTTCCCAAAGGTAGCCACCATCCATTAAATTGAGAGCCTTTAACTTCCCATTGGCATAACCAATAATAACACTCTCTCCATCGACAACCGGCGAGCCATCACCACGAATACTGAGAGCAGGAACGGTATTTTTAACCTGCCAAATGGATTTTCCTGTCGCTCTTTCGAGGGCTAAATCATAGCCATCAATCGTGCGCAATAATAACATCCCTTTGGATACCACAGGTAAAGCCAGTATTTCACTGGAAACGGCTTGCTTCCAAACCGCTTCGCCTGTGTCTACTTTTAAGGCAATAACCTGCGCATTACTGGTGGTAATAAAGGCTAAATCGCCATCGATAACAGGGCCGGCAGAAATAGCTAAATCGGTTTCTATTTCCCATAATAATTCACCATCACTGAGTCGATGAGCAAAAACAGCCCCATCATGATCCGCGACTAAAATACTATCTATGGTCAGCGCAGGAACTAAATTCACTGCTTGCTCATCCATCCCCTTGCCTTCCGACTCATCCCATAAAATATCGAATTTTATTTCGGGTTGATACTCCGTCAGCTCAACGGGCGGCTCTGAATTATCCGAATCGCTAAATAATTCATCGACAGCATCGGTCACAGGCGTTAAAGCCGCACAAGCCGATAAACTCATTAGCAATCCAATACTAAATACTCTGCGTATTAACAAGCTCATTACCAATTAGCCTTGAGTGGTGTCAGCCGCAGTTAAATCATCGAGTTTAAATTGCAACAAAGGAGAACTAACCCCTGCTTTTAAAGCCGCTTGATACGCTGTTCTGGCTTCCCCAATACGTGCCATCGCCACATACAGATCGCCTTTTAATTCTTCGTAAATACCTTCAAAGCCACCTAACGCTGATTGATCTACATTGGCAATCATTTGCAAGCCTTGTGCATATTCGCCTTGGGCTAATAATAAGCGCACTAAACGTGTACGGGCAACGTGCTGCACTTCAATATCGTCACTGCTGTTGATAGCTTGCTGTAATAAGGCTTGTGCAGCGGGTAAATCATTCGCCGCCACTTTGTTTTTTGCCTGAAATAATAAGGCATAAACACTGTAAGCCGTAGACGCATAACCTGTGTTTAATTTTTCAATTAGTTCATCAGCAGAAGCCTTAACTTCACCCGATTCTACTTTTAATAATTGTTCATACACGGCCGACGCTTGTTGCATTTTATCTTTCTGGTAGCTTTTCCAAAAATTCCAGCCACCCACTATAATAACGGCCATAACAATACCCGAAATCACCGAAGAGCCATTGGCTTTCCACCAGTCTTTTAAGGCTGCAACTTGTTCTTCTTCTGTTTCGTAAATTTCCACTTTAAATTACCTGTCAGTCTCGTATGTTATGAATGCGTTAAAAAAGCAATAAGCTCATCTAAAGATAAAGTACGTTGTTCATCCTTGGTACGCAAGAATTTAACGCCAATAACGCTATTTTGCACTTCTTCATCACCCAGAATAAACGCATAATCGGCTCCGCTCTTATCCGCTTTTTTAAATTGGCTTTTAAAGCTGCCACTGCCACAGTGCATTTGTAATTTAAAATTGGGGAGCGCATCTCTAATATGCTCCGCTAAAATGACCCCTGCTTTTTCAGCTTCGTCACCCGCTAGAATTAAATAGCCATCCACTGGCTTGGCAACGGCTAAATCCTCACGCGCTTCCAATAATAAAACTAATCGTTCTATGCCCATCGCAAAGCCAACCGCATGATTCGGTTTGCCGCCTAACTGCTCAATTAAGCCATCGTAACGACCACCCGCACAGACAGTCCCTTGCGCGCCCAGCGCCGTGGTGACCCATTCAAATACCGTTTTACTGTAATAATCTAAACCACGAACTAAACGCTGATTCACGGTATAAGCAATATTTAAGGCATCTAAAGTATCGGTCAAGGTTTTAAAATGCACCTTGCTTTCTGCTCCCAGAAAATCCATTAAGCTCGGAGCCTTATCGACTAATTCCCGCATCGCTGGATTTTTTGTGTCTAAGATACGCAATGGATTACTGATTAATCGGCGCTGACTGTCTTCATCGAGTAATTCCGGTTGCTGATTAAAATAGTCCACTAATTTTTCACGATACACCGCACGTTCTTCTATCGTACCCAAGGAATTAATTTGTAATTCTAATTGTTCACTAAGCCCTAAACGTTTCCATAATCGGTAACTTAAAGCGATTAATTCAGCATCAATATCCGCACTCGCAATACCATAGGTTTCAACACCCAGTTGAATAAATTGGCGATAACGGCCTTTTTGGGGACGTTCATGGCGAAACATTTGGCCATAATACCAAAGACGATGCGTTTGGTTATGCAATAAACCGTGTTCCAACCCTGCGCGCAAACAGCCTGCGGTGCCTTCTGGGCGTAAAGTTAAGGAATCACCATTGCGGTCATCAAAGGTATACATTTCCTTTTCAACAATATCGGTGACTTCCCCAATAGAGCGTTTAAACAATTCGGTTTTTTCCACAATGGGTAAGCGTATTTCCGAGTATCCATACGCGCTTAAAACGTCGCGTAAATTTTGCTCCACAAACTGCCATAAAGGCGTTTGCTCAGGAAGTACATCGTGCATTCCACGAATGGCCTGAATATTTTTTGCCATAATATAATTTAGGTAATCTATTTAATGTTTTAGTTTTTCAGCAGCATCCGAAAACGGATAGCCACGAGTCAATTCGAGTTGGTACTGCTCAACCATATCCGAGTCTTGCAAAGCCGTTTCTATTTTAATGGCTAATTTAAGTCCGTCTAAGGTTTTACCAGCACTATTAAAATAACGTTCAATAAATCCTCTTGCCGACATCATTTTAGCTTTGTTATAGCGTATTTTTGCCATTTCAATTAAAGCAGGGGCATAGGTTGGCTTTATTTTTAAAGCCTTATAAAATTTTTCTTCTGCGGCACGTTGGTGCTTTTGCTGTAAATCATGAAAGCCTAAGTAAGTGTAGGCTGTCCATTTATTCGAATAAAACGGAGCCGCAATCACCCGATTAAAATTCACTAAGGCAAGTTCAACATCCCCCTGCTCATATAAAAATACCGCATAAGCCGTTAGGATATTAAAATCATTCGGATCGCGTTCCAACGCCTGCATAAAAAATAAGTAGGCTTGCTTAAAGTCCTTACGGCGCACACTAATTAAAGCCATCGTTTGATAGATAGTGGCATTATGCCCATCTAAAACTAAGGCACGCTGCAAATTTTCCTCTGCATATTTATACTTACCCAGCTGATAATAAGCGATACCTAAATCGGTTAACGATTTAGCTTTCTCTTTATCTGAGCGGCTGGCTAATACTTTTTTATCAGGGGAATAATTCGGTTTTTCTTTGGTAAAAGAGCAACCTACACTAAAACACAACAGCCCAATCAGAGCATACCTGTTAGCGTTCACTCACGATAATCCCATTTGTTTCAAGCGTTCGGCTCTGCGACTTTTATCGTTCACCTTGCCGACTAACTGCCCACAAGCGGCATCTATATCTTCACCACGCGTTTTGCGTACCGTAGTCACAATACCCGCTTTATGCACAATATCTCTAAATCGCTCTATGGCTACTTTAGAAGAACATTTATATTGGGTATTAGGAAAAGGATTAAACGGAATTAGATTCATTTTCGATGGCACATCTTTAAGCAACTTAACTAAAGCCCGTGCATCATCAGGTGAATCATTGATACCCTCTAACATCACATATTCAAAAGTAATAAATCCACGTGGGGAATTTTCAATGTATTTGTTACACGCCGCCATTAATTCCTTTAATGGGTACTTTTGATTAATCGGTACTAAAATATCTCGCACGGCATCCGTTGGAGCATGTAAGGAAACAGCCATACTGACATCGCATACTTCTTGTAAGCGATACATAGCGGGAACAACACCCGAAGTACTAATGGTGACTTTACGTTTAGATAAACCAAAAGCAAAATCTTCGGTCATGAGATTCATTGCTGGAACGACATTATCAAAATTTAATAATGGCTCGCCCATGCCCATCATCACCACATTGGTGACACGTCCCGCTGCGCCCATGCGCTGATTCGCGGCAATTAACTGGCCGATAATTTCGGCAGTGGTTAAATTACGATTAAAGCCTTGTTGTGCGGTCGAACAAAAAGTACAAGCTAATGCGCAACCCACTTGAGATGAAACGCATAAGGTAGCGCGCCCCACTTCAGGAATATATACGGCTTCTACTTTATTACCGCCGCCCATTTCAATGACCCATTTGCGCGTACCGTCACTGGCTATTTGCTCTAAGATAATATCGGGGGCAACAATACAACAATTTTCTTTTAAGTAAGCACGCAATGACTTACTAACATTGGTCATGTTATCAAAATTCCACTCACCCTCTTGATAAATCCATTTTATCAATTGGGTGGCGCGAAAAGGTTTCTCGCCCATCTCGGCAAAAAAGGCTTGAAGGCCTTTTTTGTCGAAATTGAGTAGATTAATTTTTTCTTTATTAACGGATACGGTCACAAAGTTCTTCATTAGAGAAAAAGTAAGCAATTTCACGTGCCGCAGATTCTGCTGAATCTGAACCATGTGCTGCATTTTCGTCAATGCTTGATGCGAAATCTGCACGGATAGTACCTGCAGCCGCGTCAGCTGGATTAGTTGCACCCATTAAATCACGGTTTTTTAAGATTGCGCCTTCACCTTCTAAAACTTGAACCATTACAGGACCTGAGATCATGAATGCTACTAAGTCATTAAAGAAAGGACGTTCACTGTGTTCTGCGTAAAAGCCTTCTGCTTTTTCTTTAGAAAGTTGCATCATTTTAGCTGCAACAATGCGTAAACCATTTTTTTCAAAACGGCTGTAAATCTCACCAATGTTATTTGCCGAAACTGCATCTGGTTTTACGATAGAAAAAGTACGTTCAACTGCCATTTTTAAAACTCCAAAATATAAAAAATAAAACTAAAAAATTGTTTTTAACATCAGTGTTAAAAACAAGAAACTTCACTAATGATACGCTTTCTGTCTGTGTTTAAAATCCTTAATAAACACGATAACAGCGCCATCATCAATATAATAAAATAAACGGTAACTACCCAAGCGATAACGATAATAGCCTTCAAACTCTCCTTTCAGCTTTTTAATATTGCTGCCGAAAAAAGGATTATGCCTTAATTGAGGATACACAATGGTCGTTATTTTCTGATATAGCTTTGTATCTAATTTTTTGCGTAACTTCTGAAAAGAGTGTGTTTCCGCAATTTTAAAGTCAGATAAAATCAAAAGCACCCTGTTTTATTTCATCTAACCCAGCCCGTAATGATTGCACTAACTGAGTGTCCTTTAAGATTTCACTCATTTCGTCTTCATCAACATAAGCCTCTGAGCTTAAATATTGGAAGGCAGCAAACTCAATAAAATTGGCCAGCTCTCTTTTTTGACTCTCTGCCGCCATTTTAAAAATATGGTATGCAGTGTCATCTATGTTTAAAGTAATATTTTTAGACATAGCCCCCTCCTCTATTATCAATCTAAATTAACGAATAAATCACTTATAAAAGCAAAAATCAACTCAACCCTTTGCTGCTTTTAAGGCATCATATCAATATCTGCGCCTTCTTTATCAACTTCCACTTCCATTAAGTCTTCTTTCGTGACACCTAAAGACAGAACTAAAGGACTGGCCACATAAATGGAAGAGTAAGTCCCAATGACCACACCGACTAATAAGGCAATGGCAAAGTTATGAATAATCTCACCGCCTAAAAAAGCCAAGGCAACTAAAACCAATATGGTAGTCACCGAAGTCATTAAAGTACGACTGAGGGTTTGATTTAAAGAAGTATTCATTACTTCTTCAGAAGACCCCTTACGCAACAGGCGAAAATTTTCACGAATACGGTCATACACAACAATGGTATCATTCAATGAATAGCCAATCACAGCTAAAATCGCCGCCAATACCGTTAAATCAAATTCTAACTGTAATACTGAGAAAAATCCCAAGGTAATCAATACATCATGCGCTAATGCAGCTACCGAACCCAAGGCAAATTTATATTCAAAGCGCCATGCGACATAAATCAGAATGCCAAACATAGAATACAAAAGAGCTAAACCGCCGTCTTCGGTGAGTTCATCACCGACTTGTGGGCCAACAAATTCAACGCGGCGCATCTCACCTTGCTCTTGCATCACTGCATGGGCAACACTCGACACTTCAACACTTAACTGTGCATTACTTAAACCTTCTTTAGGTTTCAGCCGAATTAGTACTTCTGTTGCTGTACCAAAATGCTGCACGGTTGCATCATCAAAGCCTTTTGCCGCCAATTCATCACGCATAATAGTTAAATCAACGGGCTTATTATAGCCAAGTTCAACTAAGGTGCCACCTGTAAAATCAATGCCTAACTTTAATCCCTGTATGGCTAAAGAGCTAATGGCAGTAATTAATAATAACCCTGAAAAAAATGCGGCAAACTGTCGTTTACCTAAAAAATTAATTTGCTTTGTCATGGTATTTTCCCTTAATTTATATAGACAAGTCTTTATTGCGCTGACCGCCATAAATCCAATTAATCATCATACGAGACCCTAAAATAGCGGTAAACATTGATGTTAAAATCCCTATCGCTAAGGTAATAGCAAAGCCTTTAATTGGCCCTGTTCCAAAACCAAATAAAACAAACGCCACTAAAAGGGTCGTAATATTAGCATCAAAAATAGTCGCAAAGGCTTTTTCATAACCTAAAAAGATACTGGTTTGCGGTGAATTTTTATTCGCTAATTCTTCTTTAATACGTTCAAAAATAAGCACATTCGCATCCACAGCCATCCCCACGGTTAATACAATCCCTGCAATCCCCGGTAAGGTTAAAGTCGCTTGTAATAAAGACAATACTGCAATAATAACCACTAAATTAAAGGTTAAGGCTAAATTAGCCACAATACCAAAAGTCTTGTAATACATGGCCATAAACACTAAGACCAGTACAAAGCCAACCACGACCGATAAAATACCTTTATCAATATTATCCTGTCCTAAACTCGGGCCTACTGTACGTTCTTCAACAATTTCAACGGGAGCGGCTAAAGCCCCTGCTCTTAATAATAAAGCTAATTTTCTACCTTCTTGCGGGCTATCCAAGCCTGTGGTTTGAAAACGCTTACTAAATGCATCACGTACCGTGGCAATACTAATCACTTCTTCTATTTTTTCTTTACGGCGAATTTTCTTACCATTCACCATTTTAGTGTGCGTTTTTTGCTCAATAAAGACCACTGCCATTGGCTGGCCAATATTATCTTTAGTAAATTTGCCCATTTTCTTCGCGCCAATACCATTTAAGGTAATGTTCACCGAAGAAGAACCATTTTGGTCGAGGCCCGAAGACGCATCTACAATTTGATTCCCTGTAATAATTACCCTACGCTTTAATAGAACCGGTTTTTTAGTATCACGCTCATAATATAAACGAGAGCCAACTGGCACACGACCTGCTAAGGCATTTTCTATATCATGCTGCGTATCCACTTTACGATATTCTAAGGTCGCTGTAGTGCCTAAAATTTCTTTCGCTTGCGCGGTATCTTGCACACCGGGTAATTGCACCACAATACGATTATCGCCTTGTTGTTGAATCACAGGTTCAGAAACACCTAATTCATTAACACGATTACGCAAGGTAGTAATATTTTGCGCTAAGGCAAATTTCTTAATCGCCGCGACTTCTTTCTCAGATATTTTTAAATAAATGTCTAAGGCAGTGTCTTTGGTTGTTAAATCTAATTTACGAAAATCCGCAGCCATTAAGCTTATCGCGGCTTGTTTATCAGCCTCATTCCTTAAGACTACTTTAATCGCGCCACTATCATAAGCAACCGACTTATAACGAATCTTAGCCGTGCGCAAAGCAAGACGAATATCATTATTATAGCGTTCATCCGCTTGTTTTAAGGCGGCTACCATATCCACTTCTAATAGGAAATGCACACCGCCGCGTAAATCTAAGCCTAAATACATAGGATCAGCGCCTAACTCACTGAGCCATTTGGGCGTTGCAGGCGCTAAATTTAAAGCCACCGTGTATTTACTTCCCATACTGTTACGCAATAAATCCGCAGCGCGCATTTGCTCGTCTGTATGATTAAAGCGCACTAAAATCTGCTTGCCTTTGAGTTCTATCTTTTTAACAGAAATCGCAGCTTTTTCTAAATTACTACTGATAGCGGCTAACTGTACGTCTGATAATTCAGTAGTGTCACTGGCTGTAATCTGTACCGATGGATCGTCACCAAATAAATTCGGTAAGGAATACAGAATACCTAAAACTAAAACGATAAGAATGAGTGTATTTTTCCAAAAAGGGAAATGGTTTTGCATGAGTTGTCCATCAAGATGAAGCTAAGGAATAACGTCGAAGACTGCGTTGGTTTTTTATTATTTTTACAGCACTAAAAAGGCAGTTATAGTTCTATATAACTGCCCTTCTATTCAATCCAAAGGATTATTTCGCTTTTTTCATTTGTGTTTTATACGTCCCTTTAGGCATAACACTGCCTACTTGATGACGTTGAATTTGTAACACAACATTATTAGCCACTTCAAGTTGAATAAAGTTTTCATCTAAATCAATTACTTTACCTAAAACACCGCCATTGGTGACGACTTCAGCGCCAACTTGCATTTCCTCAATGGTTTTCTTATGTTCTTTCGTGCGTTTAGATTGAGGTCTTAAAAACAAAAAGTAAAAGAACACTAAAATGCCCACAGGAAATAACATTCCTTCCCAACCAGGTTCTGGTATTGCCGGTGCAGCTCCTGAAGTCTCTGTTGTGAAAGTGGGGGTTTCTATACTCGGTACTGTGGTTTCTGCCACTGCATCAGAAATAAACAAGCTCATACTATGCCTCTATCCTTTCGTTTTTTGCAAAAAATTTTCCCATTATCCCATATTCGGGACAGTTTTGCCGCGCTGTTGGTAAAATTGCTCTACATAAGCTGAAAAGCTTTGAGCAGCAATCGCCTCGCGCACTTCTTCCATCAAGGTTAAATAATAATGTAAATTATGAATGGTATTTAAACGCCCACCAAGAATCTCATGACACTTATCTAAATGTCTTAAATAGGCACGAGAATAATTCTGGCAGGTATAACAGGCACAGGTTTCATCTAAAGGCCGCGTATCTAAACGATATTGGCTGTTACGAATCTTAATCACCCCTGTTTTGGTGAAAATATGACCATTACGCGCATTTCGAGTGGGCATAACGCAATCAAACATATCCACCCCGCGCCGTACCGCTTCAATTAAATCTTCAGGTGTGCCTACGCCCATTAAATAACGCGGTTTATCAGTGGGTAAATGAGGGGTTACTGCCTCTAAAGTACTCATCATTTCCTCTTTAGGTTCCCCTACTGATAATCCCCCAATCGCATAACCATCAAAACCAATGGCTTTAAGCCCTTCAATCGACTCTTTGCGTAAATGCTCATACATGCCACCTTGTACAATACCAAATAAGGCCGATGGATTATCTCCGTGCGCGGTTTTACTGCGTTCCGCCCAGCGTAAAGAAAGGCGCATGGAATCCGCCGCTTCTTGTACCGTGGCAGGATACGGGGTGCATTCATCAAAAATCATCACAATATCCGAGCCTAAATCCTTCTGCACTTGCATGGATTCTTCGGGCCCCATAAAAATCTTACTGCCATCAACAGGCGATTTAAACGTAACACCCGCTTCAGTAATTTTACGCAATGCGCCTAAGCTAAACACCTGAAACCCACCCGAATCGGTCAATATAGGGCCTTGCCAGTGCATGAAATTATGTAAATCTCCATGCGCTTTAATCACATCGGTTCCAGGGCGCAACATCAAATGAAAAGTGTTACCTAATATAATTTGCGCGCCGATACCGGTTAAATCTTCAGGCGTTAAGGCTTTTACCGAGCCATAAGTTCCCACTGGCATAAAAATAGGCGTTTGTACCACGCCTCTATCAAAAGTTAGCTGACCTCGTCGAGCCGCTCCATCTGTGCCTAATAAATCAAATTGCATACTGTCTATTTTCTATCGTTTAAAATTATTATGGTTTTAACTTGTAATTTAACAAGCCATTCTGTGTTCCTTTTTGCACCTTATCTAACAAGCCATCCAAACTAATACTTTTTTCTAAAAGTTGCGGTTTGCCCTGCAACATAATGCCAAAAACATGCCGACCCAGTTCTCTTTTTAATAATTTAACACTCTCCACATTGGGTAGCTGCGTTAAATAGCCAAGCGTATTCTCTTCGGATTCTCTGCCAACAATGCCTGATACCGTTAGCTTATACATTGTTTTTGCTTTTTTTTCTGGCTGAATGGCATGGAATGCAGATAACTGCTCATAAACACCCTGCATCGCTAAGCCCATATTTTTATCTAATTCCGCACAAACTAAAGAGTCTTGATGAATTTTTCCATTAAAATGCAAACTCCATTCAATATTCCAACAACGCCCTCTCTGACGCAGGGTGCCAGATAAAATAGCCGAGACATCATAACGCTTTGAGGCCTCCACTAATTTAATAGAAGAAGCACTCAACACATCTTCCGCAGATAACTTCTGCTCATCCTCTAAATCCATTAAAGGCCATAAGATAGGAACCCCTTTTTGTTTCGCACTCTTTTGTACCGCTTGGTACAATTTTTCATTATCTTGTCGATTTAACAGACGCTTTGCACTGAAATTATCCACCACCAACCAGACTAATACCTCTTCGCGCATTTCATTCCAAATAGCAAGCTGGCTCTCCTTCACCATAGTCATCATTTCTTTTTCTTTAAACTTAACTCGAAAAACACGCTCCAATGTTCGACGATGCGTTTTAGAGGCTAATGAATATTGCGATTGCTCCACATATATATCTGCATTATAGATTGCTGCCTGAATCGTTGGATTATCTTTCAGCTTATCTCCCGATACTAATCGATTAACCACTACCTCCATCGCTTGACGCAATGCAGTCGATTTATCCTTATCATTCAAGCTTTTAGCCATTACTTGAACTTCAAATAAATCTTTTACCTCTACCGCAGCAACACTTTTGATAAACAAAAGTCCTAAGATCATTAAAAATCGAATAAGCAATTTCATCTTAAAATCTCCGAGAGACCCCTTCCTTTAAGGAGGAAAGAAGTCGTGTTTTCGTTATACATATTGCTATCCTATAGTAATATAAGCTAAAATTTAACCGTCTAAAAAGACCTACCGACGGGCTGTCGGAAAGTGAAGCCTTTGGAGATGATGTAAGAGATTCTGATTCAATATCAGCGTCCAATTGTCAGTGAATCAGGAAGTTCCTGTTAGTAATAATGGGAATCCTCGTCTTTTAAGGCGGGGAGGATGTCAAATTGTCTTGTACAATATGGACACTATAATTTAATTTGATCTATAAGAGAATACTTGTGAGCGAACAAAAACCAGAGAGTTTAAGCTATAAAAGTGCAGGCGTTGATATCGAAGCAGGTAACAGCCTAGTCGAACGCATTAAACCCATAGCAGCACGCACTAAAATTCCTGGCGTGATGTCTGGACTCGGCGGCTTTGGCTCTATGTTTGAATTACCTTTAGATCGCTACCAACAGCCCATCCTTGTTTCAGGGACGGATGGCGTAGGTACAAAACTCAAGCTTGCCTTTGATCTAAACAAACACGATACCATTGGTATTGACCTCGTCGGTATGTGTGTTAACGATATTATCGTGCAAGGCGCAGAATCCTTATTCTTTTTAGATTATTTTGCCACAGGAAAACTGGATATTGATACCGCAGCTTCTGTGGTTGAAGGAATCGGTAAAGGCTGTGAACTTGCAGGCGCGGCCTTAGTTGGTGGTGAAACAGCAGAAATGCCGGGAATGTACACAGAAGGCGAATACGACTTAGCGGGCTTTTGTGTCGGTATTGTTGAAAAATCCGAAATTATTGATGGCAGTAAAGTGGCCGCAGGTAATAAACTGATTGGTATTGCCTCTTCAGGACCTCATTCCAATGGTTACTCATTAATTCGCAAAATCATTGAACGCAGTCAAATTCCTCTCAGTGATGAATTAGACGGCAAGCCGCTTGCAGAGCATTTATTAGAACCCACGCGTATCTATGTTAAAAACCTGCTACAACTTACAGGTAAAATTTCAGTGCACGCCATGGCGCATATTACAGGCGGTGGTTTAACAGAAAATATCCCACGCGTATTACCTGAAAATCTGAGTGCTAATATCCAGCTCGATGCTTGGGAATTTCCTGCTATTTTTAAATGGCTACAAGAACAAGGCAACGTGACACTTGACAATATGCTTATCACTTTTAACTGTGGTATCGGTATGGTGGTTTGTGTTGCAGAAGAAGATGAAGCCGCTACACTTGCTTTATTACAAGAACTGGGCGAACAAGCCTTTCCATTAGGCGAAATCGTAACCACACCTGGAAAGAATCAAGTTATTTATTCTTAAAGATATATAACAGAATACATCTACCCCTCACCCCAGCTCTCTCCCGTGGGAGAGGGTTTGGGTGAGGGCGCTGTTAAACAGCCAATCCCTATAAATATCTTTTATGCTCAAAATTGACATCCACCCCCAGCTAAAGCAAGGGGATTCCTTAGTACAGCCCTCCATGCCCGAAGGGGACGACTCTGAAAATCGTCTTACTTCACACCATCTCAGTTACCCTGATGGCAGGAGATACGCAGCAACAGCGTACCCAACGAAAAGAATTATAGGTGATAAACAACCAAGGTCAAGAGCACACTTACATCCTCCACCTAAAGGAAGGGGCTTTACGTGTTTTTCTGGTAAAATATTACTTAGCCAACTTTTAAAAAATACCCTAGACCTCGATTTCTGCATTACTTTAAATAGAAAAATAACTCGTGCTGAACTTTTGGAAGATGCGCTCACTTTAAGCGAACAACTCCCTCAAAATAAACAGTATGCGATAAATTTATGCCAAGATCGTTATTTGTTTATTGTTGCCTATCTTGCTGTTTTTTTACGGCAACAAATTTCAATTTTGCCGCAAAATACAGCCGAAAAAACGCTCATCAATTTACAAGAGCAATATACCGATAGCTATATTCTAAGCGATAAAAATAACGCCGCGGATTTTTACATTTATCCTGAGTTATTGAACAAAAAAAGCCAGCAGCCCTTTCCTTTAGTTGATATTGATAGCAGTGTATCTATTTCTTTTACCTCGGGAAGCACTGGAGAGCCTAAAGCCATTAGCAAAACATGGCGTGAATTTCAAGTATCGGCTCAATTAGCGTTAGAACAATTTAATTTACAAAATGAACGGTGCACACTGGTTTCTACAGCGCCTATGCAGCACATGTTTGGCTTAGAAACTTCATTTTTTTGGGTACTGTTTTCCAAGCTATGCTTACATAATAGCCGCCCTTTTTATCCCGAAGATATACGCGCCACACTAAATTCTATTCAGAATGATAAAATCTTAATTTCCACGCCAAGGCACTTAAATACCTGTTGTCAAAATAATACTCCGTGGCCGCCTATAAAATTTATTCTGTCCTCTACAGCACCCATGAAAAAAGAACTGGCCTTAAAGCTAGAAGCCACTTTCAAAAGTCCTGTGTTTGAAATCTTTGGTAGTACCGAAACCCTGTCTTTTGCCTCCAGACAAATTACACAATCGGAACAATGGACTCCCTACCAAGAGATAAAGCTATCCTTAAACCAAGAGCAATTAATCATTCAAGGAGGACATCTTCCAAATCCATTAACGTTAGATGATCTATTCAGCCTGAATCAAACAGGACAATTTACGCTATTAGGGCGTTCCAGTGAGATTATAAAAATTGCAGGTAAACGTGCCTCTTTAAGTGAATTAAATACCCATCTCAATCAAATAGAAGGCATTGAGGATGGGCTATTCTTTCCCTGTGAAAATGAACGACTCTCTGCTGTTATAGTCAGTAAAAATAGCAAAAAAAATATTCTTCAGGCACTTAAAAAACGCATCGATGTCGTTTTTTTACCTAGAAGACTTTATGCCGTTGAAGCCTTACCTAGAAATAGCATGGGAAAAATCATTAAAACAGACCTTGAGCAACTGATAAAAACAACGTGATTGAAAATAAACAGCAATATTGCATTGATAAAACACACCCTTGTTTAGCGGGACATTTCCCCAATAATCCTATTGTGCCTGGCGTAGTGATTCTTAACTATGTAGAACAACAAGTTATTCAGTCTTTGCCTGATTATCAAATTAAATCCCTTTCTCAGGCCAAATTTTTACAGCCATTAATTCCTGATGAAATTTTTTTTATTACTTTAAAACAAGTCTCCAATTCTCATATAAAATTCACCTGCATACGAAATGACAGCGTCATTGTCACAGGCTCATTCAGCATAGAAACTAGAAAAACCGATTATGAGTAAACACTGGCAAGACAGTAAAGAATTCAGCACCCCTTATGCCCTAAAAGCCATTCGCTGGGTGGCTGTATCTTTAGGCCGTCCAATCGCGCGGCTATTCCTCTACCCGATTAGCCTTTATTATTTTATTTTTGCACGCTCTCAACGCAAAGCCTCCTACCAGTATTTATCCCGCGTTTTTAAACGTCCAGCAACGTATTTAGAAGTCTTAAAGCATATCCATTGCTTTGCCTCAACAATTTTAGATAGAGTCTATTTACTCACGGGGAAATTTGAACAATTAGAGATTAGCTTTCCTGAAGTCAATATCCCTTTAAGCTATAGCCAAGAGGGAAAAGGCTGTTTATTACTCGGCAGTCATATAGGCAGCTTTGAAGTATTACGCAGCTATGCGGTCAAAAATTATGCCCTACCGATTAAAATATTAATGTATGAACATCAAGCACCGATGATGGTGCAGATATTGAATGCCTTAAATTCAGAAGTGGCTAATACACTCATCTCTTTAGATGGTTCGCCTAGCGGTCTATTAAAAGTGAAAGAAGCTATTGATAATGGTATTACGGTGGGCTTATTGGGCGACCGTATTTTAGGGCACAATACCGATAAAACCGTCAGTTGCCAGTTATTAGGCGAACCCGTTTCGATTTCTACCGCCCCTATTATTATGGCGGCCTCTTTAAAAGTGCCTGTCGTAGTTTTTTTCGGCCTTTATTTAGGTCAAAATAAATACAAAATTGTCTTTGAACTCTTAGATGAAGAAATTATCCTAAATCGTAAAACACGCCAACAAGACATCCAATTTTATAGCCAAAAATATGTTAATATTTTAGAGAAACAAATAATAGAAACACCCTATAACTGGTTTAATTTTTACGACTATTGGAAACAATAACTTTTATGGATATGCCTTTATTTAAAGCAGACTTTGCCCATTTAATTCCCCATACAGGTTCTATGGTGCTTATTGACCAAATCGATAGCTGGAAAGAAAATACCATTCACTGCTCCACTCAATCTCATTTATTAGCCAATAATCCATTACGCCTTAATAACAGCCTATCCAGCATCCATTTAATAGAATATGGCGCGCAATCGATGGCGATACACGGAGGCTTATTATCGGGTCATGTCTCCCCTGGTTACTTAGCTGCAGTTCGCGGGGCACAATTTCATATTAACACCCTAGATACTATACAAGGGGCATTACATATTGAAGCACAAGCCGAGTTAAAAATAGATAACGGCGCTGTGTATAGTTTTCGTATTTTTGATGACAAAGAAACCCTTTTACTTAATGCACGAGCAACCGTCATACATACTTCATGATAAAAAGAGCACTGATAACAGGCGGTAGTGGCGACATAGGCTCTGCTATTTGCAAAACACTGGCACAAAATAATATTCATGTGATTGTGCATAGCAATCATAATTTTGATAAAGCCCAACATACAGCCGAAGAAATCCAGCAACAAGGCGGCTCCGCTGAAGCCGTTACCTTTGATGTCTGTAATGCAGAACAAACCGCTGCCGAACTACAAAAGCTGTCCGACTCAGGGCTTATTCAAATTATTATTAATAATGCAGGCATCCACCGTGATGCTCCGTTAGCAGGCATGTCGCAAAAAAATTGGCACGATGTGATTGATGTTTCCCTACATGGTTTTTACAATGTCACTCAACCCTTGCTTATGCCTATGATGCAAAGCCGTTGGGGTCGTATTATCAATATGTCTTCGGTGGCGGGAGTGATGGGAAACAGAGGGCAAACCAATTATTCAGCCGCAAAAGCCGCGTTACATGGGGCAACGAAATCACTCGCCCAAGAACTCGCCTCACGCAAAATAACGGTCAATGCTATCGCGCCGGGAATTATAGAAAGTAGCATGACTGAAAATAGCTTTGATAGCACAATGATTAAAAATATTGTGCCTATGAAACGCGCAGGAAAACCCGAAGAAGTAGCCGATTTAGCCGCTTTCCTTTGCTCAGATAAAGCCAGTTATATTTCAGGGCAAATTATTAATATTAATGGTGCAATGACGTAATTTATTGTTAATATAATCGATACTTATTTACTAAATAATTCTAAGGATAAATGATGAAAAAGATATTTGCTTGTATAGCATTAAGTATTACAGGCTGTAGTACAACTTACAATGTAACGTCAACTCCATCTGGAGCAGAAGTATATGTTAGAAATACTGCGCAAGGAATTACACCTGCTAGTGTGAAATTTTCTAATATGTGGGGCAAAGATTCTAATATAAATATAAGAAAAAATGGCTACAATGCAATGTCCCAAATTTCTAATTCAGATAGCAAAAATATTCATTTTGACCTTGTACCGATAAAAAAGATATTAGAAATAACAGAGCCTAATACATTCGTAAGAACTTTAGAGCCTGCATGGGCTTCAATCCAATTAAAAGAAAAAGATACATATCTTCAATCATGGAATTCAGTATTAGATATTTTTGTGAGGAAATTTGATATAGCTATTATGGAAAAAGACAGTGGATACATTAGGACTAATTGGGTTTATACTTCAACAGGGAAATTACGAGGTGATTATAGGGTTAGAGTAACAGCTAAGTTTAATCCTGAAAGGACTAAAGTTGATATAAAGACAGAAGCCAGTTATCAGTTAAATAATGGCTGGGTTCAAGGTAGTGATACTGCTTTATTAGGGACATTAAAAGCAGATATTATGGGCTCTGTAGGTCGTATTACTAGATAATATAAAAACAATAGTTATGATTTATGATGTCTTAGTAATAGGCGGTGGCCCTGCGGGTACAACGGTTGCCAGCTTTCTAGCAGAAAAAGGCAGAAAGGTCTGTTTATTAGAGAAAGCGCATCATCCACGCTTTCATGTCGGTGAATCCTTATTGCCAGCCAATATGCCTATTTTAGAAAAATTAGGCGTATTAGAGCTAGTGGATGCCATAGGTCTTAAAAAATATGCCGCTGAATTTAATTCCTTAGAAACCCCTCTCAACCAAGATACCTTTTATTTTTCAAAAGCCACTAACAGTAAGCAAGACTTTGCTTATCAAGTTAAACGTGCTGAATTTGATACTCTATTATTTAAAAATTGCCAGAAAAAAGGCGTGATAACTCAAGAAGGCATGACCGTTACTCATGTCGATTTAGAGACACCCATAAAAAACATTACTGCTTTAGATGAACAAGGCGAGCAACATAGCTTTCAAGCAAATTATGTTATCGATGCTTCAGGACGGGACACAGCTTTAGCCCAGCAATTAAAAATCAAACAAAAAAATGCCCAGCATAATATGGCGGCTATTTATGCACATTTTAGTGGCGTTAGCCGTAAAACAGATAAAGATGAAGGCAATCTAAGTCTTTTTTGGTTTCAGCACGGCTGGATTTGGCTTATTCCCTTAAAAGACGGCACCACCAGTATAGGAGCGGTCTGCTGGCCTGACTATTTAAAAACACGCAATAGCTCGCTCGAAGATTTCTTACTAGAAACACTGCATCTGATTCCTGACATGAGTACGCGCATACAATCAGCGCAACGAATCAATAAAGTACAAGCCACCGCGAATTATTCTTATAGCTCCACCGAAATGTATGGTGAAGGCTATTTATTAATTGGCGATGCTTATGCTTTTGTTGACCCTGTTTTTTCTAGCGGTATCTATTTAGCCATGCAAAGCGCGATGCAAGCAGCAGATATGGTAGATGAATTACTCAATCAACCCGATAATAAACAGCAACTTCTTAAACAATTTGAACACGCCGTACATCAAGAAATAAAGGCGTTTAGTTGGTTCATTTATCGGTTTAACAGCCCTGCTTTACATAAATTGTTAATGGCTTCCGATGAAGCCAGCCAACACCCTGTCAAACAAAAAGTAAAATCAGCGGTTATTTCCGTCTTAGCGGGCGATGCCTGTGCTAATCCAAGTATTAAAATGCCCTTACGCTTATTCAAAGTGCTTTACTATATTAATAAGCTACTGGAATTTAAAGAAAATAGACGTTTTTATAAATTTAAAAAGCAGCAAAATAACAGCTCAGATAATTAAATTTAAACGCGCAACTTCTCATTATTCACTCGCCTCTAAACGCTGAAAAAGCCCGTCATTCCTGCACGTTCTTAGCAGGAATCCATACTCAACATGGATTCCCGATCAATAGACCTCGGGAATGACGACTTTCATCGGCATTTACCGTGAATAATGAGAGCTTACTTAAACCAACACTCAGGACATTTTTTTAAATTACGTTCAAAAGCGTTTTATTTTTCACCTCACCCCAAGCCCTCTCCTTCTGGAGCATAGGTATCTACACAAGATTTAATTTTTATAAAATAACAAGCCATTAGCCCTCTACTTTTTGGAGAGAATAATTTACATTAACTTATCAGGGAGTTAGCCCTCTCCCGGGGGAGAGGGTTGGGTGAGGGGTGTTTTGCAATGACCCATTTCCACTCCAATAGAAAAACCACCGCCTTATTTACTTCCCCCGCGCCCTTTTGATGCTTTTTTCCTTACCAACAAAATACCCCTCACCCCAACCCTCTCCCCTCGGAGAGGGAGCTAAACACCTCTCACTTCAGCCTTCTCCTCAAGCATAGCTGTGCCGCTGGAGCGATGGGAACGATAATATTTCTCTCTTAAAAGATGTGTAGATACCTATGCTTCTGGAGAGGGCTGGGGTGAGGAGCTTAAAATAAAGGGCTTTTTTCCCCTGCTTTTAAGCTCTGCTTTATCCCCGCATTTTGTTTAATAAACCGCTTAAAGGACACTTCTCACGCGGTTTAGATTCTGTTTTTTTACCTGCCTGTTCTTGGGCTTTTTTATAGGTGGCTTGTTGTTGAAGATACTGTTGCTGAACAAGTTGTTCACGTTGCGCTTCGGCGATTTTATCCGCCTTTTTCTTCTGTGATTTTTCTTCCGGTGTCAGCACTTTTTTAGCGGGAGGGGCTGGCGTAAAGGTACCATCCTGTACGGATTTCACCACCGCATGAAGATAACCGATTTTATTTTTAATACTGCTGTTTTGTATCGCGCACTGTATCACCGCTAAAACGGCCAATTGTTGAGAGCTATTAAGATTAGATAATTTTTTTTTAGCCGCAGGCTGTTCTTGGTCAGAAAAACAATCCAAAGAAACCACCACAGGATTTTTTTCTGTGGTTGTTTTTTTAGTAATCTCTGTTTTAGTCTCTGTAATAGTTTCAGCGGGTTTGCTTACACTTGTTTGCTCAGCAGAGGGTAAACTGGTTTGTGCCTTTTTGCGTAATCTGTGATTGTTCTTGGCTTTGGCGGGGAGTTTTAGCTTGGCTAACGCGTTATTCAGGGATTCAATATCCAATTCGTAATGCGTCCGCGCGGGGATTTTTTTCAGCGACGTTTTTATAAACGGGAACTTCGCTAAAGTCTCCTGTTTTAACCGTCTAAATTTATGAATAGAAATATGCAATTCATCGGCAAAATCTTGGTCGGTTTTATAGAATTGTCGTCCCATTTTTTCACGCCAATAGATAACTTGATTCACAAACACAGCGGCGAAATGGTCAAAGTCAACTAGTTGAAAAATAGACTCGCGAATTAATAATACGGAATCGTTTTGGGGCAATATTACGGAAGTTTGTAAGGTCATTGGCTTCACTTATTTGTATGACTACAAGCAAAGCATTGAGGTTTCAATCGGAATCGACTAAAATTTTCTCTAATACTTTTGCCATAGCTTCGATATGGTTAAGGTTAGTCCATACATAAAACCGTGCAAGGTTTTATGTATGGCATCTCTTATTAAGATACCACTAAGTTTTATTGTTGTCCCGTTTTTTTATTGACCCTGAAAAAACAAAAGCCGCTTCCCGAACAAATCCCTTGCCTGCTTTTCATTCACATAATTCTTGCAAGCCTCTCAAGCGCTTCTCGATAGTTGACGCTAGAGCGCCTTGGGATACATTCCCATGCTGGAGCGGTAGGAGCGATGAATTAGTTATATAACTATTGGAAGCGAATTGGGGCAGGACTCGATAGAATACCCCCCCCACCTACTACTCCGCTAGCTTCCTTAATATAAGAGATTTCTCGTTCCCTCGCTCCAGAGAGGGAATGCATCCTTAGACACCCCTGAGTCCCGAAAGAAAAAAGCAGAATCATGTGTAAGCAGATGATTTTACTTGCATTATTCTTTCGCGCGTTTCTTAGGCATTTCTCTGCCGCGGGTGTTCATTTCTTTTTCTTGCCCAAAAGAAACGAACCAAAGAAAATGTACCCTATCGTAAGAATCCCTCAATTTTCGGGCGAGTGCGAACTTGCTGCACTCAAACAACGCACACGCTATTCCGAAAATAGAGCGATTCTTAAGTGCGATAAAGGGGACTTGGCATCGTCGTGAAATTAAAAAGAGGGGGAATTTGTTTTTTCTTGGCGGTAGGGGGCAAAAGACAAGGCATTCCTCCGCTTTTCTGTTAATCAATCGAGCCCTTTAGTTACCCCTTTGGTTGATTTTCCACACCCTGATATTTTAATGCTGATCGTAATGCCCGCCAATCGCAAAAATATAAACACACTCGTCATCGAACTTATAAATCAATCTATCCTTTTGGGATAATCGCTTTGACCAGAAACCTGATAAATTATGTTTTAATAATTCAGGCTTACCTAATCCAGTCGATGGATCTGAATTAAGCATTTCTTTTAAAATTTTGCAGAGTGCTTTGTGCAGATTTTTATCTTTTGCTCTTAACTGCTCATAAGTGAGCCACGTTTTTCCTTCAAAAACCAGTGATCTCATTTAATTGCTCTTCTGTGGGTGTATACCCAGTTTTACTTTGATGCGTCGCCATCGATACTGCTGTTTGCTGCATTAAATCCGTACTTTGTAAAATATGCAGAGTTTCTTGCTCTCTTTCCCAATCCTCCACACTCATCACAATAAAATCCTCCCCTGCTCGTCGGGTGACTTTTAGAGGCTCATGTTCACTCACGGCCTGTTCAACATAGTTTTTTAAATTTTCTCTAAACTGATTGACACTAATACTATTCATCATTCACTCACTATTAAGTACGGAATTATCGTACATAATAAAACATATCGCTAAACAGAACAACGGATTTGATAGACATCTACCCCACATCCAAATCATCAATTTCATATCAAAACCGATCCCCTCCCGTAGGGGAAATCCCTTGTGGTTGCCCTAATCTCTTGTAACCTCCCCAATCCATTGGGTTGCCCTTAGAAATAAAAAACAGCATAAAAAAAGCCTTCAGAATACTCCGAAAGCGGTTTTTAATATTCAGATTTATATATTATCTGAAATAGCTGGGTTACGTTATTTCGCGTTGCTCAATAAGCTAACCCAGCCTACGTGCTATTCAATAACTCCTTTTAAAAAAGGCAAAACCTGCACAATAATCACAAGCCCAATCATCCACTTAATGATAATCAGTTCTTTTTCTAGCTTATTTATATCGTCTTTAGTGGCTAAAGCTTCTGCTGCTAATTTTGCGGTTTCTTCTGGTACACCCGCACTTCTAAACGCAGTATAAACTTCAGAAATCATGGTAGTCATTAACATTCCTTTTTAAAATAAAATAATTTCGACGTTATATCATAACAGTTTGCTTTAGCTATATTTTAACCACCCGCAGGGGCAAGTTCCCCTAATTCCTTGTGGCTTTCCCAATCCCTTGGGTTGTGCCCTTAGAAATACAAGACTGCATAAAAAAACCGCCTTCAGAAGACTCCGAAGACGGTTTTAAATATTCAGATTGATATACCATCTGAAATAGCTGGATTACGTTATTTCGCGCTGCTCAATAAACTAACCCAGCCTACGTGCTATCGTATTATCGTAATTTGGTGGGTTGCTATCGCGAACCCACCTTACAGTGTTGGAGTATTTTTAAACAGGTTATTGGGACGCGAAGCTTTACAGTTTGAAGGTTTGGTCCAAATTTAAAAGTTGAACATGGCGTCATACATAATAAAACATATCGCTAAACAGAATAATGGGTTTGATAGACATCTACCCCACATCCAAATCATCAATTTCATATCAAAACCAATAACCACCTGTAGGGGCAACCCTTGTGGCTTTCCCAATTCCTTGAGTTGCCCTTAGAAATAAAAAACGACATAAAAAAAACCGCCTTCAGAATACTCCGAAGACGGTTTTAAATATTCAGATTAATACACTATCTGAAATAGCTGGGTTACGTTATTTCGCGATGCTCAATAAGCTAACACACCCTATGGGCTACTTACAATAGCCAGCTGTATCACAAGTAGAGTCAGCACTTAGAGCCCAAGAAACCGCACCATTAGCTAATGTTCCTGTTAATATATAAGTTTCACCTTTAAGACCATTTACAGGTGCATCGGCAGCACCAACAGCAGTAGCAGTTACTGTCCCAACAGTAGCAGACGTATTTCCTGCTGCTACTGCACTTACATTCACTCCACCTGTTGCACCCGCTAACGCAACAACGACATCATTATATCCTGCTGTTATACATGTTGTCATTACACCAGTATCTTGAGCGCAAACCTCAATCGCTGATTTTACAGATGATGTTGCTATAATAACCTCTGAAAATTTAGCCTTCCCTAAATACTGTTGATACGCAGGCAATGCAATACTCGCCAAAATACCAATAATCGCCACAACGATCATGAGTTCGATTAAGGTAAAACCTTGTTGTGCTTTTTGTTTCATAGTCATGTTTTGCATGATAATCACCTTTAAAAAATAATAAAAAATAAGTATGAGTCAACACTCATAACCAACTTATTGCATCAATCGCGCCAAAGAACAATAAAATTTACTACCTTATTAATAATAAAAGTATTTTTAATTTCATTCGGGCAAACCAGCTAAAATTAAATCTCTAGCCGCTAAAGCTGCCTGTAAAATAAAGATGACAAATTCCAGCTTGTCACTAAAATAGTTAGGACAGCCGCTATAGGAGTCAGAATGCAGTCCACCATCAGTGTTAAATCGTATGCCAACCTTTGTGATGTCAGTGAACGTACCATTCGGCGTTACATTGCCAATCACAGCCTTGATTACCGTTCTGACAATGGCTCTAATCGTACACTTATTGCTTTGGAAGAGCTGACTCATAACAGCCCTATTTCATTAAACTCTGAAAAAAAGCAGTTAATTCTACAAGCCGATACAGGGGATGCCGCCGCTCAAAATGATGTCGCACTTTTATTGTTAGACTCTAAAAAACCGCATCTGGCAATCTATTGGCTGACCCTCGCTGCCAAACAAAACCACCCAGATGCCATGCAGCATTTAGGGGATTGTTATGCAACAGGACAAGGCATTGAAAAAGACAATCATTTAGCTTTAATGTGGGTGGCAAAAGCCGCCAGTCAGGGGCATTGTATCGCCATAGAGCAAATAGCAGGGATTTTAACACCACGATACGGCGTATAAACGCTGTAAGGTGGGTTCGCGTAGCAATCCACCCTTATTCGCGATGATACGATAGCGGTTTGCTATGCGAAACCACAATAATTGATATTAAATATCATTTGTAATATATTTTGGCTATGAATTTTAAATGGGACTTAGAAAAAAATACTCTTCTCAACCACGGTACGACGTATAAATTGTAGGGTGGGTTCGCGATATACAATAGGCGGCTTAATACGTGCAACCACTCTGCCGTTACACTAAAAATTTCGCTCGGATAAAAAATTCAAAAGACACTCATTGCATAATTTAAGTGCAAAACCAACTTTACAGTAATACAATAAGTATTACCCATCTCTAGCATTAAAGGTAATATTATGCCAACAGTCACCTTAAAAACTGATAATCATCTTCATCAACAAATATCACAAATGGCGGAGGAGCTACATGTATCAAAAAGTGAACTTATTCGTAAAGCCCTAACCATGTATCAGCAAAATTTAGCCAAAAATAAAATTAAGCATTCATTACAGAATGCCTCTCTAAAAGTACGAGATGTCGATGCCAGCTTAAATAATGAATTTGATGCCCTTAGCTTTGATGGCTTAAACGATGTTTGAACGCGGTGGCATTTATTTAGCTAATTTAAATCCCAACAAAGGAACTGAACCTGGAAAAACTCGCCCTGTGGTTATTTTTCAGGCCAATGCACTCAATGAAGTCCATCATCCAACCGTCATTATCCTACCTTTGACCACACAATTAATTGAACAAGCCTATCCTTTGCGCTTCCGTATTTTAGCCAGTGATGCTCTAAAAAAAGATTCCGATATTTTGTGCGATCAAATCAGAGCGATTAGTCTATCTCGATTACAGCCGACAAAATTATTACAACTGTCTTTAAAACAGTTATTGACCATAGAAAAACAAGTAGCCCATATTTTAGAGTTCAGCACGTAGGCTGGGTTAGCTTATTGAGCATCCAAATAAAGAAAAATATCCAAAACAAAAGATTTATATTATTTTGTTGCAAGGTTATGTTCATATAATTCCTTTTGTTAAAGAATCTAATGAAATATTTTTACAAACAATCGTTCCAAGTAGAAAAATGCATAAACTATACAGTGGAACAGGAGAGAACCATGATAATGGATGAGTATGAAATAAGTCTTTTAGAGGATATTAAAGAAGCCATTGAATTTAAAAGAGTAGAAAATTTTGAAGATGAACTTCTAGAGGCTAAAGTGGCTGCGAATAATTTTTTAAAAAAAACTAAAAATATTAATATTCGGATACCTGAGTTTGATATGCTGATGTTAAAAAGAAGAAGTGCTGAATTAAACATTCCTTATCAAACGATACTTTCTTCTTTAATTCACCAATATGTTACCCAAAAAGTTAAGTTATCGTTTTGATAGCAAAAATCTTAATCCTTAAAATTTAAGTGTAAACGCTGTAAGGTGGATTCGCGATAGCACGTAGACTGGGCTAGCTTATTGAGCATAGCGAAAATAACGTAACCCAGCACATTTACGAAAAAGTCTCATCTAGCATGGGGCTTTTTTATGTCTATTTGATTGCCGCAGTACAACGTATAAATTGTAGGGTGGATTCGCGAGCAATCCACCTTTTTATTCACGAGACACGGTAGACGGTTTACTCACGCGAAACCACCCTACACTAAAACCAAGCTATTTTAGGATCGCTTGGTTTTTTTATGCCTGTGAGTTTTAGAGAAACAAAAGTATATATGTATCAATAATATACTTCACTCCTCTAATAGCTCTTCTTCACTCATCGCAGAATTTTCTGTCCATTAAAAACTCCCTTTGTGCTTATACAATCCAAACGTTCTTTTTTCTATTTCTCGTTCCCAGCGTCGCGTTGGGGATGTGCTGGGGCTTCAAGATCCGCTTGGTTTGTTCACTTAAACTAGAATCTGTAATTCGTAGTGAAGCTAAATTAAATGCCACTAACATGGTCACCGTGTTACTATGCTTCCATGATTAGTTCATTTAAAAACCAAGGCACAGAGCATATTTTTGATGGTAAAAATACAAATGTAGCAAGAAAAATTTGTCCTCAAAAATTATGGAAAATTGCCGTAAGAAAACTAGATCAGCTAGACTCTATAAGCATCCTAGATGAGTTACGTATCCCCCCAGGAAATAGGTTAGAAATTTTGAGTGGTAATAGAGAAGCGCAATATAGTATTCGTATCAATGAACAGTATCGAATTTGCTTTATGTGGATTAATAATGCACCACATAATGTTGAAATTATTGATTACCATTAAAGGGGCCTAGCATGATTCGAATTCCTGCAAATAGAAAACCAACACATCCTGGTGAAATGTTATTAAAGGAGTTCCTAGAACCAATGGGAATTACTCAAAAAGAATTAGCAACATCCATACATGTCCCATACCAACGTATTAATGAAATTATTAATAAAAAACGTGGAATTACTCCTAGTACAGCCTTACGGCTGGCAAAATTTTTTGGGATGAGTGAGGATTTTTGGCTTAACTTACAATTAAGGTGTGATTTATATCAAGCTAGGCAAGTAGAAGCAGATGAATTAAAACAAATTCATGTGTTTACGGCAAAAATTGCATAAAGCTGTAAGGTGGGTTTGCGATAACAACCCACCCTATTACAATGACATAATAGGTGGTTTGTTACGCGAAACCACCCTACAGATGTACTGTCCATTTCTCGTTTTCAAGGAGAGCTTGGGCACAAGTGAATTTCCGATCAACAAACTTCGGGAATGACAGCTTTCATCTGCCTTTACCCGTGAATAATAAGCAGTTCTTAAGCGCTAACGAAACTGTTTAAAAACATCGGTTAAATGCCCTGAAATAACATCTTGAATCATAGGTGGGTTATGTTCTTTTAACTCTGGACATAATCCAGTTGCATAATGACTGATTTCACTGGATAGCTCTTCAATCAAATGGATATTGTTAGCTAATTGTTGTGCAATTTCAGGATCGCTTTGTTCTTGTAGTAAGTCTTTATTCAGCTGCTGTAAAAATGAAATTTCACTGTAATTAATAAATAATTTACTCTCTTTAGCTATTCTTATATCAACCTGAGACCATTCACGAAGAAAGCTCTGCATATTTCTATTTAAATGATAAATCTGTTGCATTGAAGCCAATGCCTGCGGCATAAAGTTCTGGTCACAAAATTTATCCCGAAAAAATAATAAGGCTGCGCCACTCCAATACAGCGTGTAATCCCAAATAATTTTAATACTCATCACCTTAGCATTCGACATAATCACATACTGATCTTCATACACAGGTGAAAACGCTAAAAATAAGGTACGAAATAATTTTTCATGCTGTGCCGTTAATGCAGAAATATCTTTCCCTTGAAATTTCTGAGTGATTAAGTCGGTAATAAAGGTATTATTCAGTGCAATAAAATCACTACCCGGTGAATAAAAAGGGTCTAAAAAGACACCCGCATCGCCTGTAATAGCCCAGCCATCGGCTGAATACATTTGCTTACAATTATGCGAATAATGCTTGAGCGTTAAGAAATCTTGAAAGTGTTCCAACTGCTCTTCAATCATTGCAGCACATTGCGGTTCGTATTTCTTTAACCACTGCTGTGCACGTTCAAAGGTATTAATCTCAGCATAAGGGTGAATTTTTGCATCCGCCACAATCCCAATACTGGTAGCTCCTGACGATAAAGGAATCAACCAGACCCAATAACCATGCCCCATCAAATGGTTGGTACTCAAACGACGAGGGGCTTTAACTCGCGCCTGCCAATCAACATCATCAGACCATGTATCAATATTAATCTCTGCATTGATTCTAAACCAAGAAGCATTCACATCATGGTACGCAGGCTTGGCTAATTTTAATTTACGTTTTAATAGGCTCACGCGCCCACTGGCATCCACCAGCCATTTGCCATCAACTGTTTGTGTCTGGCCATTATGTTCAAGCATTAACTCATGATTACCCTCGCCTATTTGAATGGACTTAACTTTACAATTATCTTGAAAATCAATGCCTAATTCTAAGCCGTGTTTAGCCAGTGCGGTTTCAAATCGTCCTCTATCTAATTGATAACTTTTTGCGGCGGGAAAATTATTAGGGCCTAGCTCAATTCTCTGGGCAATATCTTGATTGTCAGCATGGGTATAAAAAAAACGTAAACCTAATTTGGGTAATTCATTTTCTAGTTGAGCCTGTAAACCTAACACCTGTTCAAAATAATGGCTGGCAATTTCAACTGAAGATTCGCCTACTTTATGTGCCGCATCAGGGGCTGGATGACCTGATTTTTCGATAATTAAAATGCGTAAGTCTTTAAGCTTTATTTTTAGCTGAATCGCTAAGGTTAAGCCCGACAAACCCCCACCCATAATTAAAACATCGTAGCTATTATTCATTTTTCTCACTATCACTTATTATCTGAATATTCAGTACAGGCCGCCCATAAATCTTTTTTCTGGGCTAACCCTAAAATCTTTTGTGCTGTTTGTACTCCTGAATAACTCACGCCATAAATTCCACCGCCCGGTGTTGTCCAATGGCCAGTAAAATAAAGTCCTGCAATGGGTGATTGATTGGCTGCTCGATTAGCGCCTACTTGAGCAGGCGTAACATCCCAGCCATACGCGGCACCTTCATAATTAGAGGTATATCGCTGCATGGTAGCGGGAGAGCCTGCTTCTATAAACAGTATATGTTGCTTTAAGCTGGGAATTTTTTTATCTGCAAAATTGAGCATTTTATCGATAAAGGCTTGTTTTTCCTCTGCCCAATTCTGGGTAGAATTAAAATCCGTTAAAGTGGTTAGCATCACTAAATGCTCTCCTTTTGGAGCCAGCGAATCATCCACCAAGGTTGGCACGGTAATACTGAGCCATGAAAGTTCACCTTGTCTCGAATTCTGATAATTTATTTCATGATCGAGTTGGTCATAGTAAAAAGATTCATGGTGTATCCCCAAATGAAGCAAATCTAAATCCGTTGCGATATAAACCACAAAAATAGATAAGGAAGCTTGCATTCTATTCAGGCGAGAAAGGTAGCGTTTAGGAAAATACTGCTCGCCCACTAACCCTTGTACCGTATGGCGCATATCCGCATTAGAAATAAGGGTCTTTGCATTTATTATTTCTCCAGATTTTAATTGCACACCTTGCGCTTGATTATTTTCAATACGGATTTTCTGTACGGGGGATTTAAAACGAATCTCGCCACCCGCTTGAGTCAATCCCTCAACCAAGGCATTGGCAAAAACCTGAAAACCGCCTAAACAATAATAAGCACCGTCTTCAATATAGCCAATCAACATACTCGCCCAATAAATAAAGGAAATTTTAGAGGGAGGTAAACCTAAATAAGGCCATAATGCCGCAAAAATAGCCCGTAATTCAGGGGATTTAATATAATCCGCCCAAACATCTGCAAGCGTGCTTTGTCGATATTGAAGCAATAAATTTAATTCAGGAGAGGATTGATTCTGTTTTGATTCTGCCAGCATATCTTCTGCAGTGGCAACTTGCTCCGCTAATTGCAAGCAGAGCGTCATTAAATCATGCAATCCCTCAGATTCCGCGGGAAACTGCTGACTAAGCTCATTAATAAAGCAATCAATTGAGGAAGGCAGCTCAGTTGTAACGCCTGAAACCGATACAAACGAAAAAGGATTGACCTTAACAAATTGCACCGAATCGTACATATTAACCGCTTGTAAAACTTTGCGGATAATTTGACCTCCCGAAAAACCCTGAAGCCCACAGCCGCTAGTGAGATGAACACCTGCATCAAAGGTATATTTCTTACGTTTAAAGCCATGTGCATAACCGCCAGCACGGTCGTGCTGTTCAAGCACCAATACCTTTTTACCCGCTTTAGCCAAGAGTCCCGCCGCGGTTAAGCCTCCGATGCCACTACCAATAATAATGACATCGAAATGATTGCTATCGTTCATTGAACTTTTTACTTAGCACTAAACGTGTATGACTTATTACAGTTTAGAAATTTTAAAACTTCCCATAGACCAGCCTACATCATAGCCTGTACCTTTTCCTGATAAAGTGATGCCTCTAGAGCCTCTGGGTACAAGGCGTACTTCAACCGATTTATTGAATCCCGCATGCGCTCCTATGGAAAAACCTGCTCCATAAATATCATTGATGCTATGAACACCCTGGATTTTTCCTTTACCGTTGGTAATTTCAGAAGCCCCAAAGGTAAATCCGCCGCCTTTTAAACTGAGTTTCACCTTAGCTGTTTTACCGCTTGGACAACTCACTGTCCCTGTACCAGAATAGGCTTTATAAAAAGCGGACCAGCCTTTCATGGTGTAGCTTAATGAACACTCTTCCGCCTGCACAGCCGAAGACATAAAAAAACTGGCGGCGATAACACTGACTATTTTAAATTTCATATTTTTTATTTTCCATTCGTTTAGTATTGATAGACATTAATTTTTACGGGTTTTAAATCCCGTTCCTGTGCCGATTAATGCGGCAATAATATTTTTTTGCATTTCAGAAGAACCTGAAAACAAGCGACTGGCCATTGCATCTTGAACCAGCTCCAGCATTTTATTTTCCTGCATTAATCCTTTAGCCCCTAATATATGCACCGCATCAAGGCTAGACTGCAAAAAAGCCTCACTGGCAATCAATTTAGTTTGTGCACTGGCTAAACTAATACGCTTTTCCGCATCTTTTAAGCGTACACATTCATTCACCCATAATAAGCAAGTATCAAGACGACATTTCATATCTGCAATTTTATGGCTAATGGCTTGATTCGCGCCTAAATGTTCACCTTGAATCATTCGCTGACGACTATAACGGATCACTTCTGCTAATTGCCATTGCATAATACCAATGATGCCCGCAAAAATAAAAGCGCGTTCTAATTCTAAGGCATTTTGAATCATCATATTACCCGCGCCTGTTTTTCCTAACTGGCGATTTAAAGGAATATGACAATTACTTAACTGCACATCGCCCATCGTTGCTGTTTTACAGCCGTTCACTTCAGGGGAGTCTTTAAAGTCTGCGCCTATATCATCAGAACAAACCAAGAAAGCCGATAATTTATTATCTAATTGCGCATAAATAACTAATATATCTGCAATGGGTGTATTGGTAATAAATCGCTTATGCCCATTAAGTACAAAGCCCTGTTCTGTAACAGTGGCGGTTGCTTGTAGCTGAGAAATATCTGAACCAGCTTGAGGTTCTGTAATCGCATGACCGCCAATCATTTCTCCAGAAATCAAGGCAGGCAACCAAGTGTTTTTTTGTTTGTCCGTGCCATATAGCATTAAAGGAAAGATACTCCCCCAAATATGCGCATTAATAGATAAAATAAGCCCTGTATCTTGGCACACTTTACCCAATTTTAAATGCGCCTCAACCAGTTCTTGAAAACCATTGCCTAAGCCACCCAAATCTTTAGGCACAGCCTGCTTGAATAAACCCTGTTGCCCACAAAATTGCAGTCGATTTTTAGAGGCTAAACGATTACCACTCTTGGGAAGTTGTGTTTCAAAATTCATTAATGAAAAAGTCCTTCTATCGCTAAATAATCTATTTTACCGTTAGATAAAGTCGGTAGCGTATCCACGGTGATAAATTTACACGGCTGCATATAACTTGGTAGCAATCCGCGTAACGGTTTTATCGCTACAGCTAAATTAACCCCATTTTCTAAAACCAATACCGCCGCAGGTCTTTGCCCGCTGGTCTTATCTCTAACTCCTATCACAGCACAATAAGCTATGCCTTCCAACTGAGAGATTCGTTGTTCAATTTCAGCAGGTTCAACACGATAGCCTGAACATTTCAGCATACGATCTAAACGGCCGTGATAACAATACTCGCCCCTGCTATTTAAAGAGACTTTATCGCCTGTCGGATAAGGAGAACTGGCTAACGCAGATAATTTCCCATTTTGCCAATAGCCTGAAAAATTATTGAGACTTTGTACTCTTAACTCACCTGTTTTATTGTCCACATCTAATACGGAATCACCAGCCGCCTTGCCAATAGGAATAGACTCACCCAGTTTTAATCGAGCACGGTCTACCTTCCAATAACAACATACATTGGTTTCGGTTGGGCCATATAAATTATATAAATCCACGTCAGGTAATAAATTGCTCAAGGTGATTAAATGCTCTACTGGAAACACCTCGCCCGCAAATAAAATACGTTTTAACGCGCTTAAATTCGTTGTTTCTACCGCTCCTTTTAAAGCTATAAAACTTAATAAAGAAGGCACGGTATACCAACAACTGATTTTTCTCTCACTGAGCCATGCAGTTAATTTACTGGGTGCAAAACTGAGTTTATCAGGAATAAAATGGACACTTGCCCCGACAGAAAGGCTGCTAAATAAATCAAAAATAGATAAATCAAAATGAAACGGCGCGAGGCTGGCAATACAATCTGTATTATTTAAGCTAAACGTCTGGGTCGCCCAAGCAGAAAAATTAAATAAAGCTTGATGACTCAGAGCAACCCCTTTCGGTGTTCCAGTCGAGCCTGAAGTATATAAAATAGCCGCAATCTGCGTTTTTTCCAGCTCTACAGGCATAAACGCCTTTTGATTCTGCTGAAAAATTTCATTCATATCCAGCCATTTTTCAGACTGTTCTAGCCATTCGGGTGCTTTTCCTGAGCCTATAATATAGCGGGCTTGAGCATCTTCAATAATAAAATTTAAACGCACCGCTGGATTTTTAATATCCAGCGGCACATAGATAGCCCCTGCACTCAGCACTCCATAAATACACGCCGCAGAATCAATACCACGATCCAATGCTATGGCAATACACGCATCGGCTATTAATAATTTTTTCTGGAGAAATAAACCAAGCGTCTCGACTCGATTTTTAAAATCCGCATAAGAAATGGCCGTTTCATTTTCACTGAATGCCAGTGCATCAGGCGTATCACTGCATTGCTTAAAAAATGGCTGAACAATATTCATCTTATTCCATTAATAATTCATCTAACATTAACTCATGCAGCTTTTCAATCCATTGCATTTCAAATAATGGCTCAACAAAATTATAACTAAAGCTTAATTTTTGATTAAATTGGCAACTTAAAAAAGCAAGGGCTGGCGGGCTGGTCACTTGGCATAAGTGCAGAATATCGGTGATTTCACTGTCAAAAAAAGACATTTCAGAAATATCCGTACGGCCAATATCAGAAAACCAAAAAGAACTGCGCTCTCCTCCTGTTCCATAGGCTTTACGCAATTGTTCCCCATGTTTCGCTAACGATAACCAACTGGCCGCCCACATAACGGGTAAAAAAGCATAATCTAATTTTTCACGAATAACCTGCGTGTGTTGTTGCTTTAAATGCTGAAATAAAGCCTCACGATTATCCAATATTGATTTAGGAGCTTGAGCAAATAAAGCACCGACATGATTCCCCAATAGGGGGCTAAGGGCTTTATTTTTGCGTAAATTAAACGCATACGGCGCACAATACGCCTCACCTGCTTGTTCAGGATTCATACGATACAGAGCGCGCATAAAACAACCAATATAATATAAACTGGTTCCTGTTAAACCCACTTGCTGCCGCGCCAATTTATTAACCCGTTGCGTTTGTTCTAAGGTTAGGTTGTAAGTTTGATAATTTAAACGTTCAGGGGTCTGTTGCGTATCCGCATGAATCACACTGGGTAATGTATCTAAGCGGGTAATGTAGCGTTTAGCCTTGAAAAACAGACCTATTTTTTGCCACCATTTATACTTGGCTAATTGGAGGTTAACCAACGAATCCAATTTAGGAAAATCGAACTTTTCACGCTGTTCTTCCGATTCAGTACAAAGATATTTTAAAATTAAATCCGCACTGCGCGCATCACAAAAAGGATGTATCCAGCGCAATAGAAAAACAGATTTATGTTCGTTGCTAATTAAATGAAAACTAATCGGTAAAATCGCTTCTCTATCATGCTTTTCATTAATTAAATCTAACAGTATTTTCTTATGAAAATCCGCCGTATCATTTTTTGTCGCGGCATAATGCTTAAATAAATTCAGTGATTCCGCTCGTTCATACCAGAAAAATCGCTTACCTTTCTGCTGTAAACTAGCATAAGCCAATGGGAACTTAAGCCCAAATTCATTAATACGCTGTTGCAAAGCCTCTAAGTCAGGTTGCTTGGATAACTCCAAAGCAAAGCCACACAAACTACCGGGCATATTTTCTTGGCGAATTTCTTCATCCATTGCCAGGGTAAAATAATCGGACGGATTCAGGCTTTGTAATATTTTCGGTTGTAAATCACTCATACCTTATGTTGTAAAACCCATTGCTCTAAAGTATTAAACGATTTCACATTATCGGGGTCAATTTCTGAATCGGGCAGCGTCACCCCAAATTGCTCCTCAATAAACATAATTAAACGCATGATGCCCATGCTATCTAAACCTGCCTCTAATAAATCCTCATCATCGGAAAATTTTTCAGGCTCAGCAACAAAAATAAGGTCTTCAAAGATAAACTCACGAATTTTTTCTTTCATTTTATAAATATATAGTAGTTAGGTTGGACTCATTTATTAAGCGTTAGTGTAACAAGCTAACCCAATATTTTCAGGTAAATGATTGGGTTTCCAAAAAGACGGAGAACTTCTCATTATTCACGAGTAAATGCAGATAAAAGTCGTTATTACCGAGATCTGTTGATCGGGAATCCACGTTAAGCATAGGATGACGCCTTTACCCGTGAATAATGAGACCTTAAAACTGTACGAACTATTGAGAAACCGACCTTGAAGGCATTAGAACTGAGCGATTCGCCAAGTAATTCCATATCAAACGCTGATTAGTTCTATCTTGCATCAATCTTTAGGCAATTTGAACCCGACTGAGCGTAAGGATACATACCTGAATAACAGCTAAGTCATATAATTATTAGAAATTCAATAGGCATAAAAAAAGCAGCTAAAAAGCTACTTTTTTTAAACACTAGAAACAATCAATCGCTATACATTACGTACATCATGTCCTGTATAAATTTGTCTTGGACGACTAATACGCTGCCCTGGTTCCGCCATCATTTCCAACCAGTGCGATACCCAGCCGGATGTTCTGGCAATGGTAAACATCACGGTAAACATATCCACAGGAATATTTAAGGCTTTATAAATAATACCCGAATAAAAATCAACATTTGGATACAATTTCTTTTCCATAAAATATTCATCCGCTAAAGCATACCGCTCTAACTCTAAGGCTAAAGTAAATAAAGGGTCTTCGGTTGAACCCCCTAGATTTTCTAAAACCTCATGGCAGGCTTTACGAATAATAGTCGCTCTTGGATCAAAGTTTTTATACACCCGATGCCCAAAGCCCATCAAACGAAACGGGTCATTTTTATCTTTTGCTTTGGCAATAAACTCTGGGATTCTATCGACTGTGCCAATTTCTTCCAACATACTCAGTACGGCTTCATTTGCCCCACCATGAGCAGGCCCCCAAAGCGCACCAATTCCAGCCGCAATACACGCATAAGGATTCGCTCCTGTACTGCTTGCAAGGCGTACTGTTGATGTACTAGCATTTTGTTCATGATCTGCATGAAGAATAAATAATAAATTCAACGCCTTAACAGCCACTGGATCAATATAATTATCTTTATCAATATATTTTTGTGAAGGCAATGAAAACATCATATTTAAGAAGTTTTCACAATAGCTTAAATCGGAACGAGGATAGACAAACGGGTAACCAATCGAATGACGATAACACGCCGCTGCAATCACAGGCATTTTAGCTAACATACGCATGGCAGAAATACGGCGATGTTCTGGATCATTCATATCCAGTTCACTGTGATAGAACGCGGATAATGAACCCACAATCCCTACCATCATAGCCATAGGATGCGCATCGTAATGAAACCCATCAATAAAACTGCGCATGGCTTCATGCAACATTGCATGTTGCCCAATTTCATGTTCAAAATTTTCCTGCTGTTGCGCATTTGCAAGATCGCCATTCATTAATAAATAAGCGACCTCCAAAAACGAACATTTTTCCGCAAGCTGATCGATAGGATAGCCGCGGTATAACAAGATGCCTTGCTCACCATCAATATAAGTGATGGCACTTTTACAGCTAGATGTTGACATAAATCCAGGGTCATAAGTAAATAACCCCATTTTTTTATTCAACGAGCTCACATCAATAACAGGAGTCCCAATAGTTCCTTTGAGTAAGTCAAAATCGGCTTCCTCACCTGTTGAATTATTGCGTATACTTAATGTTTCTTTTGTCATTGATGTTTTCCTCTGCTTTTTTCGAAGCGTGGAAATAGCTTATTTGCTATAACGCTTACGGAATTTATCTACACGTCCAGCCGTATCAACAACACGCTGCTTACCTGTAAAGAAAGGGTGGCAAGCTGAACATACTTCAATCTGTAAATCTTTACCTAAAACAGAGCCTGTAGCAAACTCGTTTCCACAACCGCAAGTAACGGTAATTTGTTTATATTCTGGATGAATTTCTGGTTTCATAATGGCCTTTTATACGTCTAAAAAGTGACGAACATAATTTAGAACAGATTATAATACTTCCTTAACTAAAAATCTGCAAGTCAACCCTTAAAAATATGCGTATTATTACTGTCAATACCAATGGAATTCGAGCGGCGGAACGCAAAGGTTTCTTCCCTTGGCTCGCCACACAGCAAGCCGACTTTGTGTGCATCCAAGAAACTAAAGCCCAGCCCGACCAATTAACCGCCGAGACATTCCACCCCGAAGGCTATCATTGTTACTATCACAGTGCCGTTAAAAAAGGCTACAGTGGCGTAGCAATTTACAGCAAACAGCAACCCGATAAAATCATTGAAGGCATGGGTTTTGAAGACATAGACAGCGAAGGACGCTATTTAGAAGTACAAGTGGGGAATCTTAGTGTTATTTCTCTTTACTTGCCGTCAGGCTCTTCTAAAGAAGAACGGCAGCTATTTAAGTACGATGTTATGGATCGCTTTCTACCCTTTTTGCAAGAACGTGCCAAAGATGGGCGAGATTATGTTATTTGTGGCGATTGGAATATTGCTCATAAAGAAATAGATCTCAAAAACTGGAAGCCTAATCAAAAAAACTCAGGCTTTTTACCCGCAGAACGCGCCTGGCTGGATACTTTATTTTACGAAAACCCGTGGCACGATGCGTTTCGAGAAGTAAACCAAGAACCCGAACAATACACCTGGTGGTCGAATCGCGGCCAATCTTGGGCGAAAAACGTCGGCTGGCGTATTGATTATCATGTGATTAGTGAATCACTAAAAGACACAGTGCAATCTGCGTCTGTTTATAAAGAACAACGATTTTCCGATCACGCCCCGTTAATTATAGATTACGATTACCCTGTTTAATTTCCATCAGGCATAAAAAAAACCCATTAAGCATTAAGTTTAATGGGGCTAGTAGTAATATTATTTCAAAAAATCTACTGCAATCCAGTAAAATTAAATGTCATTCTATTATTAATAGTTCTATTTTCACCATCACTTACGCCAAAGGTCATAAAACGATAATGGGTGTGAGGATGATCTATAATCGTATATTCTTCTTCAAGCGTTGCTAAACCAGAATACTCACCTGTTAATAAACAGGTAGCGGGCCCAGTAACACTTAATGTTAAATTATAAATAAAATAATGCGTATCAACAATATCTAAATTACCATCATAATTACAGCCCTGTGAATCAGCTTGCAATATCGGAAAGTTAGTGGAGACATCGGTTGCATCTTCAGGAACAAAAGTCATATTAAATTGTCTACCTGTATCTGTATCTCCATTTTCATCTGTAATTTCAATTGTATAATCATACGTAATAAAACTCTCTGTACCTTGAGTTCTAAATGAATCATTCACAAATAAATTCATTGCATATTCAGTATTAACATTATCTTGTATAAATGTTTTACTTAATGTCCATAAAGAACTTGAGGTATAAAAGAAAGGAACCCTATCGCCACGCTCATAAATAGGATCATAAATAAATACTACCGTTCCCGTTTCAGCCCCTCTTGTATAGGTTCCTTTAATATTATCCTGTGGCGTTAAGTTACCTGTAATCACCACATCCACAGGAGCTGTCCGATCATTCTCTTTTGTATACTCTGTTAAATTAATAGTAATTCCATCAGAGGTTTGAGTAAAAGCAGTACTTTGCAACATATCACTACCTTGTATAGCAAAAGAAGCTTCACTATCAGATAACATCACCATTTGACGGCTAGGAGTAATAAATACTTTATAAAACGTCGTTATTCCACCATTATTATTGGTGAAAATTCCGCGCCATACCCCTCCAGCATTGCCCAAATTATCAACAGCTGCAGGTAATGCCGTCGTGGTAACTGTTGTGCCATCAATTTTAGTAATGGTGGTGGTTATTGTGCCGTCAGCTGCTGTTGTGGTGGTTGTGACATTCCCTGTTTCATCAGTATTAACAGTAGTATCGGTTGTTGTACTTCCCATTAAATTTGCTGCCGCTTCTGTTATAGAGGTTTCTAAATGTGTTTTTGCATCCTCATCCGAAACAAGACTCGTAATTCCTTCATTAGTCAGCAATTCAGCAATCGCTGTATCAAAATCATTAAAACTGACATTAAAATCAAGACTTCCAAATCCTGCTGAAAATGTATGAGTCACTTCACTAATCGCAATCCCATTAGAATTATCACGGTCTGCATCTAATGATTGCAGTAATCTTGCTAAGTTTAATACCGCTAAATCACTTGTATTAGTGGTTTTAAATACCGTTAAAGGTGTTACAACCCCTGTTGAAGGTACACTGCTAGAAAATGAAATATCACCAATAGAAAAGGTCACTGTTTCGCCATCAATGTAATCAAACTCACCATTGATATTAGTTTTACCCGAATAAGTTACCGTTTGATAATTTAAGCCTTGAACAAGACTATCAACAAAAATTCCAACCTTAGTTTCAATCACTGATGAGGTACTGGTTGTGGTAACGGTTTTTGAGCCATCTTCACTGAGCGTTGTTGTGGTCGTCACACCATTTACAGTAACTGAGGAGCTTCCTGAGGTAATGGTTGTTATATTTCCATTGCCATCATCCGTAGTGGTGGTAGTTATTCCATCCTCTGTTACTACGGTTGTTTTAGGGTCGGTGGTAGTCACCGTTGTAATATTCCCTTTTCCATCATCTGTCGTTGTGACGGTAACACCATCCTCTGTCACAGAAGTTGTCTTAGGATCTGCGGTAACTACAGTAACGGTATTACCATTACCATCTAAGGTGGTCGTAGTGGTCACACCATCAACCGTTACTGACGAACTTCCTGATGTCGTAGTAACTAAATTACCATTAGCATCAAATGTTGTGGTGGTGGTAATACCATCTATCGTTTCTGAGGTTTCCCCTGAAGTCGTTGAAACACGATTTCCATTTCCATCAATAATGGTAGTCGTTTTAATGCCATTTAATGTTTCAGATTGTGTTCCTGACGTGGTTACTGTCCGCTGACCATTGCCATCAATAACAGTTACTGTTGTAATGCCATCAACAGTTTCAATAAGTGTCCCTGCGGTAGTTGTTACCGTATTGCCTTGGCCATCTATAGTAGTTGTGGTGGTTACTCCGTCAATGGTTGATGAAGTAGATCCTGAAATAATTGTTGCTGTATTACCATTACCATCAATAATTGTTGTCGTGGTAATACCATTTGCTGTGACAGAAGAAATACCTGAAGTTTTTACACTGCTATTTCCATTACCATCAAACGTCGTGGTCGTTGTTACTCCATCAACAGTAACTGAAGTACTTCCTGTTGTTGATGTAGTCGTATTACCTTCCGGATCGACTACTGTGGTTGTTGTCACGCCATCAACTGTGTTTGATGTTACTTTACTAGGCGATTTACACCCCACAACTACACTACTTAATGATGTAATCAATACTAAATTAACGAACGTTTTCATTAAAACCTCTTGTATTTTTAATAATATACTTTCAATTGTAGCTAATATTTCCATTTATAAAAACTGTTTTCTAACTGGCCTCCTTGGTCTTTAATCGCATTAGCACGATAACTAAGAAGATTGCAGGCAAGCCCACAAAAGACGCGTAAAAGAAAAATAAATTATAGCCATAGCTATCAACAATAATACCCGATGCGCCTCCGAGTAATTTAGCGGGCAGGGTCATTAAGGAGCTAAATAGGGCGTATTGAGTGGCGGTATAAGCGGTATTGGTTAGGCTGGAAAGGTAGGCAATAAACACTGAGGTCGCGATGCCGCCACTGAGATTATCGGCACTAATCACTACGGCAAGTAATTTTAAGCTGGGTTCAGAAACAGCCAGTAAAGCAAACAGTAAATTGGTTGAGGCTACCAGAATCGCACCTAATAAGAGAGGGCGCATAATGCCATAGCGAACTACTAAAACACCGCCAAGTGAAGCCCCAAAAATGGTCATGAAAAAGCCAAAAACTTTACTAACATCAGCAATGTTTTGTTTGCTAAAACCTAAATCTAAATAAAAGGGATTGGCCATCACACCCATGGTGATATCACTCATGCGATACAAAGCAATCAGAGCTAAAATCCATAAGCCGCGTTTTCCATTGCGTAGGAAATTCAGCAAAGGGGGCAAATCACTGCGTCTAAAAACGAAGCACTGAGTCGCTGTAATCGACGGCTTTTATTTTGTATGTCTAAAGAACTTTCAATTTTTTTCTCTAGCGCGCGATTCTTGTTATTTTTAGGTGTTCAGTAGCTACATTAGTACCATCTGCACTAGTTTTTATCGTAGTAATCGTGCCATCTGCTGCAGTCGATGTAGTAGTCGTATTACCAAACGCATCCGTAGCAGTAGTTGTTTCCGCAGCGACTGCAGCACCACTACTAGGTGTGGATACAACCGTATTAGAGGGTGATTCACATCCTGTAATACCTATTCCTATTGATGCGAGCAGCATCAAATTCATTACTTTTTTCATTCAATTATTTCCCATTAATCTAAAATTATTTTTTATTCTAACAGTTTTTCTTCGCTTTTATTATTAGCCGTTGGTTTCATCAAAATCAAAACTAAAACAATAGCAGGCAAGCCCACAAAAGACGCGTAAAAGAAAAATAAATTATAGCCATAGCTATCAACAATAATACCCGATGCGCCTCCGAGTAATTTAGCGGGCAGGGTCATTAAGGAGCTAAATAGGGCGTATTGAGTGGCGGTATAAGCGGTATTGGTTAGGCTGGAAAGGTAGGCAATAAACACTGAGGTCGCGATGCCGCCACTGAGATTATCGGCACTAATCACTACGGCAAGTAATTTTAAGCTGGGTTCAGAAACAGCCAGTAAAGCAAACAGTAAATTGGTTGAGGCTACCAGAACCGCACCTAATAAGAGAGGGCGCATAATGCCATAGCGAACTACTAAAACACCGCCAAGGGAAGCACCAAAAATGGTCATGAAAAAGCCAAAAACTTTACTGACATCAGCAATGTTTTGCTTGCTAAAACCTAAATCTAAATAAAAGGGATTGGCCATCACACCCATGGTGATATCACTCATGCGATACAAAGCAATCAGAGCTAAAATCCATAAGCCGCGTTTTCCATTGCGTAGGAAAAATTCAGCAAAGGGGGCAATCACTGCATCTAAAAACCAAGCACTGAGCCTCTGCAATCGGTGGCTTTTATTTTGTATACCCAAAGAACTTTCAATTTTTTGCTCTAGCACGAGATTCTCGGCTTGAATAGGATGTTCAGGTTCTTCAGCGAGTAAGGTGGTTATTACTCCAACAAACATTAAAAGTGCCATAGCCGAATAAGCGGCATTCCAGCCAATAAAATCGGCTAAATAAAAGGTGCCTGCGCCTGCGACTAATAAAGCCGCTCGATAACCAAAGACATACATGGCCGCCATAGCGGCTTGATATTCTGTATCCACCGCTTCAATACGATAGGCATCAATGGCAATATCTTGGGTCGCCGAACAAAAAGCAACCCAAACCGCCACGGCGGCAAGCCATGCAATTTTATCATTAGGGTTAAGTTCTGCCATGCCCATCAGCCCCGCGGCAATACCAATTTGCGCCAATAACATCCAACTACGGCGTTTACCTAGTAGTTTGGTTAAGAAAGGCAGAGACAAGCGATCCACCACGGGTGCCCAAATAACTTTTATCGAGTAAGTCACCCCCACCCAACTAAAAAAACCAATCACTGACAAAGTAATACCTTCATCACGCAACCAAGCGGAGAGTGTTGAAAAAACTAAAAGAAAAGGCAAACCCGCGGAAAAGCCAAAAAAAGCCATGCCTATGACTTTAGGTTTGAAATAAATTGCAAAGGCTTGCTTCCATGTATGTTCAGTCATAGTGCACTCAGTAGATAAATCTATTATTCAAAACAAAAAAAGGGGGATGAAATAATACTATTTCATCCCCCCTTCCTGATTCATTCTTCAATGAAAATACTTAATGAATGTTATCCATTAATTAAGTAATGCGCAAAAATACTGGCCCCGTAACCTAAAGCAATTACTGGTGCCCATTTCATGTGGCTGAAGAATGTATATTTATGGTTTGATGCACCCATCAATGCCACACCTGCCGCAGAACCCACGGAAAGCATAGAGCCCCCTGTTCCTGCTGTTAATGTCACTAATAACCATTGGTATAAATCCATCTCTAAATCCATACTTAATACCGCAAACATTACTGGGATATTATCAACAATCGCAGAGATAAAACCCACTAAGATATTCGCTGGCGTTTGACCTAAGCCATCGTACATGCCCGCAGATAAAAGCTCTAAGTAACCAATATACCCTAAACCACCTACCGCAAAGACCACACCGAAGAAGAAGAATAGAGTATCCCATTCTGCATCACGTACTTTATTGAAGATATCAAATTCACTGTGCTTATTTTCAGTATCTTGTTTGTATAAAGTATTCAGTCTGAAACCGTAAACCATTAACACACCAAGACCTAACATCATGCCCATAAAAGGTGGAAGGTGTAACACTTGTTTAAAACTAACTGCAGCAGCAATAGTTAAAACAAATAACACACAAACCTGAATCGCCCCTGGTTTAAGCACAATCGCCGCTTCATTTGATGCGGGTGGTTGCTCATTAGGCACAGCCATTGACATAAAAAAGGCAGGAATAATATAGTTTACAACCGATGGAATAAACAAGTTAAAGAAATCAAAGAATTCTGCATACCCTGCTTGCCATACCATTAAAGTAGTAATATCACCGAAAGGGCTAAAAGCTCCCCCTGCGTTAGCCGCAACAACCAAGTTAACAAAGCCTATCGCGACAAATTTTTCATTATCTTTACCGACCGCTAAAACAACCGCACCCACTAATAAAGCAGAGGTTAAGTTATCCGCAATGGCTGATAAGAAGAAGGTGATAATCCCAGTAATCCAGAATAATTGCTTATATCCGAATTGCTTTCTAATCATCCACGAGCGTAAGGCTTCAAATACATTACGTTCCGCCATTGCATTGATGTACGTCATAGCAACTAATAAGAACAGCATTAAGGCTGCATATTCTTTTAAGTTAAACTCAAACGCTTCATGCAAGTCAGCCGTAGAAACGCCTGCTTCAGCCGCTAAAATAGCTGCATGCGCCCAAATAATGGCCGCGGCAATAATCACAGGCTTTGATTTACGCATGCCGGTAAATTCTTCTGCCATCACAAAGCCATAAGCAATGATAAAAATCAGAACGGTATAAATACCTCGCTCTGTTCCAGTTAGACCTAAATTAGCAATGCTCTCACTGGCCATTGCTAATTGTGGCATCGTAAACAAGGCCACAAACATTAATAATAAACGCACTAAAATTACCCCCAAACCCATCAAATTATAATTATTTTTTAAACTTTTATTTTATTACAAACGAAGTATAAAATTTAACCGATAATCATAGCATTAGTTAATTAACTTTGTCATTTAATCACGAGCAGTATATGATTAATAATTCTTTGCAAACCGCTAAATAAGCGCATTCCAATGTATCAATATACTGATAAAGATCAAACGCTCATTGATGAGCGCGTCACTCAATTTCGTGACCAGACACAACGCTTTTTAAAAGGTGAAATTGCCGATGATAAATATCGCGCATTACGTCTTATGAATGGTGTATATGTGCAAACTCATTCGCCTTTACTACGAGTTGCCGGCCCTTACGGCTTACTATCCAGCCAACAAGTCAGAAAATTAGCCTCGATTGCACGGGATTATGATAAAAACTTTTGTCATTTTACGACCCGACAAAATATTCAATTTAATTGGCCTGCTTTAGAGCAAATTCCAGATATGCTGGAAGAATTGGCAACAGTACAAATGCACGCCATTCAAACCAGTGGTAATTGCTTAAGAAACACCACGTCAGATCAATTAGCGGGTGTTGCTCAAGATGAGTTAGAAGATCCACGTCCTTACTGTGAAATTATTCGTCAATGGACTATTTTACATCCTGAATTTGCCTATTTACCGCGTAAATTTAAAATCGCGGTCAGCGGTTCAACACAAGATCGTGCGGCGACACATTTTCATGATATTGGCTTACATCTGGTTAAAAATGACCAAGGTGAAATAGGCTTTAAAGTCTTAGTGGGCGGTGGCTTAGGTCGTACCCCGATTATTGGTCAAGTCATCAAGCCTTTCTTAGAGAAAAAACATCTACTCTCTTATTTAGAAGCTATTCTGCGTGTTTATAATATTTACGGTCGCCGTGATAATAAATACCGTGCAAGGATTAAAATTCTTGTCCGCGAAGCGGGTTTAGAAGAAGTTTCTAAAAAAGTCGAAGCAGAATGGGCGGAGATTAAAGATCAGTTGGAAGTCAGCGAACAAACGATTACTGAGATGCTGGCACAATTTCCTGATCCAGCCTATCAATTAGATTTAGCTGAAAGTGCTGATTTTACGCAACAATCAAACAGTAATGCAGCCTTTAGTACGTGGCTGCAACATAATACCGAAGCCCATAAAATCGCAGGTTATCGCGCGGTTTATGTTTCCTTAAAAGCACCAGACAACCCTCCAGGCGATTGCTCTGATACTCAATTAGATGCTTTAGCCGATTTAGCGGATACCTATAGCTTTGGCATGATACGCGCTACGCATCGTCAAAATCTGGTGTTAGCCGATGTACAAGAAGCGGATTTATTCGCGCTATGGCAGAAGCTCGATGCATTAAAATTAGCAACACCCAATATTAACAGTGCGACCGATATTATTTGTTGTCCAGGGATTGATTACTGCGCCTTAGCCAATACCAGTTCAATTGATATTGCACAAGGTATTAACGATGCTTTAGATTCCATGGATTACATCCATGATTTAGGCGATTTAAAAATTAATATCTCAGGTTGTATGAATGGCTGTGCGCATCAAAGTGTCGGTCATATTGGTATTTTAGGTGTGGATAAAAAAGGGGTCGAGTGGTATCAAGTGACCTTGGGCGGTTCTTCGGAAAATGATGCCAGTATTGGTCGACGTTTAGGGCCTGCTGTGAGTAAAGCCGACATTGTACCCACTGTAAAAATACTACTGGATGTGTATCTTGAGCAGCGTGAACATGAAGAAGAATCTTTTCTAGCGACTGTTCGCCGTGTTGGTGTTACCCCATTTAAGGAGAAAGTTTATGCCGCTGATTAAAAACAAAGCCATCGCACAAGATGAATGGACTTATATTGCTGACGATGCAGCCCTGAATGCAGATTACAATATTGTGTCCATCAATCGCTGGAATCAAGAGCGCTCTGCACTATTAAATCAAGCCAACCTTGGCATAAGGTTTGAGTCAGATGTGATTATTGAAGAAATAGCGGCGGATTTAAGTCACTTTGCTCTGGTTGAATTAGCCGTGCCTGTGTTTACTGATGGACGTGCTTTTACTCATGCCCGTTTATTACGCAGTCGTTATAACTTCACGGCTGATATTCGTGTCAGCGGTGATTTTATGCTGGATCAAATTTTCTACCTTAACCGCGTGGGTGTGAGTAGTTTTGTCTTAAACGAACAAGACGACCCACAAAAAGCCATTGCCGTTATGGGCGATTTTTCAGATTTTTATCAAGCTTCCGTTGCTTAAATAAGAGCTAGAAGACTTATAAAAATATAGGTTGGGCTGCCATCTTTTGGCAACCCAACTTTTTTGATGTGGTTACACTATTTAGGAATTTAGTATTGAACAGCCCTGAGGTCTAGTAGCGACTTAATTTGGAATAAAATGACTCAATTTATTAAAGAAAAATTTACAATTTTACAAACAGCCTCAGATTTTTATGTAGGTAACTATGAGCAAGATAATACCTATGCACTGTCTTCTTTTTTAACGGAAGCGGGTAACCCTATAGTCATTATTGATCCTAAAGGCAGTAATACGCTACAGATTCCAGATGGTTTAATCATTAGCAGCAGTGTTATTGCGGCTAATGAATTAGTATTAACTTTAGAAAATGGTGCGGAAATCAATGTTCGTGGTGCAGATACCTTTAACTTTGATATCGGGGGTAGTGAGTCGGCTGGATTAAGGGGTGAACTAAAAAGTTTTACTGAGTTTGTCACTGATATTTTAGGGGCAACGTTACCAACGGAAGCTGAACCATTGATTCAAGGCGGTACAGTCACTGTCACTGTTGATCCTACAACATTAGTAGAGGTAGCAAGAGCGGATACCTTTGATGAAAATGGTGTAAGTTTTGTTACGGATTTATTTACAGTATTACAAGCACCGGGTAGTACTTATATTGGCAAAGATACGGATGAAGATAATATCTATCAGCTGAGTAATCTTTTGACCGGTGATGGTGAAAATATTATTTTAATTGATACCGAAGGTAATAATACACTACAGCTTCCAGAAGGTTTAGCGATAAAAAGTACCATTATTGCAAATAATGAATTATTAATCACACTAGGCAATGATGCAGTGATTAATGTTAGAAATGTAGATCAATTTAGCTATGAGATTGCAGGCGATGATATTACCGGTACGACAGGCGAAAGCTTAAATTTTAATGATTTTGTGACAACGATTTTAGGGTCTACTGTACCTGATTTTGGTACAAATACAGGTGGTGAGATTACGATTACAGGGTCAGAAATCCCAGTAGAAAATATACCACCAACAGGTTCGGTGATTATCAATGGTGATGCCGCTGAAAATTCTACACTAACGGCTGTGACTAGTAGTATTGCAGATGAAGATGGCTTAGGAGTGTTCAGTTATATTTGGAAGGCGGATGATACTGAGATTGCAGGAGCAACCAGTAATAGCTTAACACTTTCCCAAGCACAAGTTGGTAGAGTAATAACAGTAGATGTCAACTACACTGATGCACAAGGTACTGATGAAACAGTGACCAGTTCAGCAACAACAATTGTTGCTAATATTTTTGTGGAGACTGAGACAGAAAGTAACGACACCATAGCAACAGCTGATATTACGATATTAGGGACTGAAATCAAAGGTCAGTTAAGCTCCAATACTGACGAAGATTATTACAAAGTAACAATGGTAGCAGCAGGAACGTTAAATGTAGTTGCTGATATGCCTATTACTGCGTCTTCATCAAGAGATTATTTTACTACCTCAGTTTATAATGACAATAATGTCTTACTTGCAATCTACCAGTCTAGTAGTGATGTGAGTTTTGATATAGGTATAGAAAATGCAGGTGATTATTATATCGTTGTTGATAGTTCAAGCTATTTTGATAGTGGTCAATATGGCTTAACGATGACGACTACAGGTACTTCAACTCCAACGATTGCCATCCACAGTAATGTCACTATGCTCACTGTTGGTGAAACGGCTGCTGTAACCTTTACCTTAAGTGAAGTGAGTGGGGATTTTACTGAAAGTGATATTGTCAGTACCGGTGGGAGCCTGAGTAATTTTAGTGGCAATGGCATAACTTACAGTGCTACTTTTACACCTGCGGCTAATAGCACGACCGCGGCCAGTATTAGCGTAGCGAGCAGCCAGTTCAGTGATGCTGCAGGCAACGACAATGCAGATGGCAGTGATGCGGATAATAGCGTGAGTATGACGGTCGATACCGTATTACCAACTATAGCCCTCAGTAGTAATGTTAGTGTTCTCACTGCCGGTGAAACCGCTACCGTAGCCTTTACGTTAAGTGAGGTGAGTACGGATTTTACCGAAAGCGATATGACTGTTAGTGGCGGTGTCCTCAGCAACTTTAGTGGCAGTGGCACAGCCTACAGTGCTATTTTTACACCAGTGGCGAATAGCACAACCGGAGCCAGTATCAGTGTAGCGAGTAGCCGGTTCAGTGATGTTGTAGGTAACGACAATGCAGATGGCAGTGATGCGGATAATAGCGTGAGTATGGTGGTCGATACCGTGATACCTACAGTAGCCTCTCTATTATCAAGTACCAATACAGGCTTGGGTGCATTAAGCACCTCTTCTACTCAAGGTGTTTCATCGTTAGATTCTGAAATATACTGGGATATGACAGATAGAAACAAAGAAATTATCTATACTTTTAATACTGGCAATCCTGATGGAAGCGTATCAGGGTGGACTGCTTTTTCAGTAGCTCAGGAATCAGCAATGACTGCTGTTTTTAATGGGTTATCAAGCATAATTGACGTGACATTTACCGATATAAATAATCAAGCACAAGCTGATATTGGTTTAAATATTGGTAATATGAGTACAGGTACAGCAGGTTATGCGTCTTTATCCTCATCTTCAACTGATGGGTCTACATACTATACAAGTTCTGTTGATGTTTTTTTATCGTCAGAGTTTAATAGTAATCCTGATAATTTTGGATTGAATCCTAGTGAGCAAGGCTGGGGTACAATGGTTCATGAATTAGGGCATAGTATGGGCTTAGATCATCCTTTTACAGGAGTTGGTAAAACAAGTGATGTATTGCCCATTGAAGAAGATGATATTAACCATACGGTTATGTCGTATATCAATCCAAATACCATAGTTACATTCGAGATAACTAATAATATGGATGGAAGCTTTGGTTTATCATCGCTTAGTTCGGCGGTAGATGCTCAGTTTTATTCAATCTATGATATTGCAGCCTTACAAGCTGTTTATGGAGTAAATGAAACAACTAATATAAATAATAGTAATTATGGATTTAGTTATTCTGATTATAAAATTGAAACTATTTGGGATGCAGGTGGTGTTGATACTATTGATGTGTCATCAACAACGGGTAGCAGTACCATAGATTTGCATGCTGGCTCATTAAATAGCATTGATCAATATACAGTAGCTGAAATTATTACATTACAGCAAGAATTAGCTCATGCTGTTACCAATTTACATGATACTAATATTGAAAATATTATTAATACGACAGTAGCAAATGGTGGGATTTATACCGGTGAAAATAATTTAGGGATTGCTCAAGGGGTTATTATTGAAAATGTGATAACTGGTTCTGGTAATGATGTCATTATCGATAATGAAGTGGACAATAATATTAAAACTGGCTTAGGTAATGATGAAATTTTCTTAGGAGCAGGTGGTTTTGATTTTATTGATGGAGGTTTAGATACTGATACACTTTATGTTGACGTACTAGAAACTGATGTGTTTTTAACTGAGGTTACTACTGGTTTTTATGAGTTGATTGCAGATAATTTTGCAGTACAGTTTACAGGTATTGAAACATTACAATTTAGTGATAGTTCACAGTGGGATTTTATAGTTTAACCCCATGTTTGACTTAATACCTCTGCTTAAAATTAGGGAAACTGAGTGTGCGAAGTGATGATTTTTAGTCCGCAGTATAGGCGACAGGGGAATTTACAACTCGACATGTTCTAGCGAAGCCAGAGCGTGAGCGTGTTGAAAAAATTCTCTCCCGACAGTCTCAAGTCATTTGAGGGAGACTTAACGTAGCAGCTTTTGTGCGTAGTTGAGTCGGACGCAGGACGAATTGGGGCATTATTAATTCGCCGCGTGGCGAATTAATTTTGGTGATAGGGAATCCTATTCCGCTTGCTGTGGGGTAGTTTATTTGAGTAGCTTACAGGAATCAGGGGGGGTAAAGAAAAAGTAGATTTATCCTGAACGGAGGTTACTTAGGAAGCTAGAGTGTAGATTTTTAGCTTCGCTTAGAATAATTCTTCGACTGTTTGTTTTACGCCATCAAAGTAAATTAAGGGGACTTTTTCTGGGCTGTATTTTTTAGGGGCGTTGGTGGTTCTAAAATATTCCCATATTGCGCTTTTGGAGGATTTAGATGCTCGGCTTAGCAGGGCTGTGTCTGGGTCAATTAATACCTGAGTGATACTTTTCGGTGGAGTGAATGCTTTTTCAGGGTAGTCTTGCAGTGCATAGCGCATAAAATCAATCCATAATGGCAGGGCTGCTTTACCGCCTGTTTCGTTTCTACCCAGACTTTTTGAATTATCTAATCCTACCCAAGCAGTACCAACAATATCAGGAGTAAAGCCATTAAACCATGCGTCTTTTTGCTGATTGGTTGTTCCTGTTTTTCCCGCTAAATCGGTACGATTTAAACTTTTTGCTTTAACAGCCGTACCACGGCGGACGACATCCCGTAATAAGCTATTCATTAGGAAGTGTATATCGGGTGAAATAATACGCGGGGCTTGTTGGGGGCTTATGGATTCTATTGAGCATTCTGGACAGGCTGTAAGAGGTTTAGCTTGGAATAAAATCTCGCCTTTTGCGGATTCTATGCGCTGGATAAAATAAGGGGTAATTAAAAAGCCGCCATTGGCAAAGGTGGAATACATACGCGACATTTGTAGAGGTGAAGCATAGCCACTGCCCAGTGCAAGGGAAAGATTTTTAGGCAGTTGTTTTGCATTAAAACCAAATCGTGCAGCGGTATCTAATACCGTTGGAATTCCCATAGCTCGTAGGAGGCGAATGGAAATTAGGTTACGAGATTTTCGCAGGGCGGTACGAATGCTGGTTGGGCCATAGAATTTATGGCTGTAGTTTTCAGGCCGCCATTCTGTTTCTGTTTGGCTGTTGTTATTAACGATAGGGGCATCATTAATAAGGCTTGCGGCCGTGTAGCCTTGTTCCAGTGCAGTGGTGTAGATAATGGGTTTAAAGCCTGATCCGGGTTGACGTTTACTTTGAATGGCGCGATTATACTTATTGTTAAAGTAAGCATAGCCGCCAGATAGAGCTAAAATAGCTCCATTTTTAGGGTTGAGAGCCACGAAGGCACTTTCAGCTTGTGGAATTTGGGCGAGATGCCATTGTTTATTTTCATATCTGACGCGAAAAGTATCGTTCAGTGCCAAAATATCCAGAAAAGAATGAATTTTTGTTCTTCTTCGACGTTGAGTATCATATAAGGTACTAAAGGCACTGTCTTTCCAGTGCAAGGTAATAGAGGAGTTATCTTTTAATTGGGCTGTTAGGGTCTTTTTTTCAATGGCTGTTACACGAGCAACTAAGGTTTCTCCTATATTTTTACTCTTTTTTAAGGGAATAGAATGTTCTTTTGAGGTGCGGTAGCTATGACGCTCATCGTAATGATGTAAATTAAGGCGTAATGCTTTGGTCGCTACATTTTGTAAATCGGATTGTAGGGTTGTGTAAACTTTAAGTCCTGTGTTATACGTTGCTTGTTCGCCATATTTTTGCATTATTTCATGGCGTACCATTTCGGCAATATAGGGGGCATTAAGTTCTCTTTGCGTCATGTGGCGTTCAGCCGTAATAGGGGCTTGACTGGCCGTATCAAAAGCATCTTGTTGAATATGGCCCAATTTTAGCATGCGTTTTAAGACATAGTTTCGACGTAGGAGGGCGCGTTGTGGGTTAGAGATGGGATTGTAATTGGAAGGGGCTTTAGGCAGCCCTGCAATCATGGCATGTTCTGCCAGTGTGAGTTGACTTAAAGGGCGGTCATAATAAATTTCTGAGGCGGCAAAAATCCCGTAGGCGCGTTGCCCTAGGTAAATTTTATTGAGGTAAAGTTGGAGGATTTCTTCTTTTGTGAATTGAGCTTCAATTTGAAAGGAGAGAATAATCTCTTTAATTTTACGAGTGTAGGTTTTTTTATTGGTCAGTAGAAAGTTTCTTGCGACTTGCATGGTGATGGTGCTGCCGCCTTGACGTTTTTTACCCGTTAACAGTAATTGTATAACAGCACGTGCTAAGCCTTTGTAATCTACTCCTGAATGTGTGAAAAAGTTGGCATCTTCTGAGGAGGTAAAGGCGTAGATTAGCTGTCGGGGTGTGTCTTTTATGTCAATGGGGGTGCGTTTCTTATCGCCAAATTGTTCTATCAGTAAGCCATCTCTGCTATAAACAGCGAGGGGTTGTTGGTATTGAACATTGCGTAAAACCTGAATATCAGGTAACTCATCTATCAGTTGATAATAGGCAAAAGCACACGTGAATAGCCCTATAAGTGTGGCTGTGAGTAATAAGCTAAAGATCCATTTTATGATGCGCATTAAGTTCATATTGATGATAGATGGTTTGGGTAACTTTTTAGTGGGTATTTTAAATTGAGGTGAGCAAGATTTGCTTTCCGAAATTATTTAATACACATCCTTATGTGAAGAATTTTGTTTGTTAGGAGATGAATGTATAGTATACCTATAAAGGGTGTATTCAGAAAAAAATAGCGATATGATAGAGTCTAAGTATCGTAAATTTATGGATGTTGCTTGGAAAGGGCACAATTTTTTTAATAGCTTGAGCTGTAGAAGTCTATTTCAAGCAGGATTTAAGGAAGTTTGAGGCGATATTTTTGGCCGACTCGCCGCCTTTTAGCTTATTAAAGTATGTATTTTTAAATTCCGATTCTAGCAAATATTTTCGTTATTTCAGGGATGTTTTTTAGATGGTTATTTTGTATATAAATTTAGACAAATAGAAAATAACCCAATGACACAGATGAGTTTCTATATGAGATGGTTTAATCGTAAATCCAACCGCCTGTTAGGTATTGATATTAGTACAGCGACTATTAAATTACTGGAGCTCAGTAAAACAAGAAAAGGCTATAAGGTTGAGAGCTATGCAGTAAGACCTATCACAGATGAAAAAGTAGTTAATAATAATGAAGAGGATATGCAGGGGATTGCTGAGACTCTTAAGGCAGTGGTTCAGGCCTCTGGTACGGGAATAAGTAGTGTTTGTTTAGGAATCTCAGAAGATCATGTGACTAAGACGGTAGTTTCTATGCCTAAAGGGCAAACAGAGGATGATCGCGAAGAGCAGCTTTTAATGGATATTGATTCTTTGGATGTGATGAGTTTTGATTTTGGGGTGATTAATTCTCCACCAGATAAGGATGCTGAAGATGTGTTGGTGGTTTACTCTCATGCGGAGAATATCAGTGATCGAGTCAATATTTTAGAGAAAGCGGGATTAGTTGCGAAAGTGATTGATTTAGAATCCTTTGCCACGTTAGGTGCATTTGAGTTAATTAGGCAGCAGCTCCCGAATAATGCTGAAGGTAAGGTGGTTGGTATTGTGGATGTAGGCGCTTCAACTTTGAATCTTAATGTCATTGAGCAAGGTCGTTCTATTTACGCAGGGGATAAGGATTTTGGAGGTAATAAATTAACTGAAGATATTCAAAGTACTTATGGCTGTACTTATGAAGAGGCTGGTAAGCTAAAAAGGAGTGCTACGCCCCCCGATAATTATGAAAAAAAAGTATTAGAGCCTTTTAAGCGCCGAATGGTAATGGAAATATCCAGAGAGTTGAATAAGTTTTATTCTTCTAAAGAGGCTAAATCAATTGATTATGTTATTTTAGCAGGGGGCTGTGCTTCGATTAAAGGCATAGCGAAAACCGTAGAGTCTGAGGTGAGTGCACCAACCTATATTGCCAATCCGTTTATGAATATGCAGGTAGCTAGTAAAGTAAATAAAAGTCGATTTGTTGAGGATGCCCCCGCTCTTTTGTTGACTTGTGGCTTGGCATTAAGGAGCTTTGATAATGAAAGTTAATTTATTACCTTGGCGTGAGGAGCGTCGCCAGCATAAACAGCAAGAGTTTATGGTTGAAATGGCGGTTGCTGCAATCTTGGCAGTTGTAATAATGTTGGGCTATCAAATGTATTTGGATAATGCGATTGAGTATCAAATAGAACTAAAGGCAAAGGTCGATCAGAAGGTCGCTGAATTACATTTAATTACTAAAAAGATATCAGATATTAATATAAAAAAGACAGCGATTGAAAATAAAATAGCTACGATTGTCGCGTTGCAGAAAAGTCGTCCTGAGATGGTGCATTTTATTTCTGAAGTGGCCACTATAATGCCAGAAGGTGTTACTTTATCTGAGGTTAAGCAGGTAGGGGTAGATATTTCTTTAAAGGGGAAAACGCAATCTAATGCCCGTGTTTCTGAATTAATGCGGCATATTGAAGCCTCTGAATGGTTGGTTAAGCCAGAAATTTCTGTGATAAAAGGCGGCAAAAAATCAGAGAAAGGTAGAATGAGTGATTTTATCTTAACGCTTAAGAGATTTGTAAAACCAACAGAAGAGGCAAATTAATGAACTTGTCTGAAATTGATTGGAATTTAAATGCGGCGGGTAACTGGCCTCGTCCATTAAAAATAGTGGCAGGAATCATTCTGTTTAGTCTTATTGTGGGAGGCTGGCATTATCAATTTACCAGTGAAAAACAAACTGAATTAGCGAGTAAAGAGACTGAGGTGGCACAAGCTTTGGATGTTTATACTTTAAAATATAGGAAAGCCTTAAATTTAGAGGCTTATCAGCAGCAATATAAAGCGATTGAGCAGTCTTTAGCTTATATGTTACGTTTAATGCCGACAGAATCTGAAATGGCTAAATTATTGGTGGATATTTCTCAAACAGGCTTGGCGAGCGGTTTAGAATTTACTTTATTTAAACCCAGTGGCAAAGTGGTGCGTGAGGATGTGGTTGAATTGCCTATTGATATTAAAGTACAAGGAGAATATCTTGAGTTAGGAGGGTTTATAAGTGGTTTAGCAGTATTGCCTAGGGTAGTGACTATTAAAGATATAAAAATAAATCCCATAAAAGACAGCAAAATATTAAATATGCAGGCTATCATTGCGACCTATCAAGAGATTGAATCTGAAAAGAGTGATGCAGACGATTTATTAAACAACCAAGCATTAGTGTGTTTGTCTGATGAAGGTTTAGAGGTTAAAGGCTGTACCCAAAGAAGCCGCATTGATTTATCAGCGTATCCTGAACTGGTACAGAGGATGAAAGATAAGCGGAAAAATCTTGTACCGCGTCCGCTAAAGCCGCTTAAAGAAATGCCCCCGATAGAAATTTATACATTTAATGCAGAGGGAGCGAGAGACCCTTTTAGTACTGTAGTGAAGAAGACTAATAAAGCAAATGGGGAGGGCTTGGAAGCCGGTGTGCGTCCTGATAAGAATCGGCTTCGAGAAGTTCTGGAGGAGTATTCTTTAGATACTCTAGCGATGGTTGGGCGTTTAAAAACAGAAAAAATTAACGTGCAATGGGGCTTGTTAAAGGTAAGTGATGGTAAAATTTATCGTGTGAGTGAGGGAAACCATGTCGGTAAAAACTATGGAAAAATCTTGCGTATTTTGCAGGATAAGATAGAAATTATGGAGATTATTCCGAATGGACAAGGTGGATGGGAGGAGCGAGAGGCTTCCATTGTTTTGTCGAACGAAGAATAGAACACAAATTAACCTGTATGTATAAGTAAGGTAAATGGGATGAATTATTTAAAGTGGTCGGCCGTATTGCGTATGGTAATGGGAATTGGTTTATTTCTGATGTTGTTATCAAAAGGGGTGCAGGCGCAGACATTAAAAGGGTTTGAGTTAAAGACGGTATCAGAAGAGCAGATACAGTTGGTATTTGCAATGACAGAGAAAGTCACTCTTCCTAAAATATTTCAAATGAATAATCCTGCTCGTATTGTTGTAGATTTTGTAAATGTTAAAAATGGTTTACAAAATAAGAAAAATGCAATCAACCGTGCGGGTGTCAGCAGTTTATTAGCGGTTTCCGTTGGCAATCGTTTACGTTTGATTCTAAATTTACGAGAGCATTTTTCTTACGCATTAAAAGCACAAGATAATAGCCTTGTTTTAGTTTTGCATAGAAAGAAAATAACCAATCCTGCTTTATTAGAGAAGGGTGTTGATGGGGAAATTGCACCTGTTATACAGCAGCAAGCGATTAAAAAGTTGGATTTTCGGCGCGGCAAACAAGGAGAAGCGCGGGTTCTTATTTCCCTTTTAAATAAAAATACCTTGGTTAAAACAGAGGAAAAATCAGGAAAAATTGAATTACGTTTTATTAATACTCACTTGCCGGATAAGTATAAAAAGCGAATGGATGTATTGGATTTTGCCACTCCCGTTTCTATGATTGAGGCGAAGCAAAGTGGAGCAGATGTAAAGGTGGTGATTACGCCTAGAATCTCCAATTATAAATATTCTGTTTTTCAGTCGGAAGGTTTATTAACTCTGAAAGTACGTGAAATTACTTTGGCAGAAAAAAAAGCAAAAGAAATGGAATATACAGGGGAGCGTTTAACCTTGGATTTTCATGATGTTGAAGTGCGTAATGTCTTTAAAATCTTAGCTGAAATATCGAAAGTTAATATCATTGTCAACGACAGTGTTGCAGGGGCTTTAACCTTGCAGTTAGATGATGTGCCGTGGGATCAGGCTTTTGAATTGGTTCTAAAAATGAAAGGCCTTTCTCAGCGTCGCAAAGGCGATGTTATTTTAGTGGCCCCGATGGAAGAAATTCGTAAATTGGAAGAAGAAGAAGTTGCATCGAGAGCTGTGGTGGAGCGTTTAGAGCCATTGGTGACTGAATATATACAAATTAATTATGCACAGGCGAGTAATTTCCAAAGTATTTTACAGGGTAATTCCTCGGGAGGAATGAGTGGCTGTTCTGTTGCTAAGAAAACGGCATCAGTCAGTACAGAAAGTACGGGAAGTCAGGGCGGGGAAACCGCAGGACAAACAGGCTTAGCGGGTATTATGGGTTCTAGTGGAGGTAGAAGTTCAGCAAGTAGTGAAGAGAGTCATCGCTTACTTTCAAAAAGAGGCTCCGCTATTGTGGATTCACGTACCAATACCTTAATTGTGAAAGATACGCAAAAGCATTTAGAAGAAATTCGCAAGATGCTGAAACTTTTAGATAAGCCTGTTAGGCAAGTGTTGATTGAGGCGCGTATTGTGTCTGCTACAGAAGGTTTTGCACAAGAATTAGGGGTTAAATTTGGTGCCGCTTATAATGGCGGAGATGGTGCACAAACAGGTTTTGGTTTGGGAGGATCTACAGGTGGAGATGCTGCGATTAACGGGTTGAGTTCGGTTGCGCCTTTACTTTCTAATTTAGCTGCTTCTAATCCTTATGGAGCATTAGGCATGACCTTGGCAAGTGGTGCAAATTATGTGTTAAATTTGGAAATTTCTGCTTTGCAGGATGAGAATAAGGGAGAATTTATTTCTAATCCAAGAGTGCTTACCTCAGATCGCTGTAAAGCAACTATAGAGCAAGGTGAAGAAATCCCCTTTCAAACCACAAGTCAGGAAGGTACAACAACGATTTTTAAGGATGCTAAAATTATTTTAGAAGTTACTCCACAGATAACACCGAGTGGTAGTGTTATTATGGAGCTTAAAATAACCAAGGATTCACGAGGTGATCAAACACCAGATGGCTTAGCTATTAATAAGCAAGAGATTAATACCAGCGTGCATATGCTCAATGGTGAAACGGTAGTTTTGGGTGGGGTTTATGAAGAAAGCACCGCCCATATTGTCAATAAAGTCCCTTGGATGTCTGATTTACCTTTAATTGGTTGGATGTTTGAGAAAAAGATAGATAATAATTCTAAAAGAGAGTTGTTAATCTTTATTACACCAAAAATTATGAAAGAATCGCTAAGAATTCCAGCGTAAATTTCTTTTTACAACTAAAAAGGGGGATAATGCCTCCTTTTTTATGAGCACAGAATTTAATGAATAAGAAAAATATATATTTAGTAGGTTTAATGGGGGCGGGCAAAACAACGATTGGCCGTTTATTGGCTAAATCGTTAGGCTTGCCCTTTTATGATAGCGATAAAGCGATTGAAGATGTGACGGGCGTGGATATTGCGACTATTTTCGAATTTGAAGGCGAAGACGGCTTTCGTATTAGAGAAAATAAGATGATTAAGGAACTCACTGATATTGATGGGATTGTCTTAGCCACAGGTGGTGGGGTTATTTTAGATGCGGCCAACAGAGAGCAGTTAAAAGAGCATGGCTTTGTGGTGTATTTACAATGTTCAGTAGAGCGTTTAGTAGAGCGTACTGCGAGAAGTTCACAGCGTCCTTTATTAAATACCGACCAGCCTCGCGCTAAAATTGAAGCATTGATTAATGAGCGTGAAGCGTTGTATCAAGATTGTGCAGATTTTATTATTGATAGCGGAAAAATGCAGAGTAAAGCCGTGGTAAGTGAAATTATTAGAGAATATACTGAGGAATAAGCAGTTTATGAGTCATACCATGCAGGTCGCTTTAGGCGATAGAACGTATCCTATTTATATGGCGGCAGGTCATTTAGATAATGCGCAATTATTAACGCAGCATATTAAGTCTAAGCAAGTGGTGGTCGTAACAAATGAAACGGTTGCCCCGCTTTATTTAGAGCGAGTGACGGCTCATTTACAGGAGTATCAATTAGAAGTAGTTGTTTTACCTGATGGTGAGCAATTCAAAACTTTAGATACTTTGAATACGGTATTTGATGCTTTGTTAGCGAAGCAATTTAGCCGTAATGCCACTTTAATCGCTTTAGGGGGTGGAGTTATTGGGGATTTAAGTGGTTTTGCTGCGGCTTGTTATCAGCGGGGGATTGATTTTATTCAAATACCCACCACTTTATTATCTCAAGTGGATTCCTCGGTTGGGGGAAAAACAGGGGTTAATCATGCGTTAGGTAAGAACATGATTGGGGCTTTTTATCAGCCACAATGCGTTATTATTGATGTGCAGGTGCTGAATACTTTGGATGACCGCCAGCTAGCGGCTGGAGTCGCTGAAGTGATTAAGTATGGGTTAATTCGAGATGCTGACTTTTTTGTTTGGTTAGAAGAAAATATGTCACGCATTGTGGCGCGTGATGAAGAGGCATTAAGCTATATTATTCAGCGATCTTGTGAAAATAAAGCAGAAATCGTGGCAGCTGATGAGCGAGAATCGGGTATTCGAGCTATTTTGAATTTAGGCCATACTTTTGGACATGCTATTGAAACGGGTTCAGGGTATGGTGTTTATTTGCATGGGGAAGCGGTTTCGATAGGAACCTGTCAGGCGGCTGAACTATCGTATCGGCTTGGCTGGTTATCTGAAGCTGAATTACAACGTATTAAGCAATTATTTCAGCAGGCTGGATTGCCCATAGAGCCACCTGATAATTTAACAGCGGAAGATTATATACGCTTAATGTCGGTAGATAAAAAGAATATAGATGGGGATATTCGCCTTATTTTATTAAAAAAAATAGGAGATGCTACCTTGCCTATTGGGATTGAGCGGCCTATGTTGTTAGGTGTATTAGAGCGTCATTAGGCAAGGAATCGATTGGTATTGTAGGGTAATTCATGTATGGCGACTAAAAAGATAGGGACAAAAGATTTATTAGGGGTAGAGCGTATCCAGAAATTGGATTTAATGGCGCATTTAATTGCTAATTTGCGGAATACATTAATTTTACAAGGCTCTAAAGGCATTGGTAAAACAACTTTATTAACTGCTGCTTTGTCGCGAGAAATATCTGATACGGATATGCTTTTATTAAATGCCACGCATAATTTAAGTTTTGAATCCATACAATATGAATTGGTTGAATTTATTAATGAGAAATATCAATTAGACGGTCGAGCGCTTTCAGATATTTTAGCAAGCTATGATAAGCAGGATAGAAAGTTAGTTGTATTAATTGATGATGCGGGTTTATTACTCACTGGATTAATGAATGCCTTAATTAATTATGCCAATAAGCATCCTGCTTTACGTATTGTTTTTGCATTAACGCCTGAAGAGTTTGAGCTTAAGCATGAGATTGAGGGGTTAAATCGGCATTGTCATTTTATTGAATTGCTGGAGTTAAATTATGAGCAATCCGAAGTATTTATTCGACAGTTAGTCGATGTAGGACAGACTCAATACGTTGATAAAGATATAACGACGCATTTATTAAAGGATATTTATCAGGCTGCGAAAGGTAATCCAAGTGAAATAAGTCGGATTATGATGGCGGCTAAAAAAGGAGGCATAAGCAGTACGATGCTGCTGTTTCTTTTAATTATGTTGATTGCTGTTATATCAGCTACAGTGAGTTTCTTTTTATGGGATGAGCCTCTTAATCCTGTAAAAACGGCTGAGGAAATTGTTTTAGTTGAACCGGCTATTGTGACGGCACCCCCTCTGAAAATAAATGAGTCGATTAAGTCGGGCTTTGCCGATAGATTAAAACAAATACAAACATCTGAAAGTGGCAGTCCAGCCACAGCAATCTCCCCAGTTTTGAAAAAAGCAGTGCCTCCGGTTATTCCTGAAATTATTTTGCCAATTAAGCGTGAGGTAATTAAGCCTACAGTAAAACCAATTGAGCCTATTGCTGTTTCTAAGCCCGTTATAGTCGAGCCACTTCCCGTGCTTAAAGCTAAGGATGAGTCTCCGCAGGCTGTTTTAGAATCTCTGCTTATTCCTGAAAAATCTGTCAGTGATATAAAATCCGTAAAGCCATTACCTGTCGCCTTATCGGGGGATGATACTCAGTGGGTTTTACAGCAAGACAGTCAGCAGTATACGTTACAGTTAATGGCATTATCTGAAAAGGGCATGGTCAAAAGGACGCAAGAAAAATACAAGGCTTTAGGGTATAGAACATTTTATTTACAGAAGAAAAAAGCTAATAAAGTGAGTTATTTATTATTTTATGGCGGGTTCAGCGATATGGACAAAGCGCGAGCTGCGATGCAAAAACTTCCAGAGCCATTAAGAAAATCATGGCCTAGACCTTTTGCTGATATACAGAAAGAGTTAAAACAAAGCCGTTAACCAAATGAAGAGAATCAGAATACAATGAGTGATTTAAAAAATGATAGGTTTATTCGTGCATTATTAAAGCAGCCAGTTGATAAAACGCCTGTTTGGATGATGCGTCAAGCGGGACGCTATTTGCCTGAATATAAGGCGATACGAGCTGAAGCGGGTAGCTTTATGAATTTATGTACGAATCCAGAGCTGGCTTGTGAGGTAACCTTACAGCCATTAGAGCGTTTTGATTTTGATGCGGCTATTTTATTTTCAGATATCTTAACCATTCCAGATGCAATGGGATTGGGTTTGTATTTTACGGAAGGAGAGGGGCCTAAATTTAAGCATCCTGTTCGGACGGCTGCAGATGTAGAAAAGCTCCCTATTCCTGATCCAGAAATGGAATTAAAGTATGTGATGGATGCGGTGCGCCTTATTCGCAAAAATTTACATGGGCGCGTGCCTTTAATTGGTTTTGCAGGCAGTCCTTGGACTTTAGCAACCTACATGGTGGAAGGCAGTAGTAGCAAAACTTTTTCTAAGGTTAAAGCTATGATGTTAAATGAGCCTAAGCTAATGCATAAAATGCTGGATAAGATTGCGCAATCGGTTGCTTCTTATCTTAATGCGCAAATTGCCGCAGGTGCGCAAGCTGTGATGTTATTTGATACATGGGGCGGCTCTTTAGGGTCAGAAGAATATGCGGAGTTTTCTTTATACTACGCTCAGCAAGTTCGCTCTGCATTAAAAACGCAGGTTGCAGGCCAAAAAATTCCAACCATCTTGTTTACTAAAGGGGGAGGGCAGTGGTTAGAAAGCATGGTTGAAACAGGCTATGATGCGCTGGGTTTAGACTGGCAAACAGATATACAGAAAGCAAGAACAAGGGTAGGGGAGCAAGTTGCCTTACAGGGAAATATGGACCCTGTTACCTTGTATGCGAACCCTGAAGTGATTCGTGCCAAAGTGAGTAGTATCTTAGAGAAATATGGCGCAGGTTCGGGTCATGTTTTTAATCTAGGGCATGGTATTTTGCCAGATATGAACCCTGAGCATGTGAAGGTTATGGTCGATGCAGTGCATGATTTAAGTACCCCTTACCATTTAAAAGGATGAATTATATAAAGAAGATACTCTATGCGGCTTGCATGATTGGAGTCTCGAATGTGAGTTTTGCGGCTGAAAATTTGCTAGATACGTCTGTGCCAGTATTGGAGCAGGCAATAGAAGCAACCGTTTATCGAAGCCCAAGTTGTGGCTGTTGTGGTAAATGGTTAGCGCATTTAGAGACTAATGGTTTTAAAGTGCTTGATCATATAACGGATGATGTACAAACAATTAAAGCTCAACAGGGAGTAACAGCCTCCTTGGCCTCTTGTCATACAGCAATGATTAATGGCTATGTGGTGGAAGGCCATGTTCCAGCAGCCGACATTAAGCGAATGTTGCTTAATAAACCTCAGATTAAAGGCTTAGCTGTTCCAGGTATGGTAGTGGGGTCACCGGGGATGGAGATGGGCGAGCGTACAATGCCTTTTGATGTGCTTGCTTTTGATACACAAGGTAAAAGCTCTGTCTATAATCGTTATAAAGATTATTAACCATGCGCTATATACCAAGGCATTAAAAAAGGGTGGACTGTCAACAAGACAGGCCACCCTTTTTTTATATGTGATATTTTGTTTTTTATAAGCCAGTAAGCCCTGATATACCACTGATATCCCAGTTATCAGGATTCATAACATCGTCTAAATCAGACTCTTCAGTGTATTGAATTTGGCAGGCGTATTTTTTGAAAAAAGACTCGCCTGTGCTTTTGGTTAATTCAATGTCAGCATTAATTAAGTAGCGGTAATTTCCTAATGTCCAAGATTGTAGTGCTTCGTTAGGGAAGGTGATTTTAATATCGCTATCAATCGTATCTCTTACTTCTGTATTACATTGGTTGAAGGCGTGATTGGTCATGGTGGTGCTTGTTGCCATGCGACTTCCTTTATCACCTGATTGCTCTAGAAACAAGTCGGACGCAGCCACCCATTCAGCAAAAGGCATCACAATATCTTTTTGTATAAGCAGTAATGCAGCCAACGTAATAACAAAAAGGATGGGGAGATATTTTTTTTTCATATTGAGTGAAGCCTTAAATAAAAGTAGAGTTGCTGTAAAAATTGAATGTATTTTAGCAGGAAAATATAAAATACGTGAAAAAGACTGTTTTTTAGTAGCTTGTCTCTGGAAAATATTAAAAATAAACCATTTTATTATCAATGTGATACGTATGTTGTATCGATTCGAATCTATTAAGGTTAGATATTGTCTTGACACTTTTCGTAAAGTTGCTAAACTTAGTCAGTGCATCAAAAGGGATGGTGCTATCATTAATTATGATGTAACAGGATGTTTAACAACGCTTTCGGCATTTGTTGAAAGATTATATTTTACTTTTAGGAGGTAATAATGGCTGCTACTACTGATTCAGTGAAAGCTGATGCTTCAGAAGCCCCGCTACTAAATAAAGTTAACCTGTTTGCAGGTTTAATGCTTTACTTGGTATTCTACTCATTTATTCGTTGGTACGAAGGTGTTTACGGATGGTCTGCTGGTTTAGATTCATTCGCACCTGAGTTCGAAACGTACTGGATGAATATGTTGTACATCGAATTAGTTATGGAAGTGATTATCGCTTCTGGACTATGGGGTTACATCTGGAAAACACGTGATCGTAACGTAATGTCTATCACTCCACGTGAAGAATTAAGAAGACATTTTACTCACTGGACATGGTTATGCATGTACGGTTGGGCTGTTTACTGGGGTGCTTCATACTTCACTGAGCAAGATGGTACATGGCATCAGACTATCGTTCGTGATACTGATTTTACACCAAGTCACATCATCGAATTCTACTTAGCATACCCAATTTACATCATCACTGGTGTATCTTCGTTCTTATATGCTAAAACTAGACTTCCTGCTTACAGCGAAGGCCTTTCTGTAATGTACATGGTATCAGTTCTTGGTCCATTCATGATTCTACCAAACGTAGGTCTTAACGAATGGGGCCATACTTTCTGGTTCATGGAAGAGTTATTCGTAGCTCCTCTACATTACGGTTTCGTATTCTTCGGTTGGGCTACACTTGCTGTAATGGGTGTTGTGAACATTGAAGTAAATGCATTAACTAAACTACTTAAAAAAGACTTAGCTTAATAGTTTAAAGCCAAGTTTTAAATAGTAGTAAAAACTTGTTATCTCCTATCTTGCCCCTCATTAGTGAGGGGCAAGATGAAAGAGAGATAACGATAATAATAAAAATTTTTTTTTTGGAGGTAAGCGAATGAGTGCATCTCAATCAGCTGTACGTTCACGTGCTGAAGCGGTTCAAGTTTCACGTACGTTAGACTGGATGATTCTCTTTACATTATTCACTGTTGTACTTGGTGGGTATCATATTCACTACATGTTAACTGGTGGTGACTGGGATTTCTGGACAGATTGGAAAGATAGACGTTTATGGGTAACTGTAGCGCCAATCGTATCAATCACTTTTCCTGCTGCTGTTCAAGCATGTTTATGGTTCCGTTACCGTCTACCTTTCGGTGCGGTAGTTTGTGTTCTTGCTCTTATGTTGGGTGAGTGGATCAACAGATATTTAAACTTCTGGGGTTGGACTTACTTCCCAGTAAACTTCTGTTTCCCTTCTAACTTAATTCCTGGTGCTATCTTATTAGACGTTGTTCTAATGCTTTCTAGCAGCTTCGTATTAACGGCTGTTGTTGGTGGTATGGCTTGGGGCTTAATTTTCTACCCAGGTAACTGGCCAATCATTGCTCCTTTACACGTACCTGTTGAATACAACGGTATGATGTTTACATTAGCTGATTTACAAGGTTACCATTACGTACGTACTGGTACTCCTGAGTACATCAGAATGGTTGAGAAAGGAACATTAAGATCTTTCGGTAAAGATGTTGCTCCAGTATCAGCATTCTTCTCAGCTTTCGTATGTATTATCATTTACTTCTTATGGCATTTCTTTGGAAGATGGTTTGCAAAAACTGACTTCATTGATGGCGAAGGTATGTAATAGAAAATTAAATAACCAATTTGGTTTTTAATTTCCTAATAATAATAACGAAAATAAATTTCTCTAGTTTGGAGGAGATATATGAAAACAATTAAAGACAAAATAGCTAAGCTATCATTTGTCGCATTGCTAGCGGCTGTAACATCTGCGATGTTCTACACGCCTGCAGCATCTGCACATGGTGAAAAGTCTCAAGCAGCATTCATGCGTATGCGTACTATTCATTGGTTTGATCTTAACTGGTCAAAAGATGAAGTAGCTATTAATGACCAAATGACTATTTCTGGTAAATTCCACGTTTTCGCTGGATGGCCTGAAACTGTTGATAAGCCTGAAGTATCTTTCTTGAACATCGGTATTCCAGGACCTGTATTTATTCGTCAAGGTTCTTGGATCGGTGGTCAACTAGTACCACGTTCTGTAACATTAGAACTTGGTGATACTTACGAATTCAAAGTTCTTCTAAAAGCACGTCGTCCAGGTGACTGGCACGTACATACTATGATGAACGTTGAAGGCGGTGGTCCAATTATTGGTCCAGGTAAATGGGTAACTGTTACTGGTTCAATGGGCGATTTCGTTAACCCATTAACTACTCTAACTGGTACTACATTAGATCTAGAAACTTACGGTTTAGAAAACGTATATTTCTGGCATGCTCTTTGGTATGCAATCGGTTTAGCATGGTTATTGTTCTGGGTTAAACGTCCTATGTTCATCCCACGTTACATCGCTGTTTCTAGTGGTAAAGCAGATACTTTAATCAGTTCTACTGATAAAAAAGTTGCTATGGCTTTCGCTGCTGGTACTTTAGGTTTAGTTATGTTCTCTTTAGGAGCAACTAACGACGAATACCCAATCACTACTCCGCTACAAGCGGGTTTGATGCGTGGTATTATGCCAATTGAAATGCCTGAAACTACTGTTTCTGTTAAAGTTGAAGATGCTACGTACCGTGTTCCTGGTCGTGCTATGCAAATGACTTTAACAATCACAAACAATGGTGATTCTGGTGTTCGTTTAGGTGAGTTCAACACAGCTTCTGTTCGTTTCTTAGATGCTGATGTAACTGAAGATGAATCAGGTTACCCTGATGACATCCTAGCTGAAGAAGGTTTAACATCTTCTGATAATAGTCCTATCGCTCCTGGCGAAACTAGAACTATTGAAGTTACTGCATCTGATGCAGCTTGGGAAGTTTATCGTTTAGCTGATTTAATCTACGATCCAGATAGTCGTTTTGCTGGTTTACTATTCTTCTTTGATGAAGATGGTAACCGTCAAATGACTATGGTAGATGCTCCATTAATTCCTTCTTTCATCTAATCGATTAAAGAATACTTAGTTTACTAAGTAGGAATTAAAAGCAATGAAAGCCTCTGTTACGAAAGTAGCAGGGGCTTTTTTATGTCTTGTAGTTTTTAAATTAGAGCCTTGGTTTTTTAGAGCTAAGCTGTTTTGTATGTGTTCGATAGAGATGAAACAGGATATAATCGAAGACATGATCGTTTAATGAATAATTCACGTTAGGATAGAAGAATGCTGGGTAAGCTTGCTAAATTAGTGGTTGGTAGTCGTAATGATCGCTTGATTAAGAAAAAGAGAAAATTAGTTAAATTAGTTAATGTGTTAGCTGATGAATACAAACAATTAAGTGATGAAGCATTACAGGCAAAAACTCAAGAGTTTAGAGAGCGTCTAGCTGAAGGAGAGAAGCTAAATAATTTAATTCCTGAGGCATTTGCTACAGTCAGAGAGGCTTCTTCGCGTGTTTATGGCATGCGTCATTTTGATGTACAGTTAATTGGCGGCATGGTTTTAAATGACGGTAAGATTGCTGAAATGAAAACGGGGGAAGGAAAAACCCTAATGGCAACGCTTGCAGCGTATTTAAATGCTTTACCTGCAAAAGGTGTTCATGTTGTTACGGTTAATGATTATTTAGCCGCCCGAGATTCTGAGTGGATGGGGCAGTTATATAATTATTTAGGGCTGACGACAGGTGTTATTATCAGCGAGTTAAGTCACGCTGAACGTAAAGCAGCCTATGCGGCGGATATTACCTATGGTACAAATAATGAATTTGGTTTTGATTATTTGCGCGATAATATGGCCTTTAGCTTAGATCAAAAAGTACAACGTAGCTTGTATTTTGGGATTGTTGATGAAGTGGATTCTATCTTAATTGATGAAGCGAGAACGCCACTCATTATTTCAGGCCCTGTAGATGATAGTACTGAAATATATTTAAAAACCAATGAAATTGTGCCTTTTTTAAACAAGGTAGAGCGACAAGACGGTGAAAAAGAAGGAGAAGAAGCGGGGCCAGGAGATTTTACGGTTGATGAAAAATCGAGACAGTTGTATTTAACAGAATCTGGACATGAGCATATTGAACAATTATTAGTTGAGCATGGATTGCTGACTGAAGGGCATAGCTTGTATGAGCCGGAAAATATTCGACTCATGCATTACCTGAGTGCCTCTTTAAGAGCACATACTTTATTTCAGCGTGATGTGGATTATATCGTACAAAATAATGAAGTTATTATTGTCGATGAATTTACGGGGCGTATTATGCAAGGCCGTCGCTGGTCAGAAGGCTTGCATCAAGCAATGGAAGCAAAAGAAGGCGTTAAAATTCAAAGTGAAAATCAAACTTTAGCCTCTATTACTTTTCAGAACTATTTCCGATTATATGAAAAATTATCGGGAATGACAGGGACAGCTGATACAGAAGCGTTTGAGTTGAACAAAATTTATGGCCTTGAAGTGGTCGTTATTCCAACACATAGGGTGTTGGGGCGACAAGATAAAGGGGATTTAATTTATTTAACCGCAAGAGAAAAATACCTTGCGATTACAGAAGATATTCAGGATTGTGTGCAACGCGCTCAGCCAGTACTGGTTGGAACAACCTCTGTTGAAAATTCAGAAATTATTTCAACTATTCTGACACAAGCTAAAATAAAACATGAAGTACTGAATGCGAAACAGCATGAGCGTGAAGCACATATCATTGAGAAGGCTGGTATGCCCGGTGCTGTTACCATTGCGACTAATATGGCAGGGCGGGGTACGGATATTGTTTTAGGTGGAAACTTAGATGCAGAAATTGAGCGTTTAGGGGATGATGTTGCGGCTGTAGAAATTGAAAAATGTAAAGGGCTGTGGCTAGATCGTCATGAAGCTGTATTAGCAAGTGGTGGACTGCATGTGATTGGCTCTGAACGTCATGAGTCAAGACGCATTGACAACCAATTAAGAGGACGTTCTGGGCGACAAGGGGATGCAGGGTCAACGCGTTTTTATCTTTCATTAGAAGATGATTTAATGCGTATTTTTGCTTCAGATCGTGTCAGTGGTTTGATGAAAAAACTGGGTATGGAAGAAGGGGAAGCGATTGAGCATCCTTGGGTCACACGCTCAATAGAAAATGCACAGAAGAAAGTGGAAGGGCGTAACTTTGATCAACGTAAAGAAGTGTTGGCTTATGATGACGTAGCGAATGATCAACGAAAAGTGATTTATCAGCAACGTGATGAACTGATGGCTTCTGAAGATATTAGTGATATTATTACAGCGATTCGAGCGGATGTAGTGAATGATGTTATTACTAAATACATTCCTGCAAAAACCATGGAAGAACAGTGGGATATTGAAGGACTAGAAGCACATTTATCCGATGAATTTGAGCTGCAAATTCCTGTCGGAAAGATGCTAGAGCAAAATGAAGCTTTGCATGAAGCCTCTTTGCGTACGGCGATTATTGATTTAATTGTTGAGGGTTATCAGAAAAAAGAAAATGAAATGACTGCGGAGGTCATGCGTCATTTTGAAAAGTCTGTAATGTTACAAGTGTTAGATAATAGCTGGAAAGAACACTTGGCCTCTATGGACAGCTTACGCCAAGGGATTCATTTTAGGGGCTATGCACAAAAAGATCCAAAGCAAGAATATAAGCGCGAAGGCTTTGATATGTTTTCGGCTTTATTAGATCAAATGAAATATGAAGTGATTGGTATTCTCTCTAAAGTTCAAGTTTCAACAGAGAATGCAGATGAAATTGATGAAGAGCGTCAAGCGCAAGCGACTCAAGAAATGCATTTTGAGCACGCTGAAGCAGAAAATAGCTTATTAGAGCAAGAGGACTCAACGGAAGAATCGCCAGAAATGGTTACTGACGAAGCTCCTTTTGTGCGTGAAGAGAAAAAAGTAGGGCGTAATGAAGTATGCCCTTGTGGTTCAGGTAAGAAATATAAGCAGTGTCACGGAAAGCTCTGATAACTGGAGTGAATACTCTTATTGATTAGGAACCCACTTAAAGTCAGAGTGGGGATATGGGCAATCATTTTACCTTTGTATGTCATGCAAAGGTGAGTGAGCTTATTTCATGATTATCTTAGGGGTATATTGCAACCAGTCGCTCGCTTTTCATTTTTTTAAATATTGAATATAAGCCTTAATATTATTATGCCAAATAGATGTTTTGATAAGAGTAATCCCGTTGCAAGCATTACTGATTTACCAACACTAGGACTGGATAAAGCAGATTTTGTTGCTGACTTTAAGCGCTATTACAGTCATCGATTAGGAAGAGATGAGTATTGTCAGTCACCTTATTATGCGTATGAAGCCCTTTCCCTAGCCGTCAGTGACCGCTTAGTTGAGCGGTGGAAAAAAACCTATAACACCTATAGAAAATCAGACTGTAAAAAAGCGCATTATTTGTCCATGGAATTTTTAATGGGACGAACGCTGAGTAATGCAATGCTCAATTTAGGTGTGACCAATGAAGCCACTGAAGCGATGTATTCATTAGGTTTAGATATAGAAGAGCTGATTGATACGGAGCCTGATGCGGGTTTAGGTAATGGCGGACTTGGCCGTTTAGCCGCGTGTTTTATTGATAGCTGTGCCACCCTACAGTTACCTGTGATGGGTTATGGTTTACGCTACGAATACGGTATGTTTGCTCAGGGTATTATGAATGGCGAACAAGTTGAGCGGCCAGATCATTGGTTAAAAAATGGCAATGTTTGGGAAATAGAGCGTCCAGAATATACACACCGTATTAAGTTTGGCGGGCGGGTTATTGAATCTGTTGATGTGCATGGTGTGGTGCGTAAAGCTTGGGTTGATACCATTGATATTTTAGCCGTGCCTTATGATACCCCAATTCCTGGCTATAAAAATAACACAGTCAATACCTTGCGTTTATGGAAGTCTGTCGCTACCGAAGAATTTAATTTACAAGAATTTAATGCAGGGGACTATGCTGAAGCGGTGGCTGAAAAAAATACCGCTGAAAATATCAGTATGGTGCTGTACCCAAATGACAGTAATGAAAATGGTAAAGAGCTACGCTTAAAGCAGCAATACTTATTAGCTTCTGCAAGCTTACAGGATATTGTTGCCAATTGGGTAGGGAGGCATGGTGAGAATTTTACTCATTTTTCGGAAAAAAACTGTTTTCAGTTAAATGATACCCATCCAAGTATTGCGGTAGCAGAGTTAATGCGATTATTAATGGACGAGCATTTTTTGAGTTGGGCAGAGGCTTGGAAAATTACCTCACAGACGATGGCCTATACTAATCATACTTTATTGCCAGAAGCCTTAGAGAAATGGTCGGTATCATTATTAAGTCGCTTAGTTCCACGGGTGATGGAAGTCATTTATGAAATCAATGCCCATTTTCTGGCTGAAGTGTCTGCGCACTGGCCGATGGATACCGAGCGATTAGCTCGAATGTCTTTAATTGAAGAAGGTCCTGATAAACAGGTGCGTATGGCGTATTTAGCCATTGTAGGCAGTTATTCAGTGAATGGGGTCGCTGAATTACATTCTAAATTATTACAACAAGGCTTATTTAATGATTTCTATAGCTTATGGCCAAAGAAATTTAATAATAAAACCAATGGAGTGACACCACGCCGTTGGTTAGCCGGTTGTAATCCAGAACTCGCAAGCTTAATTACCGAAACCATTGGTGATAAATGGATTACTGATTTATCAGAGCTGAAGAAATTAGAAAATTTTATTGATAATAAAAAGTTCTGTAAAAAATGGTATGCCTTACAGCAAAATGCTAAACAAAAGCTGATTGAGTATAAAAAGATAGAGCATAATATTGACCTTAATGTGAATGCTATCTTTGATATACAAGTGAAGCGTTTTCATGAATATAAGCGGCAATTATTGAACGTATTGCATGTGATTCATTTATACGACCGAATTAAACGGGGCGATACGGATAACTGGACACCCCGTTGTGTCTTAATTGGGGGTAAAGCTGCTCCTGGTTATTACATGGCAAAGCGCATTATTAAATTGATTAATAATGTGTCAGAAGTTATTAATAACGACCCTGATGTGGGAGATAAGTTAAAACTGGTTTTCTTACCCAATTATCGTGTTTCTGCGATGGAGAAAATTTGCCCAGGTGCCGATTTATCAGAGCAAATTTCTACTGCAGGAAAAGAAGCGTCAGGAACGGGAAATATGAAGTTCATGATGAATGGTGCATTAACCATCGGAACCTTGGATGGGGCTAATATCGAAATTAGAGAAGAAGTTGGTGAAGAGAATTTCTTTTTATTTGGCCTAACAGAAAGTGAAGTGGAAGACTTACGCCCTCATTACAACCCGTGTGAAATGATTGAGCAGGATGACGATTTAAAGCGCGTAATAAAGCTTTTAGAATGTGGTCATTTTAATCAATTTGAAGCCGGTATTTTTGATGATGTCGTGAATTCCATTAAAAGCCCGAATGACCCTTGGATGACCATTGCGGATTTTCGCAGTTATGTGGATATGCAAAAACAAGTTGAAATTGCCTATCAAGATAAGGGGCGTTGGACACGTATGAGTATTATGAATACCGCCAATAGTGGTAAGTTCTCAACCGATCGTACTATTCAGAATTACAGTGATGATATTTGGGGCTTAGAGGCCGTTGCGATAAAATAAGGCGATTCAGTGGGTAACACTGAAAAACCGTTAAACCAAAAAGAGGTGTGATAATAGCACCTCTTTTTTTATGCCAGCTCTCTGGTTTTATTTAAGATTTAGGATGACCTATGTTTAATATTGTACTGTTTGAACCCGAAATTCCTGCTAATTCAGGGAATATTATTCGCTTATGTGCGAATACAGGCGCAAAATTGCACTTAATTAAGCCTTTAGGTTTTGAGCTAGATGATAAAAAATTACGCCGTGCAGGCTTGGATTATCATGAGTGGGCCACTATGGACGTTCATGAAAATTTCGAAGATTTTTTGCAGAACTCAGATTATAAAACCTTATATGCTTTAACAACTAAAGGGACTGTAGGCTATTCAGAAGTCAAATTTGAAGCGGGAGATGCTCTGTTATTTGGGCCAGAAACACGCGGATTGCCCGCTTCTGTTTTAGATACCCTTCCACAAGCACAAAAACTTCGTTTACCTATGTTGCCTGAAAGCCGCAGTCTTAATTTATCCAACACCGTGGCGGTCACTTTATATGAAGCTTGGCGGCAAATTGATTTTAAATATTAGTGATTGGCGTACAGATTAATTAAGTTTTGATATTCAGCTACGGACTCGGTTTTTCCGCGCTTTAAAGCGCCTTTTTGGAAAATACGGGCTTTTTTTAATAGCATATCCGTAGCCCATTGTTGTTGCTCGGCCGTTAAGTTGGTGTTTTTTAGCAGCGTATCCAGTGCTTGGATTCTAAAGCGATCCATCCCCCAGTATTGATGAGACAGTTGGTCTTCATGGCCTCCGTATTTTTCCAGTAATGGCTGTTCTAAAAATAAAACAGGATATTTCGCAGTAATGCGTAGCCAGAGTTCGTAATCTTCACAAGCAGGTAATGTTTCATCAAAATTACCCAGTTCCGTAAAAAGAGAACGATGAATAAGGATAGAGGAGGGAGACATAGCACATAAAGGTAAGCATTGTTTAAAAATCCAGCCGCCTGATTTTTTATGCTTATTCATCGCATTCACGCGTACCCCTTGTCGAATCCAAATTTCTTCCGTATGGCAAACTTTATAGCTTGGTTCTTGTTTTAAAGCCGCCACTTGCTTGGCTAATTTATCTTTCAGCCAAACATCATCTGAATCTAGCAAGGCAATCCAATTGCCTTTAGCTTGTTGGATACCTTTGTTTCTTGCTGCACTGACTCCTGTATTTTCCTGATAAACATAAATGACTTCAGGGAATTCTTTTGCAATCATCTCGGCTGTTTTATCGGTAGAGCCATCATCAATCACAAGCACTTCATCAGCCAAGTGCGTTTGTGCAAAAACAGAAAGCAAAGCGCGGCGTAATAAAGTACAGCGGTTATAACTGGGGATAATAAGAGAAATACGCATAAACCTTGGGGTTCATAGGGAAAATAAGTGACATTATTTTAACCTAAAGGCATTATAGCAGCGCGATTTACACTGTAATTTTGCTATGATAAGAAAATATATTTTGATGATTGGAAATAATAATGCAAAAAAATACAGTAACTGAACAAATGACCCAAGCTGGTCAGAAAATTGAACACGATTCATTTGCGATTGTTGACCAAGAAGTGGGTGAGCATAATTATACTGAGGCTCAATGGAATATTGTACGACGTATGATTCATGCCACGGCCGATTTTGAATTTAATGGCTTGGTTAATTTTCATCCTGATGCGGTCAGCGCGGGATTAAAAGCGATTAAACAGGGCGCTAATATTGTAGCGGATGTGGAAATGATTTGCGTGGGGCTTTCTAAGCCGCGTTTAAGTCATTTTGGTGTCAGTACGCACCATTTTATTTCAGATGCGGATGTGATTAATCAAGCGAAAGTCGTGAATAGTACACGAGCCGTACAAGCAATGGGCAAGGCGCGTACTTTAGGTTTATTAGAAAATAGTATTGTGGCTGTTGGTAATGCGCCCACCGCTTTATTAGAAGTATTGCGTATGATTGAAGAAGAAGGCATCCGCCCTGCTTTAATCGTAGGTATGCCTGTTGGTTTTGTTTCTGCTGCTGAATCAAAAGCGGCAACGACCTTATTAAAAGATATTCCATGGATTGTAACCAATGGGAGAAAAGGTGGCTCAACTTTAGTAGTTGCAGCGATTCATGCTTTATTGGCGTTAGCAGAACAAAATAAAAAGTAGTATGACCCCTAAAAAGATAAAAGGCACGCGTAAGGGCTTTAGTACAGGTGCGTGTTCGGCCGCCGCCGCTCGTGCAGCAACTATTGGGCTTATTACAGGCGTAATGCCAGATAAAGTAGAGACTGAATTACCCAATGGAGCGGTTGTTAATTTTTTGGTGTATAGCCATCAACTCAGTGCTTCTCATGCCCAAGTAGTGATTGTAAAAGATGCAGGAGATGACCCAGATTGTACGCATGGTGCGCATTTAACAGCGGATGTTCGATTCTTACCTGAAGCGGGGACAGTGCTATTAAAAGGGGGAGCAGGGGTTGGTACGATTACTATGCGTGGCTTAGGTATTGAGGTTGGAGAGCCTGCAATTAACCCTGTTCCGAGAAAAAATATTATTGTGAATGTGCAGGCAGTCGCTCAAGAGCTTTTACTGACTCAAGGATTAGAAATCACTATTTCGGTGCCAGACGGCGAAAAGATGGCGAAAAAAACTCTCAATGATCGCTTAGGGATTATCGGCGGTATTTCTATTTTAGGCACGACAGGCATTGTTCACCCTTATTCGACCGCTGCTTTTCGAGCCAGTGTGGTGCAGGGGGTTGAAGTTGCGGCCAATCAAGATCAAACCACTGTGGTTTTAACCACGGGTGGGCGTACAGAGAAATTTACCATACGGGAACTGCCTGATTTAACGTCTGCCTGTTTTGTGCAAATGGGTGATTTCTTAGGGCCTGCTTTAGACAGCGCAAAAGCCGTTGGTATTCAACATATTATTATTGGTGGCATGGTAGGTAAGCTCAGTAAAATTGCTCAAGGTGAAATTATCACCCATGCACGGCGTAATCCTGTTAATACAAAACTGCTTGCGGAAATGGCAAAAGAAGTAGGGGCAGATAGTTCTGTTTGCCAAGAAATAGAGCAAGGTGAAACCGCGCGTTTTGCAGGTGAACGCCTAGCCGAATTAAATTTAGAGAGCGCCTTTTATCGACTTTTATGTTCGCGGGTTGTGGCTACATTAGAAGCTCGTTATCCCAAATTATTTACTTATCGAATACTTATGTGTGATTTTGAAGGAGGAAAGTTAGTTGATTATTACTAATCGTTGCCACGTTATTGGTGTATTGGATAATGGTATAGACAGCTTATCGGCTGAAGCCGTAAGCCGAATCCAGCAAGCGGATATGGTGATTGCTGCCACGCGCGTTTTAACTCTTTTTAATGAAAGCATCGCAAAGGCAGAGCAAAAGGATTTAACAGGACAATTAAAACAGGTTCCTGAATGGATTACTGATGCTTTAGCACAGGAAAAACAGGTTGTGGTGCTAGCCACAGGAGATCCTCTATGTCATGGCATCGCCAGTTATTTAAGTAGAAAAATTGGGATAGAGCAATTAAATATTTTGCCTAATGTTTCCAGTATTCAATTAGCGTTTGCCCGTTTAGGTATTGCATGGCAAGACACCAAAATTTGTTCAGTGCATACTAAAGAGGCGGGGACATGGCAACAAGGTTCGGGGCCAGAGCATGGATTTTATGCGTTATTACAAGCCATTCATCAGCATGATAAATTAGCGGTTTTAACAAGCCCAGAAAACAACCCAGCCCGTATCGCAGATTTATTGTTACAAGAAGGCTTGGCTGAGCAATTTTCCATGAGCGTAGCGGAAAATCTATTGTGTGATGATGAAAAAATCATTCAAGGTTTGAGTATGGAAGAGATAAGAGATTACTCATTTAATGGTAATGATGTGGTGGTTTTACTGCGTCAACAGAAAAAAGCCCCTGAATTATTATTTGGCTATGCAGACCATCAATTTAAACAACGTAAACCTGACAAAGGTTTAATTACTAAGCGCGAAGTGCGAGCGGTGTCCTTGGCACGTTTGCAATTAACGGCAGACAGTGTTGTTTGGGATATTGGTGCAGGTTCGGGGTCGGTAGGTATTGAAGCCGCTAAATTATGTCGTAACGGCCATGTGTATGCAGTGGAAAAGAATGCCGCTGATTTTGCTATTGCAGGCGAGAATGCCCGTGATTTTGATTTACATAATTACAGCTTAATTAATAGTAAAGCTCCAGAAGGTATGGCGGATTGGCCAAGACCCAATGCTGTTTTTATCGGTGGCTCAGGGGGCGAATTAGCCGATTTAATTAGTCTTTGTTTGGAAAAATTACAGGTGAATGGCTGTTTGGTCATGAATTTTGTGACTTTAGAAAATCTCAGTATGGCGATTGAGACTTTAAAGAAGCAAGGGGCAAACTGGGATGTGACACAACTGCAAGCCTCGCGTAGCCAAGCCATTTTGCACATGAACCGTATGCAAGCCGAAAATCCTGTATGGATTGTTTGTGCACAAAAGGAAACAGAATAATGCAAGGTACTTTATATGGCGCGTCACTCGGGCCAGGTGATCCTGAACTGATTACCCGAAAAACATGGAGCTTATTGCATGCAGATGCTGACTGGGCCTATCCTGTAAAGCGTAAGCAAGGAACAAGTTACGCCCTAAATATAGCGTTATCTGCGGGTTTAATAGTGTCTGATAATGCGCTGTCCTTAGTCTTTCCTATGACGCATGATCGCGAAATATTAGCGAAATACTGGTTACAGGCAGCGGAGCAAGTACTTGAAAAGCTGAATACAGGCCGCGATGTGGTGTTTTTAGTAGAAGGAGATGCTTCGACCTTTTCTACGTTTCAGCATTTAGCTAAAACGGTATTGGCTTTAGATGAACAGGCCAATATAGAAACCATTGCAGGGGTCAGTTCGTTTAATGCGGCGGCTGCGCGCGCTAAAATGCCTTTAGCGGATACCGATGATACGGTGGCTATTATTCCTGCAGGCTATGGGATTGATATGATTACTGCGCAATTAAAAGACTTTGATACACTGGTGTTACTTAAGGTTAAACCTTTGCTGGATGATATTATTAATTTATTGGAGCGAGAAGGTTTGTTGTCTCAAAGTTGCTTTATTGAAAAAGCAGGATCCAGTGAAGAACGTATTGTGCATGATGTAGCAAGTTTAAAAGGTCAAAAAGTTAATTATTTATCTTTACTAATGGTGCATAATCCGCATAGAATCAGAGGAAAGATGATTCGAGGTTGTAGAAAAAAATAAGATTGATAATAATTTAAATAACGAGGAAAAAATATGAATAAAACACAACAACTTATGGCAGCAGTCGCAGGGGTTTTTATTGTCGGTTTTTTTATGGTGGGTTCGAATAAAGAAGAAACGAATGAATTCAAAGCAAATGCTGCAATGGTTAGAGCAGTAACAGCAATGCAAAGCATGGCGAACCAAAAATGTCCAAGTGCGATTAAACGCGCAACAGGGGATACGGTTTATTTTGCAACGGATACCGATACCGATAAAGAAACTTATGTTTCATTAACATGGGATAGTGCAAAAACAGACGATAAATACAGCTTTAAAAAAGCAGAATGTACTTTGCATCTGACAGTAGGCGGCATTTCTAAGTTAGTGATTGATGGTGAAACTATCATTGAGAAAAAAGTAAAATATTAAGTTAGCAATAGAAACTTAAGTTTCATAAAGATTGGTGTCGATGTGGGTTTATTTGCAATTAATAAATTTACATCGATAACTCATAACCGATTCCCTTAGATTATTGAGCATAATTTATGCTCAGGCTTATGATTTAAGCACTAGCCGCCCAGTGCTAATATTCCATTTCAATAAAGCTTTCAGAGTCTTTTTCCTCTGAGCAAAGCGGTAATTCAAACCAGAACGTGCTTCCTTGCTGTTCTATGCTATTGACTCCAATCTCTCCCTGCATTAATTCAATTAAATCTTTAGAAACTGTTAAACCAATGCCCGTGCCTTTAATCGTTGAGTTTTCTTGCCCAGTACGGTTAAAAAGGGTGAATATATTGGCTTGATTTTCTGTAGAAATCCCAATGCCTGTATCAATAATATTGACGCGTATTTTATGCTGCAATGTTTTAGTCCAAGAAATGCTGACACTTCCCTTCGTTTGGTTGTATTTAATGGCATTACTAATAAGATTAATCAGTACTTTTTTCAGGCGATCATAATCAGCGTTGACTATTAAATCTTCATCCGATTTGATATAAAGACTGATTGATTCTTTGGCCGCTATAGGCTGCATCAAAGAGATAATGTCTTGGATAAGATTGGTAAATTGTAAGGGTTGAATTAAGAGTTCTAGTTTTCCTGCTTCAATGCTGGATAATTCCAACATATCATTAATCAGTTCCAGTAAATGTTCGCCACCGGAGGTCATAAATTTTAGATTCGATTGTTGCTCTTCAGTCAGTGGTTCATCTTCATCTGTTTCAAGTAAGTGACCAAAGCCTAAAATAGCATTTAGGGGGGTTCTTAATTCATGACTCATGGACGAGAGAAAATCTGATTTTGCTTGACTGGCTTGTTCTGCTTTTTGTTTTTCTTGTTCGGTAATATGTTGTTGTGCGATGAGTAAATTATTAATTTCTATTTGTTTTAATTCCAATGCTTTAATATCAGTGATATCGGTACGAATGGCAATATATTGTTTCGGTTTTCCTTGGCTATCCATTTCTGGAACAATGGTCGATTCGACCCAATAGAATGAACCATCTTTGGCTCTATTTTTAATTTGTCCCTGCCAAACAGTACCTTGGGAAATAGTGTCCCACATATTTTTGAAAAATTGTTTTGAGTGATACGCTGAATTTAAAATTGCATGATTATTGCCTATTAATTCCTGCTGGGTGTATTGACTTATTTTAGAAAATTTATCATTAGTATAAGTAATCAGTCCTTTAGCATCCGTTATGCTGACAATGGCATGTTTATCCAGCGCGTCTTTATGAAAAATAATTTCGTTTTTTTGCTCTTTGAGTTGTTCCGACATCTCTGTTTGCTGAGTAATATCACGCCATATCGCATGAAGCATTGTTTTGCCTTGATAGTGTATGGGGGTTAAATAGACATCCACTAGCAGGGGAGTGGTGTTATTTTCTCGATTAAAACTCCACGTGAATTTGACACTACCTTCTTGCGAACATTGCTGAATAAGTTGTTGTTCTTTTTCTATGGATAAATAACCATCAGCTTGAATGGTTGGAGATAAATCAGAAAGTGACTTCAATAAAAAGTCTTTTTTAGATGAAAGCTCCATAACCTGAATGGCTTTTTTATTACATTCAATAAAAACGCCATTATCAAGAATAGCGGTCGCATAGCCTCCATTTTCAAATAATTGTTCAAACCGCTCTTTTTCTTGTCTATTTTCTATCATAAGCTGGTTGAGTTTTTCCCCCATAAAATTGATAGCTTGACCAATACTATAAATCTCATCACGGGTATTTAAATGAATTTTTCTTTGTAAATTACCTTGAGTATAATCATTTAATATTTCAATGACTTGCTGTATGTTTTTAGAGGTAGAACAGCATAAACCAAACATGAAATAAAGACTAATGAGGCAGAGAGTAATTGAAATGCTCATAATAAGTCTGAGTGTATTAGAATCTTGGTCGATTCTATTTTCAATGTTAGATTCTAAATTATGAAGATAATATTCATATAATAATTGATAAATGCTATCAATATCTTTGCTGGTTTCTATATAGAATACTTTAGGATTAATCGATTTTTTATTTTTTAAAAGCGTATTGACCCGCTGTAATATATTATTTTTTGCTTTTAATATAACCTGAAGGGTTATTCCCATCTCATTGGATAGTTTGGGGGAATCGTATGAGCTGCGAATAATTCCTGCTTCTAAATCAATAAAGGATTGCTCTAATTGATACTCTAACCGTATTAAAGTGATATTTAGAGTGTCAGAAACATTATTTTTCTGTAAAGATCCAAGAATAATGCCTCGTAATTGGCCAATGATTTCTGTTAATTTAGGAATGGTATTAATAGAGGCATCAGTCAGGTATAAATCAAAAGGTTTGTTTTGCAGAGTCAGTTGATAATGATTGGCCAGTGCTTGAGAGAGTAACAGCAATTTTTTAATGAACAAGGAATGTTGCTTAAAATTCTCCTCTAAACTGTAATGATTATGTTGGTTCTTTATGGATTCCCATAAGAGGTTAATAGTGTTTAAATTATGAATATTATTCTTATTGTTAGGGCTATAGAGTTTGACATTATTAGGAATGTTATCCCAAATAGTATAAAATTTTTCTTCGGTTGTCTGCAATATTTTATTATAGTCATCCACTAATAAGGACTCACCTGTGAGAACGGATAAAGAGAGTCCTCGATATTTTTGAGCAAGCTGGATGAGTTCACTTATTTGAGTTATTTGTTGAATCCCTTCAAGTTTTATTTCTGAAGCAATAAGGGTTTTATTTAATTGAAAATATAGAGTGCCTGAGAGAATAAGGATAATGGGTATATTAATAATGGCGAGTAGCAACAGTTTTTTAGGAAAACTTAAACGATTCATTAAATAGAAAGCAGGCTTCAATAGGTTTATTTTCATAGTGTTTGAGTCGTTTAATCTTTCTTCAATATAATAAAAAATCGCTGCTTAAGTATTAGCTAAAGGCGAAATGAAAAAATAAAATGAACCTAAAAAGCATCTCAATTATAGGAGGAGTTTATAAAATAATTGTATCATAAAATTTTTGTGGGACACTTTGTGTCCTCTGTTAATAAACCCTAACGACTCTCTCTAGGGGAGGGAATTGGCAGGTGATTAATTGCGGGACAGGGGCTTTTTCTTTTCCTACTGTTTTACTGGGTTATAATAAAATATTATTTTATTGACCCCCATATATTTATGTCTTCACCTAAAATTGTTCTTGTCGCTATTACCAAACATGGCGCACAACAAGCTGGACAACTGGCTCAGAAACTTCCTGATGCTCATGTATTAGCTGCAGAGAAATTTCACGATTTATTAGTCGATTGTGTGAATCCTAAGACGCTTTATACAGGGCCTTTTCGTGCTCAAATTGAAGCTTTATTTGAACAATACGACCAAATTGTATTTTTTGTGTCACTGGGGGCGGTGGTGCGTTTAATTGCGCCGTTTTTAAAATCGAAAGATGAAGACCCCGGTGTACTGGTGGTTGATGATGCGGCACAATTTGTTATTCCTGTGTTATCAGGTCATGTGGGTGGTGCAAATGCTTGCTCAGAAATGATAGCTGGTTTATTAAATGCAACGCCTGTTTTAACTACTGCCTCGGATGTGGGAAAAACTATTCCCGTGGATATTTTGGGGCGTGAATTAGGCTGGACAACGGAATGCCCTAAAATTAATATTACCCGTGTTTCTGCCGATGTGGTCAATGAAGAACCGATTGCCTTTATTCAAGAAGCAGGCAGTAAACAGTGGTGGACCCGCGCCACGCCTTTACCTAAAAATATCCATCTGTTTGATGACTTTTCTAAGGTGAATTTAACGCAATTTAAGTCCATTTTATGGGTAACGAATCAAGAGATTAGCGAATCTGTTTGGCAACAATTTAAAGAACACCTTGTGGTGTATCGAGTGCCAAAATGAAATTAGTATTAGGTTTGGGCTGTGATAGAAATACACCGTTACTGACGATAGAAACCGCAGTGCATCAAGCCTTAGCGTCTATACAGCAAGAATTAACCTCTGTGGTCAAATTAGCCAGTATTGATAAAAAACAAGATGAAGTGGCTTTATTGCAGTTTGCTGTAAAGTTAGACCTTGAGTTTACCTTTTATACAGCCGAGCAATTGGCGATTGTCCCTGTGCCGAGTCCTTCGGCGGTAGTGATGAAATATGTGGGGACACCCTCGGTCTCAGAGGCCGCGGCTATTTTAGCGGCGGAAACCGATATGTCGGATTTATTATTAGAAAAATACAAATACAAAGGCGCTGATGGTAAAAATGCCACAGTATCCATTGTACAAATGAGAGAAAAAACATGAGTGGAAAAATATATTTAGTCGGTTTTGGTCCAGGGTCTGAAGAGCACATGAGTTATAAGGCGAAAGCCTCCATTGCCGAATCGGATGTAGTCATTGGTTACTCTACTTATATTAAGTTAGTGGCGGAATTACTGGAAGGTAAAGAGGTGGTCAAAAAAGGCATGACCGAAGAAATTGACCGCTGTATTGAAGCCTATGAGCAAGCGAAACAAGGTAAAGTCGTTTCATTAATTTCATCGGGTGATATTGGTGTTTATGGTATGGCTGGCCCAACCTATGAAGTGTTATTAAAATCAGGCTGGACACCCGAAAGCGATATTAAAGTTGAAATTGTTCCCGGTAGTACCGCCTTATCGGCCTGTGCTTCTTTAGTGGGCGCACCTTTAACTCATGATTTTTGTTCTATTTCCTTATCCGATTTACTCACGCCTTGGCCTGTGATTGCGCGTCGACTTCAAGCGGCGGCCGAGGCGGATTTTGTTTTAGCGTTATACAATCCTAAAAGCGGTCGTCGTACTCAACAAATCGTTGAGGCACAAAAAATCTTCTTAAAATATCGCCGTCCAGATACGCCTGTTGCCATTGTAAAATCCGCCTACCGTCGTCGCCAATCAATTCAATTGGTGCGTTTAGATGAAATGGCAGAATGTGATATTGGTATGTTGACCACAGTGATTATTGGTAATTCATCGACCTTTATTCAAGAGGGCCTAATGATTACTCCGCGTGGTTATGCAAATAAATACAATAGCTTAACGGGAGCAGCAAAAGAAGGCGAGAAGGCTGGGGTTTCTTTATCTATGGGCTTAGAAGGCTGGTATGCTTGTTTACGCGACTATGTGCAAGCCAATGCAGGGCTTTCATTAGAAGACATTGCAGAGTATTTTGCTGTGCCGGTAGGTGAAGTTTTAGCCGCTATCGCCGCTGGAAAAACTGCAGGGGAACATCAAGCTATAAAGGTATCCCCTAGTAAATTAAATACCTTGATTGCTGCCAGTAGTAGCTGGGGGTTATTACGCGGTGTCATGCGAGCAGAAGCAGGGGCGGTCACTGAATTATTTTTACAGGCTCATGACTTCGTTTTAAAAGGCGATTGGTTGAGTTTAGAAACTGAGTCATTTCATTGGCATATTAACTGGGGAAAGGTGGAGTCAGCCTATTTTGCCAGCCGTGAAGATCGTTCTTATGGCGTGCATTTTGTGGATATTCATGGCCAACTTGTTTTTCGTCTTTTATTAAAGAAAAAGGATGGGCAATGGGATGCCAAAAACTTAGAAGCCTATCAAAGTACCTGCGTATCTTTTGGGGAGTCTATCGATGACTGAGGTGATTAAACCCAAAATGATGGATTACAAAAGGCACTTAATCATCTGTATTGGCGAACGCTGCTGTCCGAATGGTGAAGGGCAGGCGCTGTACGAGCAATTAAGAGATAAATTTAAGCAAGCAGGTTTAAATGAAGGCGCTTTACGTGTGAAGCGCAGTCGCGCCACGTGTTTTGGAACCTGTAAATCTGGGCCGCTAATTTGCGTACAACCCGATGGAGTCTGGTATTATGATGTTACCAGCGAGAAATTAGATAGAATTATTCAAGAACATTTGCTGGGTGGCGTACCTGTAGCCGAATATATTTACCACCAAGGGGCAGGTACAGAACAAGAGTAAGAGGTATTGTTATAGGTTAGGTGTAACTCTTAAAGGAGTAGAAGCTTTAGTTTACGGATTGCAAGCGTGCTCCTATCTATAATCAATATGTTATGACGAAAAGAGGTTTATTAATGGCGATACAAACAGAAACAGGCACGATTGCGGCTTGGAAAGATGATAGAGGGTTTGGTTTTATTCGAACGGCCAGCAACAATAAAGAAGATGATATATTTATTCATATTTCCTCTTTAAATAATATGAGCCGTCGTCCCCGTATTGGCGATGTGATTCATTATGATATTACGGAAGAAAATGGTAAAAGCAAGGCAATTAATGCCATTATTGAAGGGGTTGAACCTTTTGGTGTGGATGGCAAAGGCTACGGTGTGATGGAGTTAGTGATAACTGCAGTTATTTCCAGTGCAGTGACCGCTTTTGTTATGATGAATCTATCTTAGATTCTTTTTGCGTGGGGTGAGTGCAATGCTCACCCTATTAAGAGTGACAACGATAGAATAGACATGATATTAACGGTTTTTTTAAATAATAAGATTTACAGCTTATGGGCTTTATTTTTCTTATGCCTAATGCCTCTAAGTCAGGCATCAGATACTCTCCGAGAACAGCTTTATGTAGAAGCTCTTGAAAATTCAACCGAAAAGCAGGATATACGTTGGTTAATCGAGGCTGACGGACGGCGTATTTTAACTCTCTACCGAGAAGCAGAAACCGATGAAATCTTAGGCACGGTGATTTTATTGCATGATATTGGCAGCCATCCCGACAAAGACCCTTTTATTTCTTCCTTACGCCGTGAACTGCCTTTACATCGATGGTCGACTTTTGCTTTGCAAATGCCGCTACGTGAAGCAGGAGCCAGCGAAGCAGAGTATTATGCCTTGCTCCCTGAAGCCACAGAGCGATTAGTACTGGCGGTACGTTTTCTTCAGCAACAAGAAAACGCAGGTTCTCTGGTGATTGTTGGCCATCAACTCGGTGGGCTGATGGCGGTTAATGCGGTTGCCAGCGAGCAATTACCCGAACTGCAAGCGGTGGTGAGTTTAGGTTTAAGTGTGCCACACACTACCGATGTACAAGCGCAAACGCTGGAGCTAATTAAAAAAATTAACATTCCTTTTTTAGATATATACGGGGCTTTAGACAGCACTAATATTGTCGATACCGCTAGAGAGCGTCGATTAGCCGCACGGAAAAATCCGAACTATCGCCAAGATAAACTCAATTATCTCAATTCACCTTATTGGGGCGATCAAGGCTTAGTGATAAAACGGATTTATAGCTGGTTAAGTCGAGTCACAAAAGAAGCGGCACAATAATTACAATTCCTTTGGTAAGCGTTGATAAATACCGCCAAAGCTCCCATTGCTCATCATTAGAAAATGGCTGTCGGGTGCTAATTCTTGTTTTAATGCCTGAATAATTTCATCAATAGAGCTATAAATTCTGATACGGTCATTTTGCTGGCAAAGCGCCTGTAAATCCCAATCGAATGTTTCAGGCTGATAGATGAAGGTTTTATCCGCACCGCGCAAAGCATTGGCTAATGTATGTTGATGAATACCCATACGCATAGTATTAGATCGCAGCTCGACTACGGCAATAATTTTCTCTTGCCCCACTTGTTTACGCAAACCCTCTAAAGTGGTTTGAATTGCAGTGGGGTGGTGAGCGAAATCATCATATAAAGTCACGCCTTTAATGTTTGCAATCACTTCCATGCGCCGTTTCACATTTTTAAAACGCTGTAATGCTTGCAACGAGTGTTCAGGTAAAATGCCAATATGTCGCGCGGCGGCAATCGCGGCCAGTGCATTATGGACATTATGCAATCCAGTCAGCGACCAATTTAAGCTACCCGCCAGCTTTCCATCTAAGAAAACCTGAAACTCACTGCCATCCTGTTTGATTAATTCCGCTTGCCACGTCGCATCTTGCTGGATAGCGGTGCTTTGTATTTCTGTCCAACAGCCCATCTCTAAAGTATCTTGAATATTTTTATCCGCTTTGGGCGCAATAATTAAGCCATCACTTGGAATGGTGCGTACCAAGTGGTGAAATTGTTTTTGTATCGCCTTTAGATTATCAAAAATATCTGCATGGTCAAATTCAAGATTATTTAAAATAGCGGTACGAGGGCGATAATGCACAAATTTTGAGCGTTTATCAAAAAAAGCGGCATCGTATTCATCCGCCTCTATCACAAAGAAATCTGTATTTCCTAGTCGAGCGGATAGCCCAAAATTCATCGGAATACCGCCAATTAAAAAACCAGGTTGAAAGCCATTGTCTTCTAAAATCCACGCCAGCATACTGCTGGTACTGGTTTTTCCATGCGTACCAGCCACGGCTAACACCCATTTATGTTGCAGCACCGATTCTGAAAGCCATTGAGGCCCAGAGGTATAGCGCAGCCCTTGATTTAAAACCGCTTCTACTTCAGGATTACCGCGCGAGAGCGCATTGCCAATAATCACTAAATCAGGTTTTGCTTCTAGGTTACTGGCTTGATAGCCCTGCATTAGCTCAATGCCTTGCTCTTCTAATTGCAGGCTCATCGGAGGGTAAACATTTTGGTCAGACCCACTGACCGTATGACCTTGCTCGCGTGCGATTAACGCGAGGCCGCCCATAAAAGTACCACAAATACCGAGAATATGAATGTGCATAGAAATCCTAATCTAAAATGCTTGCCACGCGGGCAATAATAGCTCATTACATACTGTTTCAAACCTGTCATCAAGTAGGCTGTCCATATTCTCTAGCTCACCATACAGTAAGTTTAATTCAGATTCATAACCTTGCTGAATGGTTGTGCTTAATTGCTCTTTGGCTTTATTAATAGGAGAAATGGTGGCTGTTTTTGCTGAGCTTTGTTTTATATAACTTAAGGCGGCCTCGGTAAAAAAGGCATCGGGTTGTTGCTGACCAAGTTGATAATAATAAATCAGTTGCTCTAAGGCATTTTCAGCTGGTGCAGAGGCTTGAAATAGCCCAGATTTATCTTTAGCGAGTAAATGCGTGTTGGTAGGAGTGATTCTATTCATAATTAAATGATGCAGCCAAGCCATTATAAAATCTTTGCCTTTCAGGGAAGAATGGCGATAAATTAGGCTGTCTTTGGTGTATTGATGCGCTAAAGTCCCTTGTAAGCGTAAGCCTGAAACCTTTATATCAATAATAATATCTTCTTTTGTCGTGCCTACTTCTTTGGCTTGTATTTTTTCGGCAAACTCGTGTATTTCTTTTACTTTTTGGGCAAACATCACTTTACCCAACTCGCCAGAAATCCATCGACCTTGTGCTTTTAAAATATCTAAATTAAGCGTCTGGCCTTGCAATACCTGCTCCAACAACTCACCATCAAGCGAATGTTCTTCTAAATTATTTAAACTAAAAATTTCATGCTCAGGCTCTTCGGCAGAAAGTGTGTTTAAGCGAATTTTAAGCTGTCGGTTAAAGAAATATTTTTGCGGATGCCGATAAAAACGCAATAAATCCTCAATATTTATTACCTCTGTCGGTTCGATATCTAATGTACCTTGCCACCAAGGTTCTGTTGAATTTTTAGTTTGCGCTAAGGTTTTGGCAGTCGCTAAATCACTGGGGTTATAGTTAATTAAATCATTGTCCGATTGAAAATAGCGCGCACTAAAACTTTGTAACGGGTGTTCCGTGACCATGTCCTTTAACTGGTAATGCCCTTGAAGAATATCCAATAATTCTTGGATAATAACCGAAGGCGGTAAGCTTTCATTGGCGTGTATCGATTGCCCAATATAAGTCATGATAAGCTGCTGACGGGTGGATAATAGAATTTCCAGAAACTGGTAACGATCATCAGAACGACGTGAGCGGTCGCCCGCTTGAAAGTCATGCGCGAGTAAATCAAAGGTAAGATGATGTTCTCTGTGTGGAAATTCCCCTTCATTCATGCCTAAAATGGCAATCACCTTAAAGGGAATAGAGCGCATGGGTAACATCGAACAAAAAGTAAGCTGCCCGCGTAAAAATCCATTACTGGATTTTGTTTCTGTCACCCGCCCATCCAGCCAAGATAACACCACAGAAAGCGTCACTTCATCTTGATGAATCTGGCTGACTTCTTCTTGCAGCTCTAAGAAAATACTATTAATCTGCAATTTTTCCGCTTGCTGTTCTTGGGTCATATTCGCAGAAGGAAATAAACAATCGGCATAATAGAGCAAATGCTTCGCCCAATCATGCAAGCTGTAAGACTTGGATAACTTACTGCTGGCGGTAAATAACAGTTGAATAAAAGCAACTAAGCCACCCAAGGCTTGCGCGGAAGTGCCTTCAATATCACGGTAAGGTAATACCCCCGCAAAAAAATCTTCTTCTGAATCCACGGCATAGCCCATTAATAAACGGTCTAAGCCCGCTTGCCATGTATTTTCAGTCGATTCAGGTAAGCCTAATGATTTTTTATGGGCGGCGGATTTTGCCCAGCGGATGTGCGTTTCAGCAACCCAATGACGAATTAAAGTCACCTCGGTTTCATTAAGGCTAAAACAGCGATACACCTCTTTTTGGTCTAATAAATCCATGACCGATTGCCAGCCAAACCGTCCTTGAGTCAGGCGTAAAAAACGTAAATACGCTTCTAAGGTGGCGTTACTGCTGCGTAAACTTTTATCCGCAATCCCATGTTGAATATCTTCAAACACCGCGCTAATAAACGGGGCGTATTGCTCAATATTAGGAGCCATCACTACAATATCGCGTAATTGTAGGGTTTTATCATTTTCTAAAGCGTGTACCAATTGCCCTTTTAATACTTCGACTTCTCGCAGGCGCGAATGACAGGAATGGATGCTAATGGAATTATCTTTTGCTTCTAGCGCCTCTGAAAAACTTTCATTATTGAGTAAATCATTTTGTACTTGTTCCAGTAAACTGAGCGATTCATTAGTATTTTCTGTAAAACTATCTAACTGCATTTCAAATGGGCAGTCTAAAATCATTTGTTGAAATTCGCGCCCTTGCTGTCCCAAACTGGCTAATAAAGGATGTCCATTTTCAAAATCTTCTAAATCGGCTTGTTTTTTAGACACCATATCCGCCCAAAACGCTTGAGCAGGATTCAGTAAATAGAAATGCACATCGGTATGGCGCGCTAAACCCTGTAAAAAAGCCATAAACAAAGGCGGCATGGTATTCAGACCGAAAATAGAAACCCGTTCGGGTAATTGCGCGCTTAATTCGCCTTCGCTGCTGTCATTAAAGTGTTGAATCGCTTGCAACCACAAAGCACCACGATGTTGCTCGCCTGTTTGTAGCGTTAGCTTTTTCCATAAGGCTTGCTGCCACGGTTCTGATGGGTGTTTATATTGTAATTTGCCTTTCTGCCATTTATTTAACAGTTCAGGACGCATGATTTGGTATTGGTCAAACACTTGCGCTAAATGCGTCGCCAGTTGAAAGCGTTTTAAATCTGTATTTTCGCCCGCTAAATAATGGCGTAAAGGTGCAAAGACAGGTTCGTCTAAATCGCGTAATAACAGCTCAAATCGCCAAACCATCAACTCCCGCGCAAAGACATCGGTATTGATTTTATTTTGCGTTTTCCATGCCATTTGGTTAAAAAACTTACCAGGAAATAGAAAATCAAAATTAGCAAAAACCCCGAATTTTGACGCGAGTTGCTGTGATAACCACCGCTCCATGCCCTGACTTTGAATCAGAAAAGTTTCTTGCGCAAACGCTGAAGATAAAGGGGTTGTATTCAGAATAATCGACACGTGTTCCAGTAGATTTTCAGTTTTATTAGAGCTGTGGAGAATAAACATAGTCAATACCGCAAGCCAGAAAGATTAGCCTGATTATACAAAAGAAAAAGCCCCGTTATTTAAAAATCACTTAGATTGGGTGGTAAGTTGTATTGGGCTTACACATGTATTAGTGCATGAGTCATGTTCTATCTATAAAGCTGTTATATACTCAAACGACTTGAAAGTGCAGGTTCTATCATTCCCGAATTTTTTATCGGGAATCCATGTATTGCAAGGTATAGATTCCTGCTAAGAGCATGCAGGAATGATGTGCTAATAATAGCAACTTGATTTCGTTTGGGTATAGAGTTTCGGGAGTGTTAATAGCTGATGTTACGCAGTGTTTTTAAAGCCCTCTCCTGGGGGAGAGGGTTGGGTGAGGGGTGTTGTATTGTTCCAAATAAAGAACAATAAGCACTTAGAATGGCACGGCTTTCTCATAAAAAAATATATTGACATATGCGATAAAATATCACTATTACATTTCCCGCGCTAATAAGTTGCACCTTACTATGGTATAGTTTCCTTTTTCTAATTTACCTATAATTTCTTGTGCCAGCTCCCTACTCGACAGATATCCGAAAAAAAGTAATCAACGCTATTGAAATAGATAAGCAAAGTAAACCTGATATAGCGAAACGTTTCGCTGTTTCTTATTCTTTCGTTCAT
>Ga0209292_1000145_pt1 | contig 100655 bp, 93 predicted proteins | sample GOMGulsemesocosm_2_FD_184634 | JGI IMG/M metagenome (GOLD analysis project Ga0209292, IMG submission 184634) | Methane-oxidizing microbial communities from mesocosms in the Gulf of Mexico - GOM9C Gulf of Mexico (SPAdes) (version 2) | ecosystem: Environmental > Aquatic > Marine > Cold seeps... | reverse complement strand
AAGTTGGCGGTATCTATTTTGAATTCATTGGAATAGGTTGATCTGGCTTTCATGTTAATAATCCTAGATTGGTAAGGGTATTTTACCCCATTAAGCTGTTCAGGATTATTAAGCCACTATAAACTCATTAGTTCCTTCCACAAGTTCGTACGGGAGATTTCCACACTCGCCGGACACACTCAAAGTTCCTTTAGCTTTACTCTCTACACTAAATGTTAAAACTGGGCTTGCACCCTGCCCAACAGTTGTAATTTTAATTGTAGGTAATGCGTCAGGACTCTGACCTGAAGGAGAGTCCGTATTTCCAGCACCCCCACCTCCGCCGCCACATGCAACTAATACGAATGAAACTAGAACCGCACATACTTCCTTGACCCTTAGCATAACTTCCTCAATTTAAGCCTATTCTGAACAGTTGAATTCTAATGCCTATTTCTTACTAACTCAATTAATAATATGAGAAACTTTACTCACCTTTACTAGCAAAGCGATACTAAATAGGGTTTAGCCTAAATCAAAAGCGCCAAATTGATTTACGATCTTGCTTTCACTGATTTGCTCCTTCGGCGAAGATGACTTAACCGTTATTTAAACTAAGCGCATTAAATTAGGGAAATTTATGAAAACTGTATTTCAAACTCGAAGTGGTAAACCCGAAGTTTTAGAGTTGGGAGAATTACCCACCCCTTCTTGCGGCCCTAAAGAGGTATTGGTAAGTAACCTAGCCACTAGTGTAAACCCTCGAGATTGCCTAATTAGAGCAGGCCGCTACCAACTCCAGTTCTTGGTGCCTAAGTTTCCATTAATACTGGGCAGCGATTGTTATGGTCGGGTTTTATTAACCGGTGCTGATGTTAGTAACGTGAAAACCGGTGACTTAGTCTATGGGTTGAAAAATCCGTCACACGGCTTAGGCACCTATTCTGATCACGTTGTTATTCCAGCAAACAATTTGGCGTTGGCCCCTGATAATATTTCTACCGAGCAAGCTGCGGGTGTACCTTTGTGTGCGCTAACAGCCTGGCAGGCGTTAGTCGATCATGGCCAGCTTTCTTTAAAAGTACAGTCTAACAGACGCCAGCGAGTACTGGTGATTGGCGCCAGTGGTGGCGTAGGCAGTTTCGCGATTCAAATAGCTAAGGCACTTTCATCTGCTAATACAAACGTAAGTGTTGATGGAATTTGCAGTGCAGCTAATGCTCAGTTTGTTCAATCCCTTGGAGCCGATCATGTATTTGATTATAAAATTCAAGAGTTAAAAACCCTTACTGGCCAGTACGATATTATTTTCGATACTATTGGCCGCCACTCCCCTGCGACTTGCCGTCATCTGCTTTCAACAGGCGCAGCTTTTGTAACGACGGTGCCTACGCCAAGTTTTTTATTCAAACACTTGACTAGCAAGTTTTCATCTCTGCTTTCTATTCCTCACATTCGTAAGCGTGTGGTGATGGTTAAACCCAACCAAGAGCAGCTAAGCGAAATTACCCGCTTAATTGAACAAGAAGCTATCGTGCCGGTAGTCGATTCTGTTTATCCAATGGCAGAGGCTGCTGACGCTCATCTACGCAGCCAGAGTAAGCGCGCGGTGGGTAAAATTATTATTCGTACACAGTCATAGTAGGTTCGCAGTATGATGAAAGAATCGTTTGAATCCAAACTATGGCGCTGGCTCGGTAATTGGTTTCCTGCTTATCGTGGCAGTGGTGCCAAAGTCACTTATGTGTCATCCGACTTTCATGATGTATGCATTAAGCTGCCCTGTAACTGGAGAACTAAAAATCACATGGGTATTACTTGGGGCGGAAGCTTGTATGCGGCGTTGGACCCTATCTATGGGGTGATGTTATATAAGATATTAGGGCGACAATATCGAGTGATCGACAGTCAGGCTGAAATACGTTTTCTTAAACCTGGCAAAGAAACACTTTACGCCCACTTCGAGATCTCAAAAGATGAATTAAGCACTTTAAAAGAACAACTTACCCACAGCGATAAAACACGAATGCAGTTACAGGTAAGTTTGAAAAATAAGCAAGGAGTGATACACGCTACGTGTGACAAGCACATACATATTAGTCGAATAAAGTGCGCTTTAGCTTAATAACTATGGACTGAGGGCAAGATTCTACTGAATTTACTGGCTATAATCATAGTGACCTACACAGGATAACTTGTATGAATTTTCGCTTACCATTCGTCGTTCTAGTACTTATTTTGAGTTCGAATTTTTCCAGCGCCTCAGCGAGCGATGTTACTTTTGATCACTCCAGTGCATTTCATCAAGATTTTTACGTGCAGAGTAATCTGGAGTTCACATTACTGCATGAATTAGCCCATGCTGTGATTGATCTGAATGACATCCCTGTTTTAGGCGGCCAAGAGCAGGCTGCAGATCAAGTCGCATTAATGCTATTAATGATGTCTGACGATGTTAACAAAAATGATATTGATCTGGTTTTATTGAATAAGCTTTTAGCGATATCCGGTGAATGGATGCTGGAGTGGAAAAAAGAGAACAAGGATAGCCCACCTATCTACTGGGGTACTCATCCGCTGGCCATTCAGCGATTCTACGAAGTGACTTGCCTAGTGTATGGTTCTAACCCTGATAAATTAGAAGCATTAAGAAAAGATACAATGTTACCGGTCGAAAGAGCTTGGGATTGTGATCTTGAGTTTAAACAAACTCGTAAAGCGCTGGCCTGGTTAGCCACTCAAGTCACTGATTTTAAATTTAACGAATCTTGGCACTTGGTGAGAGCGAAAGACAGTAAAGATCAGTTTCCTGGGCGGGTTAATATTGTTTGGATTAAAGCGGATACCACAGAACAGAAACGGATTTATAAAACGTTAAAAGCATCCCGTAGTTTGACGCAACTGATTGAGCGCACGAATAATCTCCTGAATCTTAAACGTGACATTACCCTTTATATGGAACCCTTCTGCAGAACCCCTGATGCTTGGTGGGATGGTAATAAAAATAACATTACGGTTTGTTATGATTTAATAAAAGGATTCGAGAACAACGCGCTGTTATTACCAAATTTAGTGAAAGAGCTTAAATCTGATTCTAAAAAATAACTATTTCACGCCGCCATACACATCGATGGTTAAACCCCGTTCTTTAGAATACGCCTTGAGAGATTGAATAAAAATTTAGCATCTCAACAATATTCATACTATCAATAAAGTACAGGAGTAGCGCTGGAGTTAAACTCAACGCTACTAAAATAGTTTGAATTATTAGAAAGCGACTGTAAAACCAGCAGCACTATTAATTAACTTCAAGCTATCTGCTTTGGTAGCATCAAAGGTGTAAAGCAAACCCTTTTTATCCTTGTCACGGGAGAGCGTTGAAAATAAAATGGTACTACTTTTAGTATTGCCATCTGCTCTTATGCCAGTAGTCTCTTTTGCTAGTACGCCATAAACAAGTTCATTCGACTTCGTTGTTACAGACCATTTTGACAAGGTATTTGAAGTCTCACCATAAGTTAATAAAACAGGCAAAGAATTAGCATCAAGAGTACTTGATGTAATATTTAACCATTCTGCATTATCAATCGTTTCTACAAGACCAGCATCAGAAACAAAAAACGCTTTTCTAGAGCCATCGACATTTTCGATACTGTGAGTGAAACCACCAACAATGCTGCCGGTACGACTTGAGCCTGTTGCTTCAGCAAGTGTTATATTCGTTACTTTAATTGCAGTTAGGTCATTAGTAGAGACATGAATGTAATTTGCGCTTGAAGCACCTAATTGAATCAAAACACCCTTAGCACTAATTTCAATATCACCAATATAGCCACTGGTTACTTCATAAATCAGGGTTGATTCTTTTTTATCTAAATTATATTGATAGAGTTTATTGCCTTCTGTGTAAAAGAATTGGTTACGACTCGTATAAGTACTTAAATAAGAGCCAGAATGAAAGGCTTCACCAATATTACCAGACTCTAGCTGAGCCAAAGTAACATCATATAATTTCTCATTAAACTTAATGATAATTGAGTTATGGTCTGCAAACTCATTTACTCGAACATAACCCGTTACATTATTTTCAAGAGTCACTGTGCTGGTTAGATCTAGATTGGCAAATAAAACAGTGCCGTCGTTAGGCTCTTTTTTGATTAAGAAACCTTTCGCAGCATCATCGATAATCACATTTTGAAACTCATCGGAAAACAATAATCCGCTTGTTAACAATAATGCAGATGAATCTGCCGTCATTGATGTGTCAATGCGGTAAGACAAATTATCGGCTTTTTCTGAACAATCTTTATCAGTACCTGAAGTCGTATAATATAGATAGGTTATCGCTTCCGCTGTTACAGATTCGGAGTTACAAACTTCAGAAATATTCGACGCCTCGGCAATGACCTTTACCGTATTATCTTTAGGCGTTACAAATTGCCATGCACCGGCTTTAAACATAAACAAAGTGCCAAAATTGGTTACACCATTCTCATCTATTTGAATGCTAAATTCCATCTCTGTAGGCGCAGAGAATATAAGCTTTTGCGCTTCAGACTCATGATCGTAAGAATAGACTTCCAACTCAGAGTTCAGCGCAAAATAATAAGAGTAATTAGCTGCAGCTGATATCGGGTCAGTCGACGAATTACTACTGGAGCCAAAACAACCACTTAGTAATACGCTTGTTAATATAAGGCATGTGATACGGATCATATTTTATCTCTATTTTTTCTTCGGTGAGGAAATCGGCGCGGACTTTAACATTTTCGCACAATAAAAAAGCCTACTCAGATCAATTATTTATGTAGCGTTATGTAATGGCTTATAAAACTCACCTGAATTTCAAAATCATATCTAGTCAAACGTGCCTTTCCATTCATTTCAACAATCCAATGCCCTTTGCTCACCACGTAGTCAGTCGAGCCATCGTTCATTCGAAAGAGCTTACTCCGCCATACGCATTAATGGTTAAACCACGCTCTTTTGAATACGCTTTTGGGGTGATGCCTATTTGCTTTTTCAAGGTGCGAATCAGGTGCGGCTGGTCGCTAAAGCCAAACTGATTGGCCATAGGGACAAAACCAAAATGCCACATGGCAATTAACCTATTCATTAAGATGTTTGCTGTTTAATTGCATTCATATTAGAAGAGACAGGCTTTGAGTGATTGAATAAAAACGACAGTTTCTTATAATAGGAACTTAGTAACTCAACAATATTCATACTATTTATAAAGAACAGGACGTTCCAATGCTCAGGCTTTTTTTATTGTCTATCGCCATTCTAGTAATGCAAGGATGCACCACATTCAAAACGGGAGGTTTTCAGAATCCTAGTTTTGATGCTAACTCAAGTAAGCAATATGCTTTACCCTCCAAAGATTTACCGGTCATTATCCAATATTATACAAATTTTGACATGGACTCTGATACTGATGCTAAAACAAGAGGATCTAAAGCGGCTATATTAGAATCTATTTCGGAGGCGATTAACAATAACAATATTAAATTTATAGATTATTACGATACACTGCCTGATGAGTACATTCACATATATGTTATTCAAGACCTCCCGCACGACCCGCGAAAAGCTTACTACAATGGCTTTCGAACTGTTTCAACGATACTAAACATTTTTTCGTTCATGATCATACCTGCAGTCGATGTCGACATTGAAAATTATGTAAAAATATCACATATAAAAAACAATACGCTTCAAAAAAGCCAGATATACACTCAGAATAATCGACGATATTTTAGTATTCTATTCATACCTTTAGCCCCGTTCTTCACAATAGAGAATTCACTAAACGAATCGATCCAAGCCTCCCTTTCGGAGTACTTTAAAGATGAAGTTTAAATATCTAGTAATATTAATAATCGTTACTTTAACCGGCTGTTCAACTGTTCGTTATAATACCGATAAAAATGACCATTTCTCTAATAAAGCTACTGTCTTTCTAGAAGCTAAAGGTGGTAGCTTTTCTGGTAAATCAGGCTTGAAAATCATAAAGATTAATGGACTTAATCTAGAAGAAGATTTATCCACGTCAAAAATAGAGTTTAAGCCGGACAAGTACACAATTGAATTTTCAAGTGATTATACAAGAAGTATCATGGGCGACATTGCTTCAATGATACCCCTGGTTGGTCCTGCATTAATGGTTTACGAACTGAAAATTCTTCAATCAAAATTTGAAAAGAACATATTTGATTTAGATTTAAAAGGCGGCCATATATACCTTGTCTCATTTTCATATAATGATGACGATAAGATTGTTATTGATATCGAAGAGGTTTAGCTGAAAGTAGCCGAATAGAAACTGCTCGTTATTCGGCTACTGGATCGTATTCCCCCCTAAGCCCTTCCATTAAATAGCGCTCCACTTGGCCTTGCTGCTTCAGATCACTCAGACCGCGATTAAATCGAACAATGAAATCTTCTATACCGACTATGCGTTTAGAAAAAATGACATGAAAATTGACAGTCTGAACCGGTTTGGAATGATGTGTAATTAAATGAGCTTGCTTAGGAAACTCTTTGGATAATAAAAAATAACCTGCTCGTTTTTCAAGTAAAAATGCATCGGTACGGCGCTGCAGCAACATTTTAAATCCCTGTTTATTTTTAGCCGTTCGAACTAAATTAACAATGCCGTCCCTATCTGCCTGATCAAATTCTTCGCCATATGAATAACCTATCGTCCCTCCAATCGACAACCCTTTCAAATCAGCTAACGCCTGCCAATCAAAATCATCACCTTTCAAATAGAAAAAAACTTTTTCTGCCTGCATAACGGCTTCAGAGAAAAGAAAATAGCGTTCTTTTTCTGCGGTTTTTTGTGATAACGCGGCGGCATCCCACTCTCCGTTACGAGCAAAAATCAATGATCTAGCCCAGGGATGCCAACCGTATTCGACCGCTATTCCCTCTGAGGCAAAAGCTTCTGAGATAATGCGGTGGGCTGACCCATAATGAGTATAAGTTTTTGATTGATAGGGTGGCCATTCGTCCACGGCAATGCGAATAGCATCAAAGGAGATCTGACCTGCACTGACGGCTACTGAATAGATAACAGATATAAAACTAAAGAATAAAAACTGAATAACACTGCGAAATATGTTCATAACAAGCCTGAAACTGTATACCTCTTCTGACTATAGTTGAGCAGAAGTTCTTTTCTATAGTGGGATACACGTAAACTCGTAAAACAACCTGCCTGTCATAACTAACGAGATACAAGTAGTCAATTAAATTCGGCTAAGGTCAATATCATTGAATGAGCGAACTTTTCTGCTCTTCGGTTTAATATAGCAATTCAAACAGTTACTAGAATAGTGGTTTTTAGATGAAAGGTAGAGAAAGTGGTATGCCGATAATAGCCTTGACCATGTAATGATTTATAATCTGCTGCACATCGAGCAGCCTGAAAAGTTATTAAAGGAAGCAGGAAGGATATTAAAACCCGGCGGAACTGTCTCTGTGATTCATTGGCGCAGTGATATTGAAACGCCCGCGGCCCTTCTATGGATATTAGGCCTACCGCTGAGCAGTGTATCGATTTTGGCGAGAGTGCGCCCTATCATTTTGGTTTAGTTTTTTAACAACAATCCATGTTTGAGGTAATCTTCTATCCAAACACCATAAGTACCATTTATTATTTCATTACAAATCTGTACTGATTTATCGGTAATAGTTGGTGAATTTAAATTAACAATCTTTTGCGTTTGTTCTTTCTTATTACTATCTAGAACCAATAATATTCTAGGCTTAAGTCTATGATGATCGTTGGTTTCAATAACAATTCCAACCTCACCATTTTTTAATTCAACAATAGATCCCGGCGGATAGATACCAATACATTGGATAAATTTGGTAACTAACTCGGCATCAAATTGCGTCCCCTTGCACTTAAAAATAATACCGAGCGCTTCCATCGATGCTCGGCCTTTGTCGTAGCATCGATTACTAGTAATAGCGTCATAGGCATCGACGATTGCAACAACTTTAGCAAAATAGGGAATTTGGGTTTCTTTCAGTTTTCTTGGATAACCTTGACCATCTATCCTTTCATGATGACAGTGTGCAATATCGATAGACGAATGGTCTTGTATGGACATCGACATTAATAGATTTCGACCCAATAACGGGTGCTGCTTCATAATGTCGTATTCTTCGTCGGTAAAGCGCCCCTCTTTATTTAAAATTTCAGTGGGTACTCTTGCTTTACCGACATCATGAAGTAATCCCCCCAAGGCAATTTTTTTAATGTCTGCCTCATCATGTCCGAGGTGCCTAGCAAAGGTAGCCGAGAGGATGCTTACATTTAATGAATGCTCCGCCGTATACTCGTCTTTATTCTTAATTTTAGTCAGCCAAGCCAAAGCATCTTTGTTTCTTAATATTCCGTCAACGATATCATTAACCGCGGTTCGAGCTTTATTCATATCAATCATGCGGCCAATCCGAATGCCATCCATGATGCTCTCAACGGTCTTTTTCGCCGAGTCATAGGATGATTTGGACTTAGATATCTCATTTTCCATGGAGATTTTATTGATATAAACGGTCTTATTTTTACCTCGAGGAAGGGTAAGCCGTTCAGATTGCAATAGGCTTTCTGATCGACCTTCAATATAAACAAACTTACATTGCCGTGCTAAATCATCGATTATCCCTAGATCATCAATAATAAATCCCTGTATTAGAAAGCTGGTCTCAGACCACGGTCTATCTAAGCGAATGACGTGCATGCCAAGTTCTAGCTCACTGACCGTGATCATTAACTCAGAAAATTCAATGCTCATTCAATACCTAGTTCCAAAAATAACAGACGGAAACGCAGATTAAATCATAGTTGATTATCATTGAAAAGCTATCGAATGGGATTAGCGCTGAAACAATTGAGGTTCTATATAATTGATAAACATACAAAAATACCGTTACTCAACATAAGCCAAAAAGCCCGGCGTAACCAAAACCTCGCGATATTACGTAACTTCTTACGTCGACTTTTGTTAAGCTTTTTTATCTTGCGGCTGAGTTTCAAATAGCCAAAGTAGATTAGCCAGAAGATTAGAAATGCGCTAGTAAGACTAAACCAGATAAGTTGCAGCAAGGTCAGCAGAAGAATCATAGTGCGCCCTTAGATTTTGATAGGCCTTCTTTTGCCCGACGCTTTAACCAAAGGTAGATACCTAATATCAAAATCGAAGCAATGAATAATAATACAGCAGCGGCCCATAACCACTTTCCAATCAAGCCAAAAATATAACCTGTGTGTAAGCCATACTGAGTGATGCGATAGGCATAAATACTGTCTAGTGTACTTGCCTGCCAAGCGTCGACCTTATACTTCTCTTCTAAGGTATAAGCATCTAATACTAGATAAAGTTGAGGCGTAAAACCTATCCCTGCCTTCTCTTTCAAACGCACACTTACCACATCGATTGTTTGTAACGCTGGGCCAATTCCTAGAATTTGATAGTCTGGATAATCTTTTTCAATTTTCTGATAAATACTTTTGAAACTCGCCATACGATAGTGCTGGCCCGTTTTCTGATGATAAGGCTCACTACGAGACTCAGTAATAGCCGACGGTATCGCTTGTTCTTTATTTTGCAGCTGCGCTAAGCCCCGATAAATATCATCACGCCAGGTCCAGCTGCCCCCTGTTATCGCAACTATTAATAATATGGGGGTTAAATATAAGGCAGTCACCGAATGCAGATGACGTAGGCTTATTCCAGAAGCGGTGGTGATTTTAAATTTTTGTTTATTTATCTGTATTTTTTTAGCCCGTATAAACCAAAGCACTAAGCCTAATACACTATTGAAAATAATAACGAGGGTTGCGATTCCGACAATCGTACTGCCTACGTCACCTAAGCCAACTCGCTTCAATAACAAGGTTCGGTGCAAATCAAGTATTAACTGAAAACCTTCTTTCACTAAAGGATAGTGCTGATCTGTATTGAGATTTACCACAAACTTTTTGCGCCCTTCTGGGCAAGTAAGATAAATCCAAGGTAACGATAAAAACTGTGCATCATGGCGAATATAACTGACTCGACAAGGGCGGTTCTCTTTCAATAGCTGGCCGATATGAGTTTGCAATACCGCCATCGACCGTTCACTTTCAACAAATAATGGATCATACTTTTTATCCTCATCGGCTTGCCACTGAGTAATCTCAACCTCAAATAAAAGCAATAACCCCGTCACCGCAATAACGGCTAATGGCACCAGAGCGATCAGGGTGAAATAGAGATGAAGCTTGCGAAAGAAAAGATAGAAATTCATAGGGAGTATTTTCAGAAGATATAACAACAAAAGCCCAAGAACAGATTATCCATTCTTGGGCTACATACAACAATGGCTAATTGCTTAAAAGTCCAAACCGTATCCTAGGGTTAGTGTACGACCCCGACCTGCCATGTAGTTAGTCGTGCCACTGGATTTGTTCGTTTGCGCATAATAATCGAAATACTGCTCGCCTAACAGGTTACCGATACTCGTTGTTAATGTGCCTTTGGGTAAAATCCAAGCGATAGACAGATCGACTAAAGTATAACCTTCAAAATCTAAGGCACCGGCACTTTCTGCTGCGGGGCCACTGAAGCTGCGATCAAAATAATGATTCGCTTGCACATTCAACTTCACGGTATCGCTAAGATCAGCATTAACAAAGGTCGATAATTTATCTGGGCTGATATCTCGGCTCAATAAATCACTGTCTAGGTTACCGCTGCCAGTGGAATCTGTACGACCAATTAGCTGAGAATAATAACCGCCCACTTCAACCGCATGCGTTAGCCAATAAGCCAGCTGCAGTTCATACCCTTTCACCTGCGTTTTCTGACGCTTCACTTTATACAAGCCTGAATCGTCTTGAACCAAGCTCGTCCCTAGCTTTGAATCCGACTGGAAATAACTCAGCTGAGCGTGCCAATCAGCATTATTATAATTAAAACCGACTTCATAGTTATCACTGATTACCGGTTGAATATCCACCAGCGTATCAACATCAACATTCGTCTCTTCTATGCCCCGTAAAATTGAACCAATACTCGGCAGTGCAAAACCTTCTGCGTAAGATGCGTACAAACTCAGCTCATCGGTTAGTGCATAAACAGCACCTAGATTTAATAAACTCTCACTGGATTTATCGGTACCACCGCCCACGTCATTACCCGGTGTCGTACCGGTCTTGCCGCCGTAGTACGCTAGGGTTGTATAATCATCGACCTTAATTTCTGATGTTTCATAACGCAGGCCGGAGGATAACGTTAGCTGATCAAAAAACTGGCGCTCTAATTGAATAAAAGGCGCGTAGGTTAGCAGATCAATTTCGGGGACCCAGTTGCGGCCGGTATGAATCATTTCTTGGTAGCTGGTTAGTTGCATGGCATCAAAACCCGCGACCATGTTAATACCCGAATCGACTAGATTGGCTTTATCAAACGTTGAACGAATTCCCATACGATTCGATTTAATGCTCGACTGATCAAACAGTTCGCCCAGCGGAGAAAAATTAGTATCTTGAAAACGATCGTCGTATTTAGTGGCGCCGTATTGAGCCTCACGTTCTTGATAATAAAGCTGAGTCGCGAAGGCACCTCCCGCCAAATCGTTATTGCTATAAGTCAGCGCAAAATTGTTGGTAACATTTTTATTGGCTTCTCCTAATGGATCGCCTTTTTCACTGGTTGCGCCTTTGCCTGCTTCTCGATCACCAGGGATATTAACGTAGTCGCCACTGTTTTGAATTTGGTAGTAGTTTGCCAAAAATTCTAAGCGCTGACCTTCATCAATGTCGTAGCCCAATTTAACAAAATAATCTTGCTGAGATGAATCCATCAAATCGCCGTGAGTTTCACTGACACCAATTTTATCGCCATCGGCGTCATAATACAGGCCGCTTTCTTTAAGCTGCACCGAGGCTAAGACATCAAAGGCATCTTTCTTGGCGGCAATGCTATAACCCAGCTTGTACTCTAAGCTATCACCTTCAAAATTATCGGCACTGGTGATCGAGGTATTCACATGCTGCTGCACGCCTTCACCGCTCTCTCCTTGAATGTCAGTATTTTTACGCGTGATGATATTGATGATGCCACCCGATGCCCCCAATCCCATGCTGGCATTAGCACCGTGAATAACTTCGATACGGGCAATTAACGAGGGATCTATGGTAAAGCCATCACGGGCGCCATCACGCAATGGATTACTTTGTGGAATACCATCGACTAGAAATAATGGCGTACGACCGCGAAAGGTTTCACCACTGCCGGTTAATTTCTGGCGAGTTGGCGTAAAGCTTGGCAGTAATTTACTCAGCGCACTCATGACATCACCACTCGCGGCAACGGCGAGTTGTAAATCATCTGCTTCGATCACGGTGATCATGTGGGGAATGGTCGAGGCGTCTTTTTCACCGCGACTGGTTGAGATGGTTTGCGGTTCTAAGGTGACGTCTTGATTCGCGGCCAATACGTGTTGGCTAAGTAGACTGAGTAAAAAGCACGAGGGTAAAAATACAGATTTCATTGTTCGCTGAACCTTATCGAGAATATTAAGGTCAGGATACTAATGACAATTAATTACAAATGCAAACGATTATCATGCGTATTAACTAGAGCAAGCTATCTAACGGAAACTGTAATGTGAACTGCGTTCCTTTACCCAGTTCGCTCGAGACGCTGATGTCCCCCATATGCTTTTGTACAATGCCATAAGAAATCGACAGCCCCATGCCGGTTCCTTCTCCCACCTCTTTGGTGGTATAAAAAGGATCAAAAATCAGTTTTATTTTATCTTCAGCAATGCCACAGCCATTATCGATAATGTTTATTGATAATGTTTGGCCATCACTTTCTGTAAGAATCTGAATAATCCCATCAGCCTCTTTTGAGGCAGCCTGCACGGCATTCATAATAATATTCAGGAAGACTTGTCCTAGTTCATTACGGTTGGATTTAATGAAGAACGCACTGGCATTCAGATCTGTTTCGATGCGAATATGGCTACGGATTTCATTTTTTAATAGCCGTAAGGTTGAATCCAATACTTCGTGAACATCAATACCACTCACACGTTCTACATCTGGGTGACTGAACATCTGCATATTCTTTACAATATCAATCACTCGGGTAATTCCATCTTCGCTCGATTTCAACAAGTTTATCGAATCTGAGAGGACAAATTCAAGATCTTCCTTTTTTTCATATTGCTGAATAGCGGCCAGTATATCGCTGGCCTTTTCTGCATCGGTTAATACTGTTTCACCGTAGGACTTATAATCTTTAATCAGCGTATAAAAAATGTCGTTATATTCGCCCAACACTTTTACATTCTGAAAGACAAAGGAAATAGGGTTATTAATTTCGTGGGCGACGCCTGCCGCCAGCATGCCTAAAGAAGCCATTTTCTCCGAAGCCACCAGCTTAACTTGAGCTTGTTTGAGCTGAGTTAGAGAATTGGTCAGCGCTAACTCGCTTTTCTTCCTTGATTCAACTTCACGTTTAAGCAGTGCATGATCTTGATCGAGCTGAGCTACCGCTTCTCTTAACTTTTGCGTACGAACCACCACTCTTTTTTCAAGATCTTTATTAACACCGTCGAGCTTTCTAAGTGTATCGGTAGTCTTACTCAACATACGATTCATTGAGTTCTGTAACAGTCCTAATTCGTCCTTAGGATTTTCGGCCACGGTAATCGGTTCATACTCAGAGTTTTCGGTATCGATGGATTCAGCATGCTGAGCCAACTTCCCTAACGGTAGGGTCAGCAAGCGTCTGAAGACGACGGTAACCAAGAGAACAAGGGCTATTGTTTTAATAATGGCGTTTATAATCAGGGTATAGATGCCTGAATCGATTTGATCTAGAACAACAGAAGTATCTGAATAAATTCTCACCTTACCAATATGGTTTAATATTTTATTTTCCATATAAGTCAGTTCAAATTCGTGCCAGAAGAAAGCATCCGTACTAAATCTTTCTTGTGAAGCTCCGTCATCAGGAAACCTTATCGTTGCTTCTTCAGGAATATTAACTTCAATGCCGGTAATAAAAGGCAATCGCATCATGCTTTCGGCAGTGATACTCAATTGTTCATAATTATAGTTCCACATGTCAGCGGCAAGAATATCGTGAAAGGTCGCTCCGGAAGCGACGAGGACATTATGAACATCACCTTTCGCACTGTAATACTCAATGGCGATGTGAACGGCGGTAACACTCAGTGTAAGTACAAAATAGATCGACAAAACGGACCTGAGCAGGCGCGTTGAAATCGAATTTTCGACCGATCTAAAATAACGATTGAATAGATTGCTCATAAAGCCTAGATAATTTGTGGATATCCCTAAAATTTAGCAGTAGCCACAATATTTAACCAACCTGTGGCGATGAGTAAATGCTATCTAATACTTATGACCGAGTTAAAGGTCGGTATAAAAAAGATCAACCTAGCTTGAGTTTACCCAATAACGTTCTTATCCACAGGTGCAATGGATCTTGACTAGAGCGTCCATGCCACGCGGCGATTACATCAAAGCCTGGCGGATATTCGGTTAAGTGAATTTGCTGAAGTCTGGGGTCGGGTAATAGCCGTGATGGCAAAAATGCCAAGGTATCGGTTTCTGCAACGCATTCTGCGGCCGCGGCAAACGACGGTACTGATAATACAACGTTACGCTGCAACCCTTTTGCCTCGAACCAATCATCAGTCATACCGCGTAAATCCCCTCGCGAGGGCGACACGACAACGTGATCGAACGAGACTATTTCTTTTGGTGACATGCCTTGTGGCGACATCTCGGTTGCCAGCAGGATTTTATTTTCCGCACTGTCAAAATGCCTGCCTTTCGCCGAGACACAGACATAGTTTTCTTTATACAAAAGCAGTGTCGGACAGTTATTCGGCACGAAGTTGGGGGTGCTGAAAACCAAATCAATTTGCCCAGTTAATAACTGCTGTGCCATTAAATCAATTTCTAACTTATGCACAATCACCTTCAAACCCGGTGCTTGCTGGCGTAATACTTTTAATAACTTGGGTAAGACCGCGCGTTGTTCAAAGTCAGTGGCGCTGATATTCAAAATATCGTCTACCGCGGCCGGATCAAAAGATTCACCTTCCAATAACGCTTCCACATCGCTTAACAGCTTGTCTAAGCGAGGTGATAATCGTTCGGCTATTGGGGTAGGAATAATGCCGTTGCTGGTGCGCACAAACAGACGATCATCAAAGATGTCACGTAAGCGTTTTAATTGTTCGCTCACGGTTTGCTGGCTTACGCCTAACTGCTCGGCTACCCGCGAGACATTCCGTTCACGCAATAAGGCGCGCAGCACTCTCAGTTGCTTGAGCTCTAACTTAGCCAATCGATTCGACGTGCTCATATCCATCTACTCCAATATAGTGCCTTTCATATAGGAAAACCTGTTTCTCTTACAGTAAACACTTGATTTTACTTGTATCCAATACACCTTACCATGGCTGTAGATATTGTTTAAAACAGCAGCGCACACATTAAAGGTTTCAACATGACAGCATCAGTACAGACACTCGATTCAATCGATCCCAGTAATGGCGAGATCGTTGGCTCTGTAACCATCACTAATGACACGGCTCTTAAAGCGATGGTAGAACACGCAGCCGACGCGCAACTGAGCTGGGGACAACGTCCACTGCATGAGCGCAGTAGCCTTATTCAGCAAGCCTACGCCGCATTAGAAGACGCAGAAGAAAGTATGGCGATGTTGATCAGCCGAGAGATGGGTAAAGATACTCGCCGCGCGGGCTATGAAGCCAGTGGTACCTTGCATGGTGGTCGCTATTTAGCCGCCGAAACCGCCAAAGCGTTTACTAGCCAGCGCTTAGCCGGTAATAGTGAAATCCAATATCGCCCTCTTGGCACCGTGGCAGTGATATCGCCATGGAACTATCCCCTAGCGATGGCGAACAACTTAATCGTACCGGCGTTGGTTGCGGGTAATAGCGTTATTTTAAAGCCTTCTGAAGAAGCGCCGTTGGTCGCCGAGATGTTGGTGAATATTCTTAACGAAACCTTACCCGCAGGTGTATTGCAAATTGCTCACGGTGGCGGTGATGTCGGTGAAGTATTAGTAAAATCAAATATCAACATGGTGGCGTTTACCGGTTCATTGCAAACCGGTCGCAACATTATGGCAAACGCAGCCCCACAACTAAAACGCTTAGTGATGGAACTGGGTGGCAACGATCCGATGATTGTTTTAGACGATGCGGATGTGTTTGAAGCAGCGCAGTTTGCCGTGGCTTCTAGTTTCGAAAACGCTGGCCAAATGTGTACTTCGACTGAACGCGTTTATGTTGACGAAAAAATTGCCGAGCAGTTTGAGAAAGCTGTGGTGAGTATTGCTTCACAATATAAAACCGGCAGCTGGCGTGATAGCCGCGTCAACATAGGCCCTTTAGTGAATGCAAAACAACATGCCAAAGTCGCTAGCCACATTCAGGATGCTCTGGAGAAAGGCGCAACTCTGCTCTTTGGAGAAAAGAAACCTCTGCTTCCTTTTATTCAACCAACAGTGATTAGTAATATTAAGCCGACCATGAAAATTGAAAGCGAAGAAACGTTTGGGCCTGTGGTAGCCATCGACCGTTACGGTTCTTTGGATGACGTAATTAAGCGTGCCAATAACAGCGTGTATGGTTTAGGCGCAGTGGTATTTGGGGAACGTGATGCTAAAAAAGTAGCCCAACAATTACAAGCTGGCATGATCGGTATTAACCAAGGCGTTGGTGCTGGCGGTGATGCACCTTGGGTGGGTGCGAAGCAAAGTGGATTTGGTTTCCATGGCTCAGTAGAAGGCCATCGTCAATTTGCACAAGTCACTGTGATTAATCATTAATAAGGGGACAACTATGAACAAGCAAAATTTTTATATTGTCGCCCGTGAACCCGGTGCTGAGAATCCCTCATTGCCGACGTGGACAAGTCACAGCGAAAATCCTACCGGGCTGGCACTGGAAGCGCCGCTGATTGTTTATCGTAAAGACATTCTAGAAGTGCCAGGCGCGTTTCAACTATTGAATGTTTTTTCAAAAGAAGAATGCCAAGCCTTTATCGATACTACCGAAGCACTAGGCTATTTACCCGATGCACCGGTATCATTAGCAAGAGACGTTCGTCACAATGACAATGTCACTTGGGTAGTGGATAAAACAACCGATGAACTTATTTGGCAACGCTGCGCGCATTTGATGCCAGCGCCCGCCCTAACAGGTACGAGTTTAACCGACCCCGATAATTTATTTGGCGGCAGAGAGTCTGTCGGTATTAACGCGCGTTTCCGCTTTTATCGTTATAAAGAAGGTGATTTCTTTAAGTTTCATACAGACGGCGCGTGGCCAGGCAGCCGAGTCATCAATCAAAACTTAGTGACGGATGCCTACCCAGATCGCTACAGCGAAATGACTTTCTTGATGTTCTTAAGTGAAGATTTTGATGGCGGTGCGACTCGCTTTCGCGTCAATGGCAATGATCCATACCAACCCGTCGGCCGTCATGCACCGATGAAAGACATTGATATTCGTACCCCAGCCGGATCAATTCTTTGCTTCCCGCACGGTATGCACCCACTCCATAGAGTGCATAGCTCGGTACCAATCACACGCGGCACTAAATACATTGCCCGCAGTGATGTGTTGTTTAAGCAAGGCTAAAGTTAAGCAAGGCTAGTGCTAACGCTCACCTTGTATCTCAAAGTCATCGGTCAATAAGCGTGCTCGGCCATCGGCTTCAACAACCCAATGTTCTTTGTGCACGACGCCAAACGCTTTATTCATGGTCCAAGAGGAAGTCAGGATGTATCCCTGCTCTTTCTCTTCTCCACTAACGGCTTGCCAGCTCACGTCGGTATAAGCAACGTCGGCATAGCCTTGATCCATGATGTTTTGCCAAAATTCCTGAATTGCAGCACGCCCTATAAAAGTACCAAATGGACGCGCATCCATGACGGAATCAGCCGTATATTGCCCCGCACAGCCAGCAGCATCTTGGCTGTTGAAGGCTTTCTGCCAAGTAGAGATACCGTCTTTGCACGCGAGTAGTATTACATTGTCTTGAGTTGTCATGAGCTTTCCTAACCTGAGTCTGTGTGATTGTGATTGTGATTGTGAGTATGGATAGTTTAAGGCGGGTATTGATAGAGAAAAACAAAGGTATTAGAATTGATTATTCGGTTTTTACGGACAATATGAATAATCAATGAATCAACTACGCCATATGGCCGTCTTCGCACACATAGTAGAAACAGGCTCAATCACGGCGGCTGCTGAACTACTGCAGCTTTCAAAATCGGTAGTCAGCCAACATTTAAAAACCCTAGAGCAGAATCTAGGAATCACCTTATTGAAGCGCACTACCCGCCGCCAAACGTTGACCGCTGCTGGGCAAGACTTTTATCAGCACTGCAAAGCACTCAATCACATTGCCGATCAAGCTTGGCAACAAGCCCAAGAAGTGCTGGAAGTCCCGAAAGGCAAGGTTCGAATTACGGCTCCGAATGCGTTGATGGAAACTCTCATCGCCCCCGCTATTGCAGAAGTGATGAAGGAATTCCCCTTACTGTATCCAGAGCTGATTAGCAGTGATTTACGCCATGACCTAATGGCCGATAACATCGATTTGGCGATACGCGTAGGTCAATCAGGTGATAGCAATATTAAGCAGCGCCGTATTGGCGAGTTCCGAGATGTTTTATGCGCTAGTGCTGTACTGTTAGCGCAAAACAATATTGCAGAGGCCGCCTATATTGCGAACAGCTGGCAAGATAAAAAAATTCGACACGAATTTAAAAGCTCAAAAATTCAGGCTTCTAAAATAAAAGGACAAGCGCCGCTGATTTTTGTGGCTGAAGCACGCTGTATTACTAACTCGTTCAATACCTGTTTTACCTTGATTGAATCAGGTGCAGGGATTGGCTTAGTCCCCGAATTCAGATTGGGTTCTAAAGAGTCAAACCTTAAGCCTGTTTTCCCAGACTACCAACTGCCCATAAACCCCGTCTACGCATTACATACTTTCGATGCTCAACTCCCGATGAGCGTTAGCGTCTGCTTAAACGCGATTGAACAAAAATTAGCGGCTAAAAAAATGAGCTAATCGAGTATTATTGAAACTCGTGTTATTAAAACAGTCTCATTCAAATATTTTTATTATTTTTTCTGCGCATAGTTCAGGGGCTTGTAGCGGTAATAAATGTCCATATCCTGGGATAAATTCTATCCGATCTTGTGGACGTAACTTTTTCCAATAAGCCCACATAGAATCATCAAAAAACATACCCGCTTCAGAGCGAATAATAGTGATAGGACATTTAACTTTTTTCAGCTTTGCCCAAATTGAAGAAGGGTGAAAATAGTTATGCGCTTCCCATGCTCTTGGGAACGCTAGGCCGACCTCATCGCCTTTGTCGATTACTAAGTGATTAGCAAAACTATCCAGCGAACGTTGATCAATACCTTCTAACGATTTCCAATTTTCTACTTGCCCTCGGAGAATTGATCGATTCTGCCAACGGTTACGACGCGTTAAAGTCGATTTCCCTGGCTGTATATATTTACGACGCAGACTTAATGGAATGCTATTCATCAGCCAGCTTTTTTTCTGGGTTAATGCCGCAGGCTCTATCAAGATTAGGTGTGAGAATAAGTCAGGGCGCTTGGCGGCAGCAAAAATCGTACTCGTTGCCCCCATTGAATGACCAATACCGACAACAGGTGTTTCGTGGCGAGCGTCGAGAAAGTGAATCAAGTCATTGGCATAGGTCTGCCAGCGAACGTTACTATTAGGCTTACCAATATCGGGCCATTGTGCACGGTTATGCAGTGCTTCTAATTGAAATTTTTCACTAAGCAACTTCAATAAAGGTTCATAGACTTGTACAGGGTAGCCATTGGCGGCATAGAAATGGGCTTTCTCACCGCGATCATTATTCCAATCGACATACGTCGCCAAGTGGCCCCTGATAGTTAAAGAGTTAACATGCATATAAACAACCACATCACTATTCTTTTGAATTGAATTGAATTAATCTGAATTAAATATGTAAATTATCACCAGAATATTAACGTAATCTAATTGAAAAGGATATGGAGAAGCCTGATCAGCCTTTAGCACCATTAATAGCGTGCCTTTTGTATCACACCGCTTCAACCGCATCATAAGGGTAGCGTGTTTTCAATTACCCCTTCGCAATAATATTAGGTTCCACAAGATTAAAAGAAAAATCACAGGGCTTCCCATTCATGGCTAACGAATCAACCCGGTTGAATTCAACATTAGGCTGATGCAGATCAAAATACATTTTATCGGCCTTACAAAATATTGGCCCAAGATTTTCATAACCTAACTGCTTGCAGTAGGCTGAGAATAAGCAAGCGCTTACCGTAAAATTATAAGATTCATTCTCGTCAACTTTTAATATTCCAAATGTATTTGGGAAACGTTCGACTATTTTAGAGAACATTTTTTTACGATCCACTAACCCCCTGCTTTGTATATCCTGTTGTTTAATGGCAGGTACCGTAAATTTTAAAAACTCATTGGCGACGCCAGTCACAACATGCTCAACCGCCAGAACAGATTCATCAATACTGTAACCTTTTGAGATAAGCGTATCGTAAAGGATGAATGCGGGAAGTATTTGTTTTTGAGATAAGCGTTCTTTCCAGCTAATGTCATCACGATTTACATTAATCGTACTGAATGGATTATTTAAAAGCATATTCAACTGCATCTTTAATACAATAGCCGTACCTTTTGCCCAACCAAATTGATTAACGATGAGTTTGAACCCTTTCGGATTCCCAATAAGGCTATTAAAAACTAACAGTTGAATATCTTGTTTCATGTTATTGACTAACCCCTATCATAGTATTTACTTCAGTTTTTTCTTGCTCGATACCACCAAACTTTTTAATCGCGGCCGCATTTTGTTTGCTGCACTTTTGCCACTTTGAGAATCCAGGAGCCTCAGCCTTACTATTGATACAGATCTTTCCTTCTAAATGCTTACGATCTACCACTCTATTGGGGTTGCTTAGTTCAATAAGCTGCAGATCCATTTCTGCGGTAAAGTCACTATTAACCACTGTATTGGGAGCCCAAAGATTAAGGTCAACATTCACGTCCAATAAACCACTGTCTGAATTGTACTGAGTTTTAAGGATTTCAAATTTTTGGCGTGCAATATAACGACCTCGTTGGCGCACGTCAGAACCGAGCATCTTCCATCCCGCATTTATGTCATCCGCAGGCGTTAACATAAAACCAAAGCCGGTTATTGCCGCTAGACCTTCGTCATATCGCGTATCATTGCTGCCTGTAGAAAGCAGAATATTTTGAGCAATACTATTGGCTTCTTGCAGTGCATTTTCAACCTTGGCAATGCTTTTTACTTGCGCTGCTATATGTTCATTCTCACCACTTATACCCGCATAATAAACGGTTAAATCGTACTGTAATTTCTTATTCAAAGGCTTAACCTCTCCAATTAATTGGAAGCCTCCATAATTCGGTGTCCATGCACGAGAGATGTTGACCGCTAGCGTGCAGCGCGTGCCTGAGATATCAGAAGCCTGACAGTCTTCAACCGAGATATGATACAGATAAGGCCACATACCATCTGAATTACAGCCATTACCGGCTTCTGAACGGTCACAGGCTGTTTTTAATGAGAAGCCCTGTAGGAAAACACTCGAATGACCTTCTCGCCAAAGTTGGTCAGCTAGCTCTAAGGTATGCTCAATTCTATTTTGTGCAGAAGGAACTTCTCCAGCGCTTACTTCATCTTGCCATTTTAACGAGACACTGCCCTGAGCAACATCCAGATCATTTGAGTTAATGGCGATCGCACGGGAAGTAGGATACATATAGTTGCCATCAACACCGGTATTTTGCCCCATGCGAGAAGTCAGCTGATAGGAATCTAATCCGGGAACCAGGTAGTTTTCATAAGTAGAGATTCGGTGAGGAATGCGGCCATTAACCTTATCGATAATGAAGCGTTTCCATTCGTGATTCATACCCTGCCAAATACTCAGGTATTGGCCAGTAGCTTCATAGGTTTGCTGTGACGCCGTATAGCGATCAGTCCCCATAACGGCGGTCTTCTGGGCTTCTTTCAATATGTCTGACTGGCCAATTTCTACAGTGGGAGGTTCGACCTTAGACATGGCGAAACCCGGAGCTGATGCCACCGCTAACGCATTGATTACCGCAAGAGCGGCGAGCCATTGCTTGTTTGATCGTTTATTTATAAACATGTTGAAGGCACCTATTTTATTATTATCGGTCCTTCAATCATTCATCAATTAGAGTGCGCTTGCTGCAAAATGATACCGTTTAGTTCAAATGATACCGTTTAATCATTCTGCAATAATAGATTGACGATATTGTAGCGGCGATAGCCCTGTTCTATTTCGAAAGGATCGAGCAAAGGCACTGCGATTACTAAAATCTAACATTTCTGAAACGGCTTGAATGGACAAAGAGTCATCGGCAAGAAACTGTCTCGCATAATGTTCCCGCACTTCGTCTAATAGGCATTTATAAGAAACACCTTCCTCCAGCAATCGTCTTTTCAATGTGCTCTCACTCATTTTCAATAAATGTGCACATTCTACTTGGGTCTTATTATTGAAAACATTTTGGTCTAATAATACATCTCGTACTCGCTTCTCAAAAGATTCGCCCGCATTCATCGAATGTAGCTGTGACTTCGCTTCTTGCAGCAATGCTTGCTTAGCACCAGAATCGGATCTTTCTATGGGGTAATCCATAATTTCACGAGAGAAGACAATTTTGTTTTCAGGCTGAGAAAACAATACCGATTCTGTATCAAGAATTTTCTTATATTCTGATACTGGTCCTAGCGCTTTATGCATAAAATGAATTTCTTTAATGTTAATCGGCTGAGACCACTCCACTAAATAATTCGCAATGGAATACAAGCTCGCTTGGCAATACTCCACGAGCAAAGCGCTGCTTTGAGGATCAGAGACATCCATCTCGATTGTGCTAGTGACAATACCTTCATCATAATACAATACACTATGAAGGCCATTGCGGGTTAAGTGTTGAAATTTATAGCCATAAGCGCAGGCCTCACCGAGGGTATTACAGCTTTGTACTAACAAGCCTAAAATTCCGTGCCCAGGTGGTAAACTTTTAGCCGCTGTACGAAGTACAAAGAGCGGATCCTGCTCTACCTGAGAGCAAGATAATGCTAGATGATTAAAGTCACTTAAGTTTATGGGTAAACCCATAAAATTTGCTATCGCAGGCACCTTTACTTTCTTTTTGTTCGCCACGGCCAAGCGATTTAGCAGATGTTTATAATAGTATGAAGATATTTTAAGATTCATTATTAACAGTTATTTATTTTTATAGTGTAATGAATAATACGTACAAGCTATTAAGATAAATACAATTGGAGCTTTAGACAAGATACTTTTAAATAACTTCACTTAGTCAATCATTGTGCCTTCAGTAAGGCTTGGCCTGCTTGTCGAATGGTCATACCAAAATTGTTACGAAAGGTTCGACTAAGGTGTGCACTATCAGAAAAGCCTGCAATGTAGGCCGCCTCTGTTGCCGAGCGTCCTTTTTGGATAGCATTAACCGCGCATAATAAACGGCGCCATAATAAGTAGGGACGCCAAGCGATGTGCATTTCTTGCTTAAACAGGTGCAAGAAGCGGCTTTCAGATAAATTGAGTTGTTGAGCAATATCTTCAGCTTTCCAGTGCTCAGGCTTAAGGCACTCATCCGAGAAACAACGATCTAGTGTGTTTTTTAAATGCTGGATTCGGCTATCGAGCTGACTATCTAATTGAGCTTCAGCGGATTCGTTGGAATCAACAGACATAAGATCAACAGAGGTAAGCCCCAATACTTGCCAAAGCGGTTGTAGGCCTTCGATTACAGAATCTAGGTTCGCAGACTGCTCTATGCTTGGGATCGCTGTACTCGCCAATTCCGTTAGTATTCGATACTTGGAACCTGCCAAGAATGTATTAATTCGCTCACCTATAAAAGACTGGGGTTCGATTAATACAATCCAGCCAAGTTCCATCGATAAACTATGAGCCTGACCCGCAGCCACGACGATCGGCTGGCTAAATTTCAGAGTATCCAGTTTCAATACCGATTGACTGATGGGCCACATTAACTGTATCGCATTATGACTATGAGCTTCAGCATCGAGTGCGGTGCCATTTATAATTAGCATGCCTAGGCGAAACCAAATTTTTGGCTGGGGGCTTGTGTTGTTGAGAGTACTTTTGTTGAGTGTGGTCATTTATTATTAAAGGTAAGCGACAGATAAGAGTAGCTTACCTTAATCCGTATTAATAACCTTATTATTCAGCGGTTGTCGGGTCAATGACATTCCTCACTTGCGCAATGGCATCCACTGGAAACCCTCCCAATTCTGCATGTTTGCGCACAGCGGCTTCATCAGGTGCAATATAAACGCAATATACCTTATTATCGGTAACATAGCTTTCAAGCCACTGGGTTTCTGGCCCCATTTCCTTCAATGCGCCATTAGATTTTTCAGATATTCCTTTTAGCTCCGCCGCGCTTAACTCTCCTGCTCCTGGAAAATTTCTTTCAATAACATATTTAGGCATAACTCTTCTCCTTAATATAAAATGGTTATTCTAATTTTTTCAAAACATCCATCATTTCTACTACTGAGTCGGCTACAGACATTGCCGGAGAGACTTTTGTCGTCACAAATATACCTGGGCAAGCAACACGCCAAGCACCTAAATGACGCATAATAGCGCCACTAGAATCTGCTTCCATAACCGTTGAACCCCATTGCCCAGGGGTAATATCAAAACGAATTATTTCGGCATCCTTAGGTGGAAATAAGCCTGCAGCTTGCATCTTATTCAAGGCAGCAATACGCTGGCTTACGGTGACCTGCTCATTCAATTCCCAATAAATTAAAAATAACATCGGATCCTCCTAAATTAATTTAAGGATTGTGTATTCAAGTCTAGAATAGAAGGATTCGTTCGCCACTGAGTAGATTACGATGCTAACGAAATAGATGTTTAATAGTCATTATTTCGCTATAAATTACACAACGTTTTATTTGATTTTTTAATCGTAAAGTCACACGAAAAATCTTGATGGTAATCATGACGATGATGACATTATTGATAGGCAGGCTGCATTAATCTACGCCTACACTTTAAACGACGGTTGGTGATTTTTTCTTTAATGCCTCACTCAGTTTATGCACCATTGGCGCAACAAAGATGACCGAGAAAAAGGCTATCGGAAATGCAAGACTGAAGGCTCTGCCCCAATCTAATAAAAACTCGGGATGAAAACCTCGATAAATGGCCGTTAGGGTAAACGACATAATACTGGTCATAAATACGGCCATAAAAAATGGAAAATAAAAACGCTCTATTCTTTTCATATAATAATCAACTTCAACCTTTGACTGATGGTACTTGAATCATCTCAAGCTACATTGTCAACTAAGGGTGACAAGATATTAGTTGCCTTCAGTCATCTTGTCAACTAATATTGACATCATGAATATTCCAGACCTGTCACAAAACTTAAAATCGTTACTCTTTAAACGCTATGAATGGTATGAAAAAGAGCTGTTAGTCTCCTTGGAGAAGCAAGGCGATGTCAGCTTAACAATCGCTCAAGCCCGTGCCCTCGCCGTATTGAATGGCCAAAGCAGTAGCATTTCAGCCTTAGCTCGTAGCTTGGGTATTTCTCGCCAAGCCGCGCATAAAACCGTGTGCCGCTTAATTGAACTGGATTGGATCAAGCTAGAGGACAGTGAGAAAGGCAATGAGAAAATTATTACTTTCACCGAGCATGGCCAGCAAAAACGCATCATAATTAAACAACATATGATGCGCATCGAAAACGACATTTCCCAGTCTATTGGGGCTGAACGTTATGCGGTATTAGTTGAAGTTCTAAACGAAGATTGGAATCGTCTAGAAGCGTCCAATACCGCCTGAGCTAGACCGCCAAAGTTAACGCCTGACAGCTCACTCATCTCTTTTTTCCACGTGGTGAGATCATCGTGATTTAGTTTACTTAAATCATCATGACCACAGGCTCGTGCCAGTATCTTAATGAGCTCAACCGATGCACCAAAGAAACGAGCCAGTTTTTCAGCCCCCTCATTAACATTCAGCTTGGCGCGTAATTCTGGTTTTTGTGTAGCAATGCCTGCCGGACAGTTATTGGTATTACACATTCTTGCGCCGACGCAGCCAATGGCTTGCATGGCCGAGTTTGATAACGCGATACCGTCTGCTCCTAACGCCAACGCCTTGGCAAAATCTGCCGGGGTTCTTAATCCCCCCGTGATTATCAGCGTTACATGATCGTAGCCTTTACCATCGAGATAGGCTCTTGCTCTGGCTAAAGCTGGGATAGTGGGCACGGAAATGTTATCTCTAAAAATCAGAGGTGCTGCACCGGTACCGCCACCACGACCATCAAGAATGATGTAGTCAGCGCTGGCTTGCACTGCAAATTCAATATCAGCTTCAATATGCTGCGCAGACAGCTTAAATCCAATCGGAATGCCTCCCGAAACTTCACGCACCTGATCGGCTAATTTTTTATAATCTTCTACCGTATTTAAATCACTAAAGGTGGCCGGACTAATCGCGTCCTCACCTTCTTTTAGATGCCTTACTTCTGCAATTTTACCTTTGACTTTATTGCCCGGTAAATGACCGCCCGTGCCTGTTTTTGCACCTTGACCGCCTTTAAAATGAAAGGCCTGAACTTTTTTAAGCTTCTCTATATCAAAGCCAAATTTGGCCGAGGCGAGTTCATAAAAATAACGCGAATTACTTTCTTGCTCTTCCGGTAACATTCCGCCTTCGCCCGAACATATTCCGGTATTGGCAATTTCTGCTCCCTTGGCTAAAGCCAGTTTAGCTTCTTCTGATAACGCACCAAAACTCATATCTGAAACAAATAAAGGGATGGCAAGTTTCAGCGGTTTTTTAGCATTTTTACCAATGACGAGTTCGGTTTTCACCGCAACATTATCGAGTAAAGGTTTCTTAGCGAGCTGTGCGGTGACGAACTGAATGTCATCCCAAAGCGGAAGATCTTTACCCGGCACTCCCATTGAGCCCATTTCGCCATGATGTCCGACTTTAGATAAGCCATTTTTGGCGAGCTCATGAATATACGCGACATGAGGTTCTTCTGGCGTCGCTTCCGCTTCACTGGATTGAACGCTACTAGACTGAGAAGTATTAGATTGAACAGCAATGATTTCAGCACCGACCTGATCTTGTTTAATGGATTTATGCGAGCCATCACAATAAGGTGGATTTTTTGTTTGCTTACACTGGCAGAAGAATGCATCTTCTGTGGCTTCGGCGGTTATTTTTTTCGGGGTAAAAGAACTGCCTCGATGAGAGCCGTCACACAGCGGCTGTGAGGATGATTTACCACAACTGCAATAAAAGTAATCTTCCCCTTTTACTAATGATATTTTCTTTGGTTTGTTATCAGCGATTATTGGATTAGCCATCATCTTTCCTTGTTTATTATTTGTAACTCATGAATTAGGAGTGTGAGTTATTAAAATCGAACGAAGCGTTTGAGAGATTTTAGGTCTGACGCATAGTCCTGCCATACTTTATGTCCAACTAAAGTCGAATCATTTTTTATTAACCAGTTATTTAATAAGTGCCCTGCGTAAACTGCACCGATAATATTTGCGATAGCGATACCCAACCAAATACCTAAAGCATCGGCAATATAAAACCCTGCGACCGCCAATGGAATGGTTAACAATAATGACTTAACCAGAGTCAGCTGCAAAGATCGCTTGCCCTGCTGTACACCATTGAAGAATGAGGTGGTGATCAGTAGTAAACCAAATGCGGGTAACGAAATACCAACGATATAAAAATAGTTTTTACTGTGTTCTATGATGTCGATATTCTCGCTAAAGAGAGCGACTAGCGGTTCTATTAAAAATAGCATCAAGACATAAAAGGCCAATCCCCAGTACACAGTCATCCGACCAGAATAGGCAATCGCCTGATCTAATCGTTGCATCGCCGTTTCATCAGAAGTTGTCGTAGAAACTTTGCTACTCGAAAGTGCCCCGAAGTTCTGTGCAATAAACGGCGTAATAATGACAGATAAGGCCAAGATGCCGACCAGCCCTAAAGATTCTATGCGAATCACTAAACCGTAAGCCGCCACCGCCGCTTCTGAACCGGCCTCGCCCCCTGTCATAGCGACAAAACGGATCACGACGGCAATGGCAATCGGCGCTAATATTTGAGCTGAAATTGCGGGCACCGCCAAGCTATAAACTTCTTTAAACCATTCTCTTGCCTGTGACCAAGCCTCAGCTGTGGTCAACATCAGCGAAGAAAATTTAAATAACTGCTGGTGAATCAGTAAGACAAACATCAAGACAAACATTACGACCCAAGAAATAACAGTCGCCCACGCTGCACCCGCCAATCCCATAGGCTGAAGTTGGTAGTGTGAAACACTGAAACCAAAGATCAGCAAATAATCTAAGACTAAATTAATCAAACCACCGATGGCCATCACCAAGGTGCTTTTTATCATCACGCCTTTTGCCATTAAGGCGGAGTTCGCTACTAGAGTGCCGATTAATAGGAATAAACCTAAATACAGCGGCAGCATGTATTCGCCAATTAGACTTAACATTTCTGCCTTTGCGCCTAATAAGACGAAAATGGCATCGATACTCAGTGACTCACAATAAAATGCTAAGCCACCTAAGATGAACAGGAGTAGCATAAAGAAGAACAAGGATAAGCTGGTTAAACCTTGAGCCTTATTTTCATCCTGGCTACCAAGCGCTTGACCCACATTGGCAGAAACCGCAATGGCACTGCCGATAAAAAAACTGATTAAAAAGAAATACACTGGATAAGAAAAACTGATTGCAGCCAACTCTGCGGAGCCTAGCTGGCCTATAAAATAACTGTCCACCAGCTGAAAAAGAAAGGTCATCAACATACCCACAGCCGCAGGGGCGGCCATGGTGATTAATGCTTTTTTAACCGGCATTTTTAATAGTGGATTCGTCATTTTATATTTCTCTCTCGTGATTAGCGCTAGCGATTACAAGAAAGACACTGCTGTCATAAGCTTGTCTTTTATTTCTGCATTTTTAAGCTCGCCCTTTTCCAAATCAAATTCATCGTAGAATTTTCCCAGCGATAAATCCGCTTTCACATCCATACCAAAATAAGGCGCGGAGCCTTTTGCGGCGGCTAATACACTACTCGCACCACCTGGGCCAGGTGAAGTCGCTAACAATACTGTAGGTTTATCTTGATATACCTTCATATCAATACGCGAGGTCCAATCGAATAGATTTTTATAGGCAGCTGTATAAGAACCATTATGCTCGGCAAATGAAATTATCACGGCATCAGCGGCAGTAATTTTGTTGTAAAAATCGTGAGCAAGCTGCGGAATACCCGATTCATTTTCACGGTCGCTACTATAAATAGGCATTTCATAATCGTTAATGTCGATTAAATCTACTTCTGCGTTTTCTAGTAAGTTAGCGGCGTAAGTTACTAATGACTTGTTGATAGAAGAACGGCTATTGCTGGCTGCGAAGGCTAATACTTTCATAATAATTTCTCTGTTTTAATTTCTTTAAATTGTGTTTACTTCTGATTAATTTTTTAGTTTCACATATGTGAATTAAAATTATCGAAAATGGTCAATGCCATCATAGGCAATGAATTCAATGACGTTATCGTCTGGGTCACGGATAAAGAATGAAGTCCCGGTAGGATGCTTCATCGGCTCACCGCTTAATGGAATATTCAATTGCGCTAACTGTTTTAAAACTGCAGCCGCATCACTGATTTCCATCGCCACATGGGTATAACCTGTGTGCTTCACCGCTGATTCCATCAATACATTCTTCTTCTCACCTTGGTTGGCGTTCAAGATGAAATTGATATTAATGCCACAAGGATGTTCCACTATTGCTACCGGCTCTGGGCCAGTAGGACCAGTGATATATTTGAAACCCAGCTGAGCGTAGAAATCGCGAGAAGCAGCGAAATCGCTGACGCGGAGACCAATGTGATTAACTCGTGTTAGTTCTTTCATGCTATGCCTTCCCGCGTTGCTGTTCTTAATGATTAGTTGATGTCGCTAGTTGATATAGTAATAATAGATTAACCACGCATAAAGATTAATAAGCCAATCGTGCAATCATTATTTCCATTTGGCTCTTAATCAGCCACCCTAACTAAAGTGTCCAGCTTGATAATCGGCATAGGCTTGATCGATCTCTGCCTGGCTATTCATTACAAAAGGACCGCCCATGACCACAGGCTCATTAAGTGACTTGCCGGTTAATAACAGGAATTCACCACGAATTTCACTAAGCTGGATACTCTCACAGGACTCCTTCAGCTCTTTATTTAGTGCTAGAGTTTGATACGCGGTGACCTTCTTTTCACCATACTGAACCGAGCCCTTTAATACGTAGAGCAAAATTCGATCATGACCTTGAGGGATTTGAATTTCTATTTCTCCCTCTGTACGGCTTGTAGATTGGCCATGGAAAGCACTGATATCAGCGAAGGTCTTAATAGGCCCCTGTACAAGCTTGCCATTAGTATTCATGTGTTCACCGGCGATTATTCGTAAAACGATTCCCTCTTTACGGATACTAGGAATATCTTCCGCTTTAACATTATCAATACTCGGAGCCGACATTTTTTGCGCTGCGGGAGAATTAACCCACAGTTGGATTTCATGAAACTCACCGCTGCTTCCATCCCCCCACATATCGCCGCCATGACTAATACCACGGCCCGCATTCATGCGCTGCACACCGCCGGTGGATAACACAGTATCGCCGCCGAGGTTGTCTTTGTGATGCAAGTTACCGGCAAACATAAAGGTGATGGTTTCAAATCCTCGATGAGGATGGCGTGCGCCATCCACTTTAAAATCGGCGGGCATTATCTGCGGGCCAATATGATCGAGTAGAACAAAAGGGTCGGCCTGTTCAATGGCTTGAGTTGGGAAGCTGCGCTGGCCTCGAATTCCCAGTACCACACCATCGATACGCTGATGGCCAAATAATGACGTTTTCATATTGCCTCCTGTTCTTTTTCTTTAATGAGTCTCTGACTGAGTTCTTTGCCAAGTTGTTGAATAACCGGATGCGGCCACGGCTCAGTGAGGGCGACGACAAAACGGCAGTCCTGTAAGGCCTGAATTACCACCTTGTCATTAGATTCTATTAACAAGCCGACTTGCTCTAAGGCCAAACCTTGGCCATTAATATCGATAAGGTCATTCCCACCCTGTCCTATATACGGATATACAAAACTTCGGCTTTGTCCTACGGCGGGTTGAAATGACCAAGTCTCTCCTGCCTTGAGTGCTACATCGAGATAGCTGGCATTGTGGCTAATACTGGCAGCTGATTGAATGGTTTCACCATCTTCTGTCAGCAACTTATAGTAGGCCTTCATCTTATTTTATTTACGTTTAAGGATTAATAAGGCAAATGAGCAATGATTATTTCCATATAACAGCCAATTAGCTAGAATGAAGTTTCTTTCCGAGCTGAGTACAAAGCGATGGCCTTTGATTCCCAATTGTTAGATGGCATGGTGATATTTGTTGAAGTCGTCAATGGCGGCAGCTTTACCCAAGCCGCGCTGACCAGTGGTCACTCTACGTCTTACATCAGCAAAGAAATCAATAAACTCGAGTCGCGCTTAGGCGTACGCTTAATGCACCGCACGACACGCTCGTTAAGACTGACCCCTGAAGGTGAAGTCTACTTTCAGCAGTGCCAGCAAATTATTGATGACGCTGAGCAAGCGCATAATATCCTCAGTGGTGGCCAAGCTCAGCCGAAGGGAACGTTACGCATTAGCTGCCCGACTAGCTTTGCCATGGCAAGAATGCAGACCATATTTTCAGATTTTATTAATCTTTATCCGGAAGTTAATTTAGAACTCGATTTAAATAACCGCAAAGTTGATATGATTGCTGAAGGCTTTGATATTTTAATCCGCGCCTCAAGACAACTCGATGACTCCAGTTTAATCAGTCGAAAAGTTTACAGTTCTGAGGGCATCCTTGTTGCGTCTCCTAGCTACTTAGAAAAACATGGCAGACCAAAAAAACCTGCAGACCTGAGCCAGCATCAAGCCATTACCTACAGTCATTCAAAACAGCCAAACCTATGGCAATTTACTGACCCGCAAGGTCAAATTGAATCGGTACTTGTTAATAGCCGAGTGCAAACCAATAGCTCAGAATTAGAAGTATCGCTCTGTGTTGCTGGCCATGGCGTAATGCTAATGCCGCGTTTTAACTTTAATGGTGAACTTGAGCGTGGTGATTTAGTCGAGCTACTAACTGAATATCAGCGCCCAGAAATTAATGTCTATGTGGTTTACCCTAGCCGTAAACATATGTCGGCTAAGGTACGGAGCTTTATTGATTTTACTTGCGCCGAGCTGGACTAAAACTTGATGGGCTAGCTCATCAAGTGGCTTAGTTTACGCAGTTGTCGTAAGCCATAGTATGCAACCAATAACCCTAGTGCATATTCACTGGTTGAGGCACAAAGTGCCGTAACCGCTAGTCCAGAAGAGTACTTAGCCGTCTGTTTCATTGTTTGTACCCTAGCCATAAATCACCTCACTCATCGTTTAAAATAACTGAATTCCAACTAAATTTCACTCAATGTCGAGCAATAGCTTGAACACTGTTCAAAATGGCTCTATTATTCTGAACAGTGTTTAGAATAATAGGGCCAAAACAGCTCAAGTCAACTTATTTGGGGAATTTATGGCACGACGTCAAGATCACAGCCCAGAAGAACTTAAAGCCTGGGTGATAAGTTCGGTATTAGAATTTTTACAGACTCAGTCTGCACAAGTACTCAGCCTACGCCAAGTTGCCAAGAGGGTTGGCTACTCACCAGGCACCCTGATAAACCTATTTGGTAACTATGCTCACCTTCTACTCGCGGTGAATGCCTGCACCCTAGATCAGATCAGTGAACGCTTAGAAAAGAAGCTGACAAGGACTGAAGACCTTAATCCCCAGCAACAGCTGCTATTGTTTGCTGAAGAGTATTTGTCTTTTGCCCAGCAGCATGTTTTTCAATGGCGTTTATTATTTGAGCATAGGTTAGATGAAGACGTGCCAGACTGGCAGCAAAACCGCATTAATCAATTATTCGACATTATTGAACGGCGCCTCATTGAGCTGGCGCCTCTTGCTAAGCCTAATCAACTGCAACAAGCCTCTCGTACTATTTGGGCATCTGTTCATGGTATCTGTATGCTAGAAGTCGATAATAAGATTTTTGCGGCGGTGGACATAAGTTTCCCAGCAGTTAATGGAGAAAGTATGATTCAATCATTAATTAACAATTACCTCGCCTCATGGATACGTTCCATTGAGACCAACGATAATTTAAATCAATAAGGAAGTTAAATATGAGCCAGCAAGGACAATTTTCATTACTGAATAAACGACGATTCCTGCCTTACTTTTTAACTCAGGCACTCGGCGCTTTTAACGATAACTTGTATAAAAATGCGTTGTTATTATTAATTACTTTTGGCGGTTTCAGCGCGCAAAGTGATTCGGCGTTATTAACCAACTTAGCCGCTGGTTTATTTATCCTGCCCTTTTTCTTATTTTCTCCTATTGCTGGCCAGATTGCCGATAAGTTGGAAAAGTCTCAACTCATTCGCTGGGTGAAAGGCTTAGAAGTCATCATCATGAGCTTAGCCGCTACCGCCATTTTGATGGGGAACATCTGGATGATGATGGTGCTGTTATTTCTGATGGGTCTACAGTCCGCCATTTTTGGACCAGTAAAGTTCGCTTTATTACCGCAGCAGCTCAATGATGAAGAATTGGTGGGGGGGAATGCCTTAGTTGAAATGGGTACTTTCCTTGCAATTTTAATTGGCACGATTACCGCCGGTATCTTCTTTGATTTTGAACAAGGTCAATACTGGATTGCCGGAGGCGTGGTTGTCTTCGCAATTTTAGGTTTCTTATCCAGCCAATACATTCCTACAGCGGCCGCCAACGATCCAAACTTAAAGATCAACTGGAACCCCTTCTCTGAAATGGTTAATACTATTAGACAGGCTAGAGAAAACCGCTCAGTTTATTTATCCATTATGGCGATCAGTTGGTTTTGGTTTATCGGCGCGAGCTACTTAACTCAATTCCCTAACTTTGCTCGTGATTATTTAGGCGGCTCGACTCAAGTCGTTACCTTGCTGTTAACGTTATTTTCTTTAGGCGTCGCCATTGGTTCTCTATTATGTGAAAAATTATCCGGCCACAAAATTGAATTAGGCATCGTCCCTATCGGCTCGATCGGCATGAGTGTGTTTGGTATCGATTTATATTTTGCGGTTACGGGCATTCAAGTAGTTGATGGTATGTCGGCAATGGCCTTTATTCAGCAAACTGAAAACTGGCGCTTAATGTTTGATATCGCCATGGTCAGCGCCTTCGGTGGTTTGTTTGTCGTGCCGTTACAAGCCTTGATTCAACACCGCAGTGAAGAAAAGAATCGTGCCCAGATTATTGCCGCCAACAACATGCTTAATGCGATTTTCATGGTAGCCAGCGCCGCGATTGGCATTTTAGCATTAGTGGTTATTGAACTGACGATTCCGGAATACTTTTTGGTATTGGCCATTATGAACATAGTCGTCGCCGCTTATGTTTATACCCGTGTACCTGAATTCGTATTACGTTTATTTATTTGGATGCTAGGACATACGCTTTACCGCGTACAAGATAAAGGCTTAGAGAATATTCCAGCAACCGGCCCTGCCGTTTTGGTTTGCAATCACGTTAGTTATGTCGATGCGTTACTTATTGGTGGTACTTATCATCGCCCTATTCGCTTTGTTATGGATCGCAGCATTGCTGAAATGAAAGGTTTAAAAACCTTCTTCAAAATTGCTAAGACTATTCCTATCTGTTCTCCTAAAGCGGATATTGATGTCTATGAAAATGCTTTTAAACGCATTAAAGAAGAGTTAGATAACGGCGAATTAATTTGTATTTTTCCTGAAGGAAAATTAACCACCGACGGTGAAGTTGATACCTTTAAATCAGGTATCGAGAGAATTTTAAAAGATTCTCCCGTTCCAGTGGTTCCCATGGCACTCAATGGCTTATGGGGCAGCTTCTTTAGCCATAAAGATGGCCATGCGTTAACGACTAAACCTAAACGTTTTTGGTCCAAGGTATTATTAACCGCTGGTGAAGTGATTGATGCAGAACGGGCAAATGCTCAAGGACTTGAGCAAGAGGTGAATAGTTTGTTGACTAAGAACATGAAGACTGAAAAATAACCCTGTAAAAATTAAGATGTCATATAGAGTATTATATTTATATGGCATTTTATTAAACCGATTATTAACTCCACGCTAGCTTCTATTCCGACCTATTATTACAAGAAACTATTCAACCACACCTTTTTGAATAGTTTCTCCATGTACAAAGTTTTAGTATAAAGCCAATATTTAGAACAAGATAAAAGACTAAAAAGTAGTGTTTCCGACGACATTAAAATTCATGGTGACATTGGTAACATTACATTGACATCACAGCCTGATTTCAGTTCTAATCTATGATTGATAATTAATAATAAAAAATATCTAACCGGCAACATTGAGAGCTTTCTAACATGTCAGAAATACCCACCAGTGCGTCTATTTCAGATGTTGAAGCTGGCATTGAAGCCTGCTCTAGACTTGGGGCTGATAAAGAAAAGTTATTTACCGTTGTTGGTATTACACAACAAAAGCAATGCCGTTCAAATCATAGAATCCCCACCCAAAGAGTATTTGATTTATGGCGTGCTGCCATAGATTCTACCGGTAACAAACTGCTTCCTATTGAAGCAGGCATGATGGCCAATACAATTCATCGAACTCTGCTAGTGAGTTTAGTCTGTGTTAGCAGCTCGATACAAGATGCTCTCAGCTATGCAATTAAGTATATGCATCTAAGCCAGGACGCAATTAAACTTAGACTCGTAACCAATAAAGATTTATCACAAATAGTTTTTGAACATCCGGGTTTTAATGCTGAGCAGGTGCGCCATCAGGTTGAGTATATGACCGCCATGATGCTTTCAATCGGGCGATTAATGGCAGAAGGGCGAGAGATTGACGAATTCACCTGTGAGGTTCACTTTAGTCATCACAACCTAGCTCCGGTACAGTCCTATACTAACTTATTATCTGCTGAGACTTTTTTTGATAGCAGCTGCACCAAGGTTATTATTTCCACTGCGGTTATGGGCCTGGCTAATTTTGCAGCGTTTCCTGAAGTCGAAGAAAGTATGTTACGTTCTGCGCAAAAATTGCATCAGGAATTAATAGAAGATCATGGTTTCATATCTCAACTTGAGCAATATCTCAAGAGCAATCTAGCGGAAAAATCTCTGACAATTAATGCAGTTGCGGAATGTTTCTCTATCACTCCCCGTACTTTGCAACGACGTCTAAAAGAAAGTAATACCAGTTTTAAGAACATTCTCGATGAACTACGTAAAGAAAAATCATTAGAGCTAATGCTTGATACCAGCTTCACATTGTCAGACATCGCACTAGCCATTGGCTTTAGCCAAACAACGGGTTTCAACTTTGCCTTCAAACGCTGGACAAACAGTACACCTAACGAATATAGAAAATTATTATTATCTGATAAATAGAAAAAGCGAGACGTGATCGTCTCGCTTCTACATATTTACAGTCTAAATTTAGACATTAAAAATTACGGGAATAAATCGCATCACTACGATCTATGCCCCATACTTTGTTACCACTACCAACAGAAATCTGCTTTAGCGTACCACTAACATGCTGCCAGCTATTATTACTGCGCACGTATAACTGATAGTCACGATCGACGCCCCAAACGGTTCCATCAGCAGCCACATCTACTTGAATCAAGGTACCGGTGACCTGAGTCCAGCTGCTACCGTTCCATTGATAAACCTGGTTATTAGCATTAATACCCCAGACTTCATTAGCTGAGCCGACGGAGATCTGCTTTAAACCACCGCTTATTTGCGTCCAGCTGCTGCCATTCCAACGGTAAATATTATCGCTGGCATTTACGCCCCAAACGGTGCCATCAGCAGCGATAGAAACGTGCTTCAGTCGACCAGGAATGTTCTCCCAGTTGCTACCGTTCCAGCGATAAATATAGTCGCCTGAATTAACACCCCAGATTTTGCTGGCTGAGCCAACAGAGATTTGCTTAAGGTAGCCAGGAATGCTGGTCCAATTACTGCCATCGCGACGGTAGATCGCATCGCTGCCATCTACACCCCACGCGCTGCCGTCAGCCGCTATAGAAACCTGCTCCAGATAGCCTGGTACATTTGACCAACTCTGACCGGTGGCACCGTGTACAACGACCTCAATTTTCTCGTAGCTACCAATGGCAGAACGATTGGCGTTGGCACTACCATAATTTTCGGCAACCACATATTTACCGTGAGCGGTACTCATTAAAGAAATGCTATCACCACCTCGTAGGCAGCCGCTGGCATCTGTGTGGTTGATGAGTCTAAATTTCTCCCAGCTTCCCAGACCCGTACGATCGCCATCCAATGCTCCGCTAGATTGAGCGCTCCAGTAGTAACCACCCGCTGATTTAATGTTCACTTCATCGCCGTTAACCATGCAGTTTTCAGCATTGGTGGTAGCGTTTAGAGTAAAGGTTTCGTAGGAACCAATGGCGCTGCGATTGGCATTAACCGCGCCACCGCCATTGCCTTCAGAGACAAAATAATCGCCATGAATACCTTTGAAAGAAACCGACAGGTTGCTGTCATAATTGCCGAAACCATTATTCTCCCAATGCAGAGTAGCGGCGCGCGGCGCGTGATCGCTGATGCCGTTATCGTCGATAGTCGCTTCACTCAGCGTGGTGAAATCAAACTGCTCACTGCCGCGATAGGCGATTAAATCAATGCGACCGTCACAGCTGTTAAGATCTTCACAGCTCCAGGTGAGACCGGTTTTAGCAGTAAATTCGCTAAATTGGGCCGCCATAATGGAGTCGGTTAACCACATATTAAAGTCACCCATTAATACAACGGGCTTACCAGCGGAATAGGTATTGATTTTGTTCGCTATCTGATCCAAAGACCCTTGATTGACGTTAAAATTACTGCCCGTATTAAAGTGAGTATTATAAACGTGCACGGAAAGGTCGCTGGCTAGATGAACTTCTGCAATAGTGAAACCTTTTTCAGTAGCACAATCTGGGCTGCTGATTTCACCTCGGATAAATTCTCCTAGGGTGCCATCACACAAATTAAATTGAATACGCTGAGCCTGATTGGGATCAATCGCGCCGCCAGCGATGGTCACTAAGCCATCACCGAAACTGGTCATGGTGCCGCCGTAATGGTGGGTACGTCCAGGGTAGGTGCTGGTGCTTAGGTTGGACATAAGCGGGCCGTTGATGACCCAGTTTTCCTGTAGGCCGACAATATCAAAATCCCAGCTTTCTAATAGTGAACTAGCACTACGGGCCTGATCGTCGGAGATACCCCGAATGACCTCGGGGAAACCGAGAACATTATAACTCATCACTTTTATTGTTCCGCTGGTGCCTGCCGCTGTGGTTGGCAGGCGGAAAGGCGCGCCACCGGAGCTGCTATAGCCGACATCCGTCATCGTATCCTCAACCACTTCTAGATACGCGGTGTAACTCCAAACGGTACCAAAAGCATCCTCTACCGGATCAATAATCTGAGTATCCACCCAGCCTACTGCACCCTCAACCCAATCTACGGTATCTGCAACTGCAGTCTCAACCCAGCTTACTGCATCGTCAAACCAGCCTGCCTGGGTAGGTCCGGTGATGGTTAATCCTGCGATGGTCGATAGTGCGAGTATATTTTTTTTAAATTTCATTGGCATGTTCCAATTTATAATTATTGTTTTGACGTGTTTTATAAATGTCTAAATGATTCAACAAATCATTAGCTATCCTGCGTTGATCTGCATAAGGCATCGAGAGTTTCTTCATTATATTTTTATCGTTATAAATAAAGATTACTCTACATAACAGATTGCATCATTATGCCAATATCAGTCTATAAACTATCACGACATTAAACCTACAAAAACACGACACAGATAAGTAACCTAAATTTACAAACTAAAGTATATTCTGCTATTGATGCGCACTTATGAGGTGCAATTAAAGTTAACCTTATGGTATCTCATCCAATGCTCTGATATTGAATAACGACTACATCAGAGCTAGACTGATCATATCTGATTTTCTTAATTGGCATTCTAATGAAAGCTTTCACTCTATTTATTTTGCTACCTCTTATTTGGACAAGTACGCTAAGTGCCGACACGGTGGTTATTTACCCCAAACCACAATCTGAATTAGATGTGCGTACCAATGATCTAATTGCACTGTTTAAGCACTCCCTCGAAATAACAAAAGAAACTCATGGGCCCTACCAACTGCAAGCTTCAGATTCTGTGATGACAGAATCTCGACAACTGGCCGCCTTACATCAAAACCAAGGAATAAACATTGTTTGGTCATCGACGTCAAAAGCACTGGAGAAAAAATTATTACCCATTCGAATTCCATTACGCAAAGGATTGCTGGGGTACCGAATATCTCTAATTAATAAAGCTAACCAAGAGAACATCGATGAAATAAAAACGCTTGCTGACTTAAAGTCATTCAGCATAGGTCAAGGACGCGGCTGGGGAGATGTAGGTATTTATAAAGCCAATGGAATTGAAGTGCAGCAGGCTCCCTACAACTCATTATTCAAAATGGTGGCCAATAACCGTTTTGAGCTTTTCCCTCGCGGTATCAACGAAGTCTTTGCTGAGCATAACGCCCAGAAAAAAGTAACTCCGAACTTAGCCATTGAAAAAAATCTTATGATTGTTTATGCATGGCCTTATTATTTTTTCACCAATAAAATAGACAGAATAATCGCAGAGCGCATTGAATACGGTCTGAGAAAAATGATCGCTGATGGTTCATTTGATAAGATTTTTTTACGTTATCATGGAAGCTCAATTAAGCAAGCCAATGTACACCAGCGTAGAATCATACGAATTAAGAATGATTTATTGCCCAGTACAACGCCCTTAGATGATAAATCTCTATGGTTCGACCCGCTTGCAGAATTGTGAAAAAACGAAGCTATTAACAGTACTAATACCGTGTTAGGCAGGTCCTCAATACGACCCACCTAACATTTTTTATTAGGCATACGATACGCTACTGAATATCCCCCTGATCAACGGTTAACTGGAAGCTTCCGTTTTGACCAGAGCAATACGTCGCTGCTCCGATTTCTGTTTTTATTTTTTATGGGCTGACTAGATTAAGACCGCCGTGGTTAACCGTTAGTTGGAAACTGCCATTTTGACCACTACTGTAAGTGGCTGCTACTAGCAAGTATTTACCTGCGGCCAACGAGATGCTCAAACGTGAGTTATAACCACTGCCACCATCGTCGTTATAAGTGATTTGATTACCGTTGATATCGAGTAAATACAGGTAGGTATCAACCGATGACGTTAGATCAATCTTTAGCGTTTTCGTTTCTGCTAATACAAACTCGATGCGCTTATTACTTTGGCTGTCTTTATTTCGTCCGCCAGAATTCACCCAGCTATCATCAAACTGTTTTGTTCCACCATAAACGTTGGCCACACCTAAGCGGTCGTAAGCACTGAGATTGCTACTACCAAAACGCACCCCAGACACATACGCACAATCATCGCTATACGTCATGATGGAATCCCAGTCATAACTATTCGGATTCGATATACTGAAATTAGAATTTCCTGCAGAGATAGGAGAGCGGGCATTACAAGACGCCGGCGTTAGCGGGTGCGACCATTCATGATAAAAACCCAGAGCATGGCCAAATTCATGAATCGCATATTGCTCTACACAACTAAAATCATATTCCATACGCGCCCGTGACCAGCTGTAAGTAATACAACTATTGAAGTTATTGCCCCAAGGCTTGAATTGGGTTCGACCAGTACGAGTGCCATAACCTACATTTGAATTATTAGGTGCATCTGGATGAATGTATAAATCTATTGCTTGATCTTGTTCTGCTTGGCTTAAATCGTTGCAATTACTCCAACCGGTAAAACGCACAGTACTCCAACGTTCCCAGCTATTGCTTAGCGCACTTTTTACATGGTCGACAACTTGAGTAAAAGAAGGATTGCTTTGATGAAAATAATATTTTTGTAAACCGCTGGCTTTTTGGTTTGAGGAGCTACCCGATACAATACAGACAGGAACTCGTGTTAAACCATCCGCGGAAGCAGGCCAAAGCCCAGGGTTGTAAAACACAGAAGCCTGACCCGGCAGGCTGAACCCAAGGAAAGTCGTAAATAAAAGATATGCCGATAGTTTTCGTAGGATCACCTGGGTGCCCTCCATGTATTTACTATAATGATTAAACCTGAGCAAGCAGGTCTAGTAACACTATTCTGCATCATACCATCGGCCTACATCTATAAACTTACACGACATAAAGCTTACAAAAATTCGCCATTATTGGACTTAACTAAGCCTGAATATTAGATTATTGATTAATTTTTTTAACGGGGTTACGGAGAAATGAAGGTCTTTAAAAATGGTTATTACTCCAACGTTCCTGACTGCGTCGTTAGAGTAGAATGTAATATTATGCGATGATGGATCCCTTTCCATCATCGTAATTAAGTGAATATTCATGCCGAACCGCTCATGGCTGCCCGTTACACTGCTCATCCTACTCACCGCCATTGCCCCTACGCTCTGGGGCACTACCTATATTGTGACGACTGAATTATTACCGCCAGACCGCCCCTTTACCGCCGCGTTCTTACGCCTATTACCTGCGGGCATCATTCTTGTATTAATTAGCCGACATCTACCGCAGCGTGATGAATGGCTTCATATTGCTATTCTTTCAATCTTAAACTTTGCTATTTTCCACGTATTGCTTTTCATCGCAGCCTACCGCTTACCCGGTGGCTTAGCCGCTGTCGTTGGCGCCATTCAGCCGCTAATGATGATGTTTTTGATCTGGTTCGTTGATGCGCGAAAACCCGCCCACCTTGCGTTAGCCGCGAGTATTTTCGGTGTCTTTGGAATGGCCGCGCTATTACTATCTCCCAGCTCAATTTGGAATCTTGTGGGTATTCTCGCCGCAACCGTGGGGGCGATGTTAATGACCTGTGGTATTTTCCTTGCCAGTCGCTGGCGCACTGACATGCCGCTATTGGCTTTCACGGGTTGGCAGCTCTTAATTGCGGGAATCGTACTCGCGCCATTGGCGTGGTTAATTGATCCACCGTTGTTAATACTAACCACAAAAAACATCTTAGGTTATGGCTATTTATCCCTCTTTGGAACCACCCTCGCGTATGTTTTATGGTTTAACGGCATCGCCAAACTTTCACCGGTCGCGGTTTCTTCGTTAGGATTATTAAGCCCTATATCCGCGGTAATTATTGGCTGGGTGTTACTAGGACAAAGTATTACTGGCTTTGCGCTGCTGGGCCTAATTACAGTTCTTGTTAGTGTGCTAACCGTACAGTGGGCTCTCGTGCCCAAAAAGAGTCAGAAGAACGAGCATCACTCGCCACGAAAGTCACTATGACAACTGCGGCAACCTTTGTTAGCAAAAATAGCTAACTGTTTTTTGATTTTTTTATAATTCCCTTGTTTGGCAACTTCTACAAATTGGCTTGCCTGTTTTCGCATCTCATGCGTTTTAGTTATAAACTCTTTACTCAGCTTTCCTTCATCATCCCAGATCTCTTGCATAGCACGAGATTTACCGCCCATACTGCCCGCGGGAAAGATGAGTAACATATCATCAGCCATTGCCGCTAATGCCTCACTGTGGGTTACGATATGATTTAATGACAGTTTGTTTTTTACCAGCAGTTTAATCGCTTTTGCATGCTTGCCTTTTGTCTCCATAAATAACTGGCGATACTTCATCATGGCACTGCGATCTTTATCCACAGTAGTAGAATCTGCGACGGCGGGAAATACCGCGCTGAACAATACTATCATGAGTAGAAGACACAGCAGGGTTGACGTTGAAATTCCCGTTAGATTAGCCATTAGCGGTCACCACCACGACGGCGATTATGCTTACAGGTCAAAACATAATTAATAATTCCGCGGTATTTTTTATCTTCAGGTGACTTAGCATTCATCAGCCATACACTGTTTAAATGAATGGAATTGACTTGAAACTCAGCCATATTATCTTCTGGGCATTCTAAAAAAGCTTCTGCTAAAGCTTCGTCATTTTGTCCTGCGACTATGGCTTTACTAATGATGTTCGCAGCTTGAAAAACTTCTGCCTCGGAAGACTTTAGCTCAGTCGAAATATTCAGCTCGACCTCTAGCGCCCAAGATAAACAAGGAGTCATGATCAATACAATTGACCATGCCAATCTATTTTTAGCATTTCTCATACAATAGAACTCCATGAACAATCCGCTACAGCAAGTGCTTCGTTAAATATAATTCTAGTCAGTGTTACTAACACAGTCATAATAATCTTTAGGTTTATTAGTTTTTAATATATCAACTGCACTCAATATGAAAATAAAACTGTTGATATAGAGTCTATAATCCTCTTATGTGGCTACTTAAATACGCTCTTTTAAGTCTTTCAATTTATCTACTCGGTTGCAGTGAAGCTAAACTGCACGAACCGCCTCATCAGCAATTTTTTCAAGTCGGATTATTCGGGCATGGAAGAGGCGCTCTCGGGGACTTGCAACTCAATTCATTTTTATTTGAACGCCAATGCGACAGTTGCCATGCTATTAATACCGATCAGCATGGTGAACTCGGACGCTGCAATGAATGTCACCAGCCCCATATTTCAGGCTGGGAAAATTCCCTTCTGCCACGAAACCACAGCCTACTTCCTTTAGCAGGCCAGCCTCACCACGGTCAGTTAAGCTGTACGTCTTGTCATCAGTCGTTGGCAATACGGAGTGAGTTTAATACAACAAGCTGTCAACACTGTCATAACCACCAAGCACGGGATATCGATTATGCTCACGATCTGATGGATCAATATGAATATGAACAATTTTCTCAAGCCGGGGCTTGCCTAGAGTGCCACAGTCGTAAGGGTCAACGTTATGGCCAATACTTTGATGTCGAAACGGGAGACAGTTTATGACTGATTCCCATGAACCCTCGACCGAACATCCGCTCCACCAGCATGTGGGGTTTGAAGTTTTACCCGAACAAGATCGAGTTAGAGTTTCTCGTTTCAGTCGCCGTATACGAATATTGCACTGGTTTAATGCCATCACTATTATCAGTTTATATGCGCTGGCGATTCAGTCGTTAGTCACATCGATTAATGGTCTGCCCTTCGCCCTGCCCGATTTGCGGAGCTGGCACATAGGTATTGGTCTCAGCTGGATTATCGGCATCCCTACTCTGTGGTTTTTTAGTCAACTGCAGTTACAAAAAAAAAGATCGGCCGTGGTCAGTGATCAACTCATTATCAAGCAACGGTTGTTTCTCTATACATCGATTACTTTAATGATTTTCATGGCCTTCAGTGGCAGTCTACTGGCCTTTCTAAGATCCTATAATGTGCCTGAATTACGCAGCATATTACTATTACTGCATGCATTTATTGCCTTTAGTTATTTGCCCCTATTGGCGACACATATCTATTTAGCCATTATCCAACGTGAAAGCCGTCAATCGCTGCGCACCATGTTTTCCGATGTTTATATTAAATATCTGATACACAATCACATACCAAAACTTCAATGTGGCTTGAGTAACCAAGAGAAAATACTGTTTATTAAAGGGCACGTTTCAGATATTAACCTGAGAGGATTTCATGTAATTATTGAACAAGGAAGTTGGCAAAATTGCATCGCTCTCGACCAGCTGGTTAACGTAGAGTTTCAACACGCGGAGTTAACCGAAGAACTTTCCTTGCCTATCTATATTCATTCGCACTATGTTAAAGACAATTATTTACATGTGAATTTCAACTTTAATTTATCGCTACAAGAAAATGCTCATCAACTATTAAGTCACGGATTATTCTTTCGTGCTCTCTTCTTAGCCCGCCGCCACCACCCAAGATTAAGTTGCCATTATCCAATAACCATTTCCCATAAAAATCAAAGTATCATTGCACAAGCGGTCGATATCGGTTCTGGAGGAATGGGAATCATCGCGCCCTTACGCTTAGTGAAAGGTGACAAAGTTAAAATCGATTTACAGATCAAAAACCCCATGATTGATTGGCATATTGAAGCCTTGGTCGTGGTTAAATCTCATATCCAAAATCATGATTATTGTTACGGTTTATGCTTTAAGAATATAAAAAAAATGGAACACAAGCAGCTCGTTAAGTTACTAACCCATACCAAAAACCAACAGGCTCAGAAAAATATTAATTACTGGCCTCAAAAGTAAATCCTAGCTACTTTTTCTCTTTTTTACTTCTACACTGAATAACATTGAACAGTTGTTTCTCATTCCGTTTTCCGGAGTCCCCATGAATCTATCTGCATTGCTCCCCCTAAGCAGCCTTTTATTCACCAGTGGATTATTTATCAGTGGCGAAGTCTACGCAGCCTCTAAGGCCGATACACATTTCTACGGCCGGATTCATGTCCGTTTAGCAGCGATCAACAACCAAGATACCTCGCTCAATAATGCCGGCCATAGAATCGGCATTAAAGGAGAAGGGATACTCAATAATGGCTCGGGATTTTTCTTCAAACTTGAAAGTGAACTTCATAATGATGATGGTTTGGGAAAAAAGGACGGTGCCGACGGGCATAACTTGGCTGAACCCAGCGCAACTTCGAGTACCGATTTAGCCGACATCGTTATTCGCCAAGCGCATGCTGGCCTCTCTAATACCTGGGGTAGCCTTACTTTTGGACGCCAAGATAACCCTCTTGCGAACAGTTATACGGCCGATGTGTTTGAAGCCAACTCGGGATCATTTGAACAAACATCTTTCCGCTTGGGACACGCGGTTATCTACAATACCCCCAGTAATTTTAAATTACGTGGCTATCTGGGCACCCTACTAGAAGGTGGCGGCGACGAAGATGAAAATGAACAACTTGATGGTTATGTTGCAGGGGGACAATATCAGATAGATAAATTAGTCATCCAGCTTGGTTTATTTCATGCCGACTTTACCACGCTCGATACTGACCAATCTGAATTCACAGACATCTCTGTCGGACTGACCTATCGCTTGGGTCGCCTCTATCTAGCCGCTAACGGCGAGCAATCGATCCTGCAAGCACCTGATGGCAGCAAAGTAACTACGGATAAAATTGATCTTGCCCTAACCTATACGGTTAATACGATTACTTATGGTACCGGCTATGCGACTCAAGATAATGAGATTACCAAAAGTGATCGTTTTTTAATTGGTGCTTACCTTGACCTAGGCAGTAACAATGACTGCTATATTGAGTTAGGTTTGCTGAATAAAGCCGCGGGAGATAATGACAATCTAGTATTAGGTTATCGTATTACTTTTTAAGATAGGGCTAAATTAATATAATAAGCTGGTATGAAAAATCATCTAGTGAGTGGATATTTTATTCACCAGAGCCACCAGTTCATCAACAAAAATGGAGTCCGATAACAGCTTAGTATCTTCTATCAAGGCGATCTGCACGAGTGAATCAATCGTATTGGTAATAATAAAAGCTTTAGCCTTTATCAGCCGATCATTATCCATTTTATTAAATTTTTTAGCCAATAATGATGCGATAACGTCCTCAAAATATCTTGTAGCCTTTCTCAATGCCTCTCTACATTCCAAAGAATTTACTTGTTGATGCAAGAGTTTCGTTAGCTCTATGTCATCGAGATGTATTTGAATAAACGTTTGAATCAATTCACGAAAAAGACCTTCATTGAGTTCGCCGTCCCAATCGTCAATAACCCCCGATAAACAATCAACCTCTTGTTGAACATGCTGCTCAATCAAGGCCGCAATCAAAGATTCCTTATTAGGAAAGTATTGATACAAAGAACCAATGCTCACTCCTGCGCGCTCAGCGACATGATTAGTGGTTAGGGCTTGAGCCCCGCCCGCTAATAAAATGTGAGTCGTCGCTTGTAAAATGGCCTCCACCGTAATTTTAGAACGTGACTGCTTGGGTGATTTCCTTGATTTCATTGGTATTTAGCCCTCTGACAATTGACCGAGTGGAAGACGAGTAGTTTACGAAGATAAAGCTGAATATCATAGTAATATGAGTTTTACTCATATTACTGATATTTATGAGGTTGTTTTATGCCAATACGAGAATTATATATACACTTTGAAGGCCACGAAATTGCTGTGATTGCCGCAAATGAACATATTGATGAAGCGCCCGTTATCTTCATTCCCGGAGTACTAGCCCCCGTCAATTTTTGGCTTGCCTGCTTGCCTGACTCTATTTTAACTAATCGCCGTTGGTATTCGATTAGTTTACCAGGCCACCAGCCATCAAAAATCGCGAATGACTATAAGCCAGAAGATGTGAATGCAGATTGGTTAAACAGACTTTATCAATCCGTGATCCTGCAACTGGTAGCCAGTAGGAAAGTTGTGATCGTCGGCCATTCTACCGGAGGTTTCTCCGCTTTAAATTTGGCCGCCAATAATTTTGATTCTCTGTTAGGAGTCATCAGTATTGCGGGGTTTTACAAAGGTAATTGGGGAGGTGTAGAAGGTCAATTGACTAAGTTGGCGGGGCTCGGTCAATGGGCAAAACCTATCTTCCGATTATTTTTGGCCGTCAGCCGCAGTATACCCATAGTACAAGAATATATGTCCTCTCTACTCGCCTTTGATCGTAAAGCGTATAACAACTCACCCACCACACACAAAATGCTCGTAGAAATTCAAAATAATATGCAAGGACAGAATTTAGCGAATTTATTCCCATTATTTAACCGCATCAGTAGCTTAGATATTTATTCGAAGTTAGACGCTATTAACGTACCGGTAACGGTCATGGCTGGCAGTCATGATCCGGTTATCAACGCCTTGCAATCTCTAAGATTGGCTGGCGCGATTAAGCAATCAAACTTAGTCGTCTTCGATCAGGCGGGTCACATGCCCTTTATGGAAAGAACGGATCAGTTTAATAATGAACTGAGCACTGCCATCGACTGTTATATAAATCCTATTAAGACTCAAGGAAAATAATATGAATTATCCAGAATATCGCTCAGATCTTAAACACATATATCAATCTGAAGTTTATGGTTCAAACGTTTTTCGCATTGCGATGAAAATCACCTCAGATCCGATTAAAAAAGAAAAATGGCGTCTGCTGTATCTGTTAGAAGTACAAACCCTTGAGCGCTTCATTGTGCACTTAAATTCAACACAGCAATCATGCTCTTACCCATGGTTCTGGTCAATAAAAGGCTATTTCGAAGGCCTTGCGATTACTCTATTTCCTTGGAAAATCGCGATGAAAATTCTTGCGAAAGAAACACAAAGTTTCACGAAAATATGGAAAAGGCTTAAAACGAATGCCGCTCCTGATGAACAAGAATTTTTTGATTACATATACGCTCATGAAAAAGCAATCGAAGCCTTTGCTACGCTAGAAATTGCCGAGAGTGAACGCAGTATTTTGGGGGTTAAATCTTTATTAATGCGCTAGTCGCACTAGGAGTCATGTAATAAATGTCGACGAATAAACAATTATCATTGCCATTTATTGATAGGAGGATAAGCTGTATCAACTCAAAATTGCTGCAGCTACATCTGATGAATCAATTATTTTCTAGAGTTCTAACCTTCGTCGTTAGTTTAACAACCGCTTCGATGTGCTTAGCAAATGCTATCACTCCGCCTGATGTATACCGTACAGTTCAGATAACCACCATTGATTACCCGCCTTTAATGGGCCCTGAAGAAGGCCTAATGACCGACATAGTAAGAGCAGCTTTTAACTCTCAATCTTATTCCGTCAACTTTGTTATCGTACCGATGGCTAGAATTCCTTGGTCCATCACACATAGTAATAGCGATGCTGTCTTAGGCAGTATTCTCTGGTTTAAGGAAAAGAACACTATTGAGAAAATTTCTTTTCAAACCATTTATTATTCCGGTGTGCATTTCTTCTACCGTAAAGCGCAGTTCCCATCAGGTATTGCTTATAATGAATTAACGGAATTAGATCAATATAAAATCGGCTACATTCATTCTGGCTCCATGTTGAGATTATTAAATGAATCCGATATTCATCCTCAACTAGTAAAAGATTTAACAACTAATAGCCGAAAACTGAAATCTAAACGTATTGATATGTTCATTGCAACTGAGTTAGGGGGATGGGGAGCTATTAAAAAAATATATCCTGATAAAGTAGCGCAGTTTTCGATGACGCCTAGACCCATACTTGACATGATGGGCAGCGGAGATATTCTTTTTCCAAATAAAAGTCGACATTTAGAAAAGATTTTCGCGGCCGGATTTTCTCAATTGAAAGATGATGGCACCTATTTAAAGATATTAGAACAATATTATGGCAAAGGTAATATCCCAGAAAATCTATTAACACTAAAACTTAGGCAAAAAAAGGCGGCTAACCCTGATTGATTCAATCAAAGCATCGCCGCCAAACAAGGCCAGTCTAAAGCCTAAGAAGTGTAATTATTGCTACTTACTAATTTGCAGGACGTAACTCCCACTGCTGGTTATCCCCACCATGAGAAGCCCATTGCCCGATGCTAGAACCATTATCCGTTCCATAAGCATCAACAACAATATTACTGTCATGCTTACTGGCTAGAGTATTACCTGAATAGGTCCAACGTAAATTATCGCTATTAACACAATCCCAAATCCCTAGCCCCCCATTATTATAGGTTTGGCCTTTGTTATCTAAACACTTGTCAGGAAAGGCTTTGTTTTCAAACATTTGAGTTGCACTATTGTAGCGCCATTTTTGATCGTCTGAATCATCGCTGCAATCCCAAAGCTGAACGAGCTGACCATTATCTCCTTGGTTATCATTGCCAGGAATATCGATACATTTTCCACTTTTTCGATTGACGATAGAAACGTAACCGACAAGATGAGGATTAACATATTGAACATCATTGTTGGCTTCAGCACGTTCCCACATTTGTAAATAGGCTTCAGCTGAATTCATCACTGAATCATAAATACGAGCGGGTGTTTGCTCACGGATATCTTGAATGTGATCTGCCACTAAACCATAGTGGGCTAAACCTTCATTATTAATATCGAAAGAACGGTTGCCCGAAACCTGCTTATCTATCTCTATACCTTCTTCAGTAATGAAAGGATAAAGCAGTGGATTCGTTGAAGCATCGCCACGAGGTCCTGGTTGATTACCAATGCCGCCCATATCGGTAGAGAAAGGTACGCCATTTAAGAACGGTGTTTCTTCAATAAGATTCAAGTAACGATTAATACCGTGTTGAATCGAAGTGGAGGGACCATTATAAGGAGCCAACATGCCGCCCTGATTTGCGATGTCGTGCTGCACGGCATGAGGTGAACCATCGGCTGCTGAGTTCAACCAACTATGACCAGAAATCACACCAGAATAATTCCGCGCTTTAACGATTTCAATCACTGCGTTCGCTGTTTTAGTCGACATGTGATCCATCTCGATAATCATACCCATATCAATCATACGATTGATTAGATAAACACCCAGATCGCTTAAGCCAAGCTTATTACACAAAGGCTGAGTCTCATCATAAACAGGATTAAGTCCGATCAAGTTCAAGATGTCTTTGATCACTGGCACATTGCCGATTAGAGGGAAGCCCGAAGTGAAGTTACGACCACGTGTTTCTGCATCACATGACTCTGCTGCAAAGAACTTACCTGTCGACAACCACTGTCCGACATTTAAGAAGCCATCTTCTGGGCGAGCACCACCAAATTGGTTATCAAATCGATGCGTTGGGTACAAGGTACGTACACCCGCCCTGTAGACTTTCTGTAACTGAGCTTCAATCGTCGCTTTAGTACAATGATCGCGAACACCACAATCAAACAGTTCGGAGGCTTCAATACCCATTAAGATAGCCATTTTGCCATTAGCAATAACCGCACGCGCTTCCGCAGGAGTTGTCACTATTCGGAAGAAACCCTTGCCCGGGCCGCCTTGCTGAGCATCGATATAGGCTTCCATTTCATTTAAGCGTTGAACTTGCAGATCAATACTCTTAGAAGTTTGGCAATTATTGGGATTAATCCAACTCGCGGGATTCACCGTTTTCTGCACAGTACATAAGACTTCGTTCTCTACTAACAGAGAAACCATCATCTTCAAGCCACCTTTATGCGCTCGCTCTACCCACTTATAGTAATACTGCATATGAGATAAAGACTTATGCGCAGGCCAAGCCGGGAAGTCTGGATAGCCACGAGTATCATAACGATGACCAACATCGTTAAAGCCCATTAGATTACCAATGATATCTAAAGCACCGCTTGGTCCGTGGATTTCTTTACTATCGCGTAAAGCCGTTTCTATACCCCAAGGGCTGAAGGGCTCACCGTGTAAAAACTTGCCCCCCATAAACTCGTAAGACGTTATGTGTGTATGCGGATCAATCGCACCGCGCACAGGCTCACTGACATCAGCCGCTTGCGAGATTGACTCATCAACATTCAAATCAGCTTCTGGGAAAGGCTTACAATCATTTTGTGCAACAAGCTTAAAGCCCGTTTCACTATTGGCGTTGGTTGGATTTAAAATATCCAATACATACGCACCACCGTTTGCGTACCAGCCAATGCCACCATGATTGTGACGAAGTATTTTGTTCAAGCCTATGCCGTGGAAACTATAGCGATAGCTGCCATCGCTTTGATATTGACCACCCACTCTCCATTGAGCGAATTTACCGGCATAACGCCCTGCAGAGACTTCGTTAGGAAGATGGCTGGCTAAATAACGGCCGTCTTGATCCGTTAGCATGTAATGAAAATACGAGGTCGGTTTAAAGTAGAAACGAGCAGCACCGGCAGTGGAGGTCGCTTTAAACTGATAACTCAAGCCATTATCCACTAAGCCGCCTTGGTGAAAGCGATTCATATACTTGCCATTAGCAGGCGATTGAATGGCATAGCAGCCTTGCGCTAATTCATGCACTGAGTTTTGTGCAGCAGCAATTTGGGCAGGACTTGGCGGCGGTGGTGGTGGCGGTGTTTTTGACATCGCTTGTACTTCAATGGCCATACCAGATAAAAGCGCAATCGATACCAGAGGCGTCATCAAAGTATGACGATACTGCCTTTTTAACGTGCTGATCATGTCGGATCCCTTTTTATTTATAATATTCTGCGGTGCGAAGCTCAGTAATACTTTTGGATTTACTTTTTTCACTTTGGCTCTAGTGCTACTTCTTATCGTTTTAATGACTTAGAGCTAACTTAATTTTTAGTTGAAAAGCAGGTTATTGGATAGGTTCGAAAGTACAATTCGATGTGCAAAACGTGCAAAGAAATAACAAATGAAAGGGATTTTACAAAAGAGTAAATATAATGGGCTAAGCAATACTTAAAATATTGTTGTTATTTTTGCTAATTTCTCACTAACTCATGAAAAAAACACTCAAATAGAGCGACAACTCGCTAATTTCTTACGCATTAGCCTCAATAAAGATGACTATCGAAAAATATTGACTCCATATCACCATATGCATGATTTTTCATATGAAATACATTGGCCTACTTTGCGTTAGACGTATCTCGCCAGCAAAAAACGGACACTGGCTTACTTTGGTCTATGAGAGCGTATTTATATCAAGAAGAGATTAATTGAGGATTAAGCTGACTGACAATGATTAATCATTTTGGCGTGTTCGCTTACGGAACTCTACCTTACAATTCTCATCGACTAGGGTAAAAATACTGTAGCGTTTTTCACCTGTTTTGATGTAACTCGCCACTTCTTTTTTTCTAGAAGGATGATGTATTTTTTGAACGACTGCGGGATGAAAAACCGTTCCATTTTTGTAATAAGATGCTGCTTTCTTATTCGCTGCAGCTATAGCGTCAAAATCGCGACATTCGGCAAAGGCCGTCGCACTAGAGGCCATTAAAACGATAGCAACTGCTAAATACATCCGTAAATGGCCGAACCCGCTAATAACCAATATCAACACTCATTTCAAATTATTCGGAACTGTTACCTATTAAGTTAAGTCTATACTTGTGCCAATGACCATTCAGGATCAACTTATCAAGTTGTACATTAGAGATTTCGTTCCTGCAGCCATTTTTACACGATACATCGTTTTTCTCTGGCAAGAGATGCATCGATGAACCAATACAAGTAACTGACTTCCGAACAGCGATGCCAAATTTACACTTTAAAGAAAACTAAAATAAATCAGCAGAAGATAGCGGACTGTTTAGGTATGCATCAGTCAACGATTAGCCGATAGCAATCGCTTGCAAGTTCGCAATAACTTTCATTGGGTCATTACTTGAAGTGACTTTATTATCAGTAACCATTTTTCCATCTTGGTAGGTCATCCCAGTATTCTCTGCGACCATGGACTGCGCAGCTTGAACTAACCATAAATTAGCCGCTTCTTCACTGGCACCCGCACTTATTTTTTGCTGCCATTGCTGATGTAAGGTATGAAGTTTCTGCAAAGTTTGATACGTATCCGCACGCACGAAGCCCTGCTGTAAATCAAAATTATTAGCGAACATGGCTTCAATTTTCTCCTTATCTGGGTGATCATTAGTCACCTCAATCTGCCCTTCGCTATTCGCCCGTAACTTTATTTCGATCCTGGTATCGACACCGGCCTTATTGAGCTCCCGCGTGAAGTCCTTCTCGAATGCATTAAAATCCACTTTGGTCGGTAATGAAAGGGGTGCCATATCAAGTAGGTCAACTGCCGCTTGTTCAAATTTTTCATTAACCTTGCTTGCACTGCCGTTAGGATCCTTACTATCAGCACTCAAAGAGACTTCGGTACTGGCAGGAATCACTTCAACTGCGGCAATCGCTTGCCGTTGCGCTTGATTTAATAGCCGCTGACCGGTATTGGTTTTATCGACTAATAGAGTATTTTGACCGAGTGTATTCATAAGCTCGCCTTCCCTGAGCCAGTCTTAACGCTAATTCGAGCCTGATTTGAATAGCATGATTAAGAGCTGTTAGGTTTTCCGTGTCTGTAAGGTATTCGGAAAAAGCAAAACGCGAGCCAAAATGAACGACGATAGGCGACAAAAATCTTTGAGTTCATCAGGACAATCCTGCCTAACACTGCAGACTCCAAGCGTTATGGTGCATTCACGCGCTAAATTTGGATAAATACCTCAGACTTGTATATAATCCGCGCGCTCCATTAGGCTGATAGCAGCCTATTAATTTAGAACACAATTGAATAATGCTCTGGTTTTACGTTCCAGACCGCAATAAAGGAAAGACCCATGTCTGAGCAAACTGCTCCTGTCGTCGTATGCGCGATGTATAAGTTCGTTACCCTAGAAAACTTTGAAGCTCTGCGCCAACCCTTGTTAGAAGCGATGGAAGCCAATGAAGTACGCGGAACCCTATTGATTGCCCAAGAAGGCATCAACGGTACGGTTGCCGGTTCGCGTGAAGGCATAGACGCTCTACTCGTCTGGCTCGCCACCGATGAACGCCTAGCGAACATAGTAACAAAAGAATCTTACGACCATACCATGCCCTTCTACCGTACTAAGGTGAAGTTGAAGAAAGAAATCGTCACCATGGGCATCGAAGGCATCGATCCTAAACAGGTAGTGGGCACTTACGTTAAGCCACAAGACTGGAATGCCTTAATTTCCGATCCAGACGTTGTCTTGATTGATACCCGCAATGACTACGAAGTACAAATTGGTACCTTCCAAGGCGCGATCAATCCCAATACTGAAACCTTCCGTGAATTTCCGCAGTACGTGAAAGAGAACATGGACCCGACTAAGCAAAAGAAAGTCGCTATGTACTGCACCGGTGGCATTCGCTGTGAAAAGTCGACTGCCTATATGAAAGAGCAAGGCTTCGATGAGGTCTATCATCTTGAAGGCGGTATTCTTAAATACCTAGAAGAAGTGCCAAAAGAAGAGACTATGTGGGAAGGCGAATGCTTCGTGTTTGATAACCGTGTTGCCGTGAACCATGATTTAGAAAAAGGTCAGTATGACCAATGCCATGCCTGTCGCTACCCGATTACCGAAGAAGAAAAAATCAGTGCCGACTACCTGCAAGGTGTTAGCTGCCCACATTGCATCGACAGCTACAGCGATGAGCAGCGTGAACGTTTTAAGCAGCGTGAACTGCAAATGCAGCTGGCTAAGCAACGCGGTGAAGATCACCTAGGCGCCGATGTTAAAGAAACTGTGGAAAGACATCGCCAAGATAAGATCCGTTTCCGTGAAGAGCAGCGCGCTAAAAACTAGTAGCAGCTACTCCTATACGACGAAAGGCCGATTAATTTATTCAAATTGATCGGTCTTTTTTTTGCTTAAAAATCATCAAAATCAAATACATCCACCTGTAATCAAACAAAATTGAGCTATCCTTTAGTTATAGATAACTGCAGGAAAGGAAGCCACTCATGAAAGGCGTCGTATTTGATATCCTACGCGATATGGTGAAACGTCGAGCTGATCAAGTAACATGACTACTGATTATAAAGTGGCCTATGAGCGTGAGCGTATCATGCGTCAGCAAGCAGAACAGTTGCTCGAAGATAAATCGAGAGAACTTTATGCTTTGATGCAGACTCAAGAAGAAACCTTAGATAATTTGAAGGCCAGTCAAAATCAACTGATTCAAACAGAAAAAATGGCTTCTTTAGGCGTATTAGCCGCGGGAGTTGCTCATGAGATCAACAACCCTATCGGATATATCACCAGTAACTTCAACTCATTAAAGATCGCGTTCCAAGACATCCAGAATTTTGTGCAGGAAATGCAACTGACCCTTGAAACTGAACAGTCCGAACAAACCATCAATAAAAAATGGAATTCGTTACTGAATAAATACGATTTGATATTTTTATTAGAAGACTTTATCGACTTAAGCAAAGAAACTTCAGAAGGTCTAGCACGAGTCAAGCAAATAGTCGCAGATTTACGCGCCTTTACTCGTGAAGATAAAGCTGAGAAAGTGATTGTTGATATCAACAATACCCTTCGAAGCTCTATCAACATTCTTGAAAACCAAACAAAATATCATGCCAGCATCATTACTAATTTTACCGATATTCCTAAAATAATGGGATACACAGGGAAATTAAGCCAAGTCTTTACCAATCTTATTTCTAATGCCAATCAAGCAGTTGATAACAATGGCAACATATACATATTCACTGAAAACACTGAGGATGGCATTCTTATCTCAGTACAAGATAACGGCGAAGGTATTAGCGAAGATAATATGAAGAATTTATTTACCCCCTTCTTCACCACGAAACCTGTCGGGGTCGGTACTGGGCTTGGCCTCTCAATCTCACATGGCATCATTAAAGAACACGGTGGTACTATTTCAGTTTCTAGCCAGCTGGATGTGGGTACAATTTTCACTGTCAAAATCCCCCTTAACCAAATAGCAGCGGATCAATAAATAATGGACGATTTATTCGAAATTAATAATGAAGATTTTAAACCTACATTATTATTAGTCGATGATGAGGAAAACATACTAAAGTCTATTCGTCGTGCCTTACGATCCATTAACGTGAACATTGTAATGGCGACATCTGGCAGGCAGGGATTAGAAATTCTAAGCCAACAATCCGTTAACCTAATAATTTCAGATATGCGTATGCCTGAAATGACGGGGGCAGAGTTTCTCAGCCACACAGCACAAAAATATCCCGATATCCCTCGTATATTAATGACGGGATATTCCGATATGGAGTCGACTGTTCAAGCAATTAACGATGGCCGAATTTCTAATTATCTTCCCAAACCCTGGAATGATGACACCCTAAAATCCATTGTGGCTGATGGCTTACAAAGTACTCAACTAAAACAACATAACGCCTATCTGACTCAGCAGTTAATTGAAAAACAAGCGGCACTAGAAGCGCTAAACCTTAACTTGGAAAAAACTGTAGAGGAAAGAACTCAGGAAATTATTAATAAATCTCAAAAACTTGAGAGTGCCAATAAGCAATTGAGTAATACCCACAACAGCATGGTCTCTCTCATCTCAAACATTCTGGCACTGCGTGACGTACACGGTAGTAAAATGTCAGAATTAAAAGCTAATATTGCGAGAGATATTGCTAAAAAGTTAGAACTAAGTGAACGTGAGATTCAGTCAATTTATAACGCCACACTACTTTCGAATATTGGTAAGATGACCTTTACCGATAAAACCTTAGACAAACCCTACAATACGCTAAGCAAAATAGAACTAGAGACATTCAAGAAGTTTCCAATATTAGGTGAGGCTGTATTAATTGGCATCCCAGGATTGTCTGACGAATCAAAGATAATTCGTTGTCAATTCGAACGCTATAATGGATTAGGTTTTCCAGATGGCCTAAAAGATAATGAAACACCTATAGGATCAAAAATTCTCGCAATAGCCCGTGATTATGTTGAATTAATTCAAGGCCAATATACAGGTAAATCCTACGAAGCAGCTAAAGCCAGAGCTGAAATCAAAAAATTCTCAGGTGAACGTTACCATCCTGATATAGTAAAAATGTTTTTTGATATCATCGAAAATTATTCTATGGACAATGTCGTTGAAAATGAGAAACGAATCTCCGCCCGCAATCTACAAGAGAAATTAGTTTTATCACGAAATATCTACAGTAGTTCGGGCGTAATTCTACTCAAAAAAGATCACATTATCGACACACAAGTTTTGAACAAAATAATCAACTTCGAACAACTTTCCGGTGAGTCTCTCGATATTTATATTTATCGTTAGCCACATTAATAGCCTTAGTTATCAAATTACTTTTTGTAAGGTTACAGCACCAGCATCTTTAAGAACCCGACGCAGGCCATTACTGATATTAATTCTTGGAATAAAATCAAAATCTTTGTTAATTTTAAGATTACTGCCTACTGCACAATGAACATCTCCCAAGCGCTTACTTTCATAACGAACTGTTAGCTTATGCCCTAACAGTGAAGAAATCATACCGATTAAATTATTCAGTGAAGTCGCCTGTCCAGTGCAAACATTATAAGTAGAATAACCCAGTTTAAGAGTATGACTGACTGAAACAAAGGCTCTAGCCACATCATTAACATGAATAAAATCACGTATTTGATCACCGTTTCCATGGACAATAATATCTTCACCCGACAGTGCACAGCGGCAAAATTGACTGATCACATCAGATGCCCAGTTTCTTCTCCACATACCATAAACATTAAATAGCCTCATAGCGGTTGAATTTAATCCATGGCTTAACCCGAGAACTCTTGCATGATGCTCTAACGAGAGTTTATGAACCCCCATCGAGCTTATAGGCATCATCTGTGCATTCTCGAACAAAGGATTTGCTATGTTTGGGCCGTAAACAGAATCAGTCGAAGAGAAGATAACCGGGATATTATTACTTTCTATCGCAGCATGAAAAACATGTAACCCTTCTAAAATGGCCGCTGCCTGCATATCATAATCAAGCGTACTATTGGTCGGTGAGGCAAGATGTATACAGCCATCAATACCGTTAAAAGTTTTGAGTAATAATTTTTTATTTGAAAGAGAGAAACAATGCTGCTCAATTAACTTATTAAATTTTATTGGAACCTGGAGTTGCTCAAATTTAACATCTACCGCTCTTATCTCATGACCTTCTAACAGTAATAAATTAATAATCTGTTGGGCAAGATAACCGTCTCCGCCAGTAACCAGGTACTTCGCCATATTACTCCCCTTCTCAACGTGCTAACTAATAGACTTGGTATTTGCAATTAATCGGCCAATTCCAACAACACACGTTTTTAGGCTAATGTTGGCGCCAATGAGCTTAATAACAGCTGCAATTCGCAATTACTAACCGCCATAATTGCATTTTGCAATGCAGTCGTATTCTTTTAGTGTCTTTCATATTGGCAATAGCTAGAGAAATTGGCACATGGATGGAATAGGCATGAGCTTTGCTCATTCCTATTAATATCTAAAAATGAGCAGCGATTATGAAAATTAGTCTCTATATTGATAGTAAAGGTATGGGGGGCATAGAAGCCCATATATTACAGCTAATACAGGGCCTTCTCGAAAGCACTGACTATGATATTGAACTGCTACTATGGAAAAACTATAGCGCCCAGTCAGGTGTCATGCATCCATTACTTGAAAAAATAAAATCTGTAGATGCTCTATCACAAAAACGAATCCGCATCGTTAATATCAATGGCAGCCTGCTCTCCTTATTCAATTATTTTCTATCCAATGCGTCACTTATTCATACGCATGGCTATAAGGCCGGTATTACTGCAAGAATCATAGGATTGCTCACCAGAACCCCAGTGGTATCGACCTACCATAATGGTGACCCTGGTACTGGAAAATTGAAATTCTATAACTACCTCGATAGAATCAGTTCTTTTCTCAGTTTAAATATAGCGGTTAATAGTCTTATTTCTCAGCCATTAAAACGCTGCAGTATCATTTCAAACTTTGTTAATACAATGCCTGAAAGTGACTTAGAAAATGAATTGGAAAGTCGCAAGTCAATTGCTTTTGTCGGGCGTTTGAGTCATGAGAAAGGACCCGATATTTTTTCAATAATTACCCAAAACATAAACACACCCATCGCTATCTATGGTGATGGGCCTATGATGGACGAGCTAAAAAATCGCTATTCACACATTGAATTTAAAGGCATGTGTGATATGGATCAGCATTGGAAGGATATTCGCGTGGTTGTTATGCCATCTCGCTTCGAAGGGCTTCCTCTTGCCGCATTAGAAGCTATGGCAAGAGGCATTCCTGTTATTGCTAGTACTGCCGGTGCGCTACCTGAATTAATTTCGACCTGTAAAATTGGAAAATCGATAGATTTAAAGCAAGTGGATGTTTTTCAAAATGAAATCAAAAAAATCATGCTACAAGGTAATAACCGCTATCTGACACAAGGTAAAAAACTCATATCGTACATTGATGAATCATTTAGTCGTAGAAAAAACCTACCCAAAATTGTACAACAATATGAACGCGCGATTGAACTCAACAACAGCAACTAGTTTTTTCCTTCTGCCCAGCGCTCACGCTTTCTGTAAATTGTTGAAGCACTGACTTCCAATAACGCAGCAGCTTTAGGAATATTATCATCACAGTAGGCGATCGCGAATTCAATGGTTTTCTTTTCAACTTTCCACAAGGGGACGATATCGTCTGTGGCTTGAAAACTAGCCAGGGGAACATTGGCTCTTGCAAGAGGAAGGCTCAAAGGAAGCTCATTCAAAGGCGGCGGTAACATATCGTGGCTGACTTTATCACCATTGTTCAATACCACAACATTACGAATAACATTTTGCAGCTGTCGTACATTGCCAGGCCAATCATATGACAGCATCACCATTTCTGCTTCAACAGAAAAACCTTCAAAGTTTTTATTTTCTTCCTCAGCATAATCTTTTAACAAGGTATTCATAATGAGACCAATATCTTGCGCTCTATCACGCAATGGCGGCAAATGAATTGGAATAACGTGCAAGCGGTAATAAAGATCTTCTCTAAAACTTCCATTTTTAACTTCATCTAAGGGGTTTTTATTGGTCGCACAAAGGAAGCGTACATCCACTGTTTCAACGGTATTACTGCCAACCTTTTGAAAAGTTCCTGTTTGAATAAAGCGTAACAATTTAGTTTGTAGGTCAAGCTCCATCTCACACAATTCGTCTAGAAACAGAGTACCGCCATCGGCTCTAGAAGCCGCACCCTCTCGCGCTGCAACTGCGCCGGTAAAAGCCCCCTTGGTATGTCCAAATATTTCACTTTCCATAAGATCATGAGGGATCGCACCGCAATTCAAGGCAATAAAGGTTTGCTTGGCTCTTTTGCTGCGTTTATGAATAGACGTTGCACACACTTCTTTGCCAGTGCCACTTTCACCGGTTATAAAAACTGTCGCATTGCTGGGAGCAGCGCTTTCAATGATTCGGTAGACCCCCTGCATCGGCAACGAGCTACCAATAAAATCTTCAAAGCCATTACGGCCAAATTCATCTTGCAGGGTATCTAACGTTTCACTTAATTGCTGATGTTCAAGCGCATTACTTAACGTAAGCTTTAAACGCTTTGCAGAAAAAGGCTTTTCTATAAAATCATAGGCACCTAAGTTCATTGACTCAACCGCCAAATCAACAGAACCGTGGCCAGTGATGACTAACGAGACAATGGGAAGTTGTTGATCATGGATGGTTTTTAACACATCCATACCGCTCATATCAGGTAGATTTACATCTAATACGATCGCAGCCGGTAAGGATTGCTGCAACTTTTCTAATGCATCCTTGCCTGTCGATACAAGCTCAATGTCATAAGAATCTCCCTGGAGGTATTCTTTATACATCTCTGCCATAGAAGGGCTATCTTCAACCACCAGTATCCGTACTTTTTTCACTAATAACTCCAGCAATTTCTTATTCGGAAATGTCCTCTCGAGGCAATATGACCATCAAGGTCATGTCATCACTCGCCGGATCTCCAGCTTTATTATCATAATAGTCCATAGCTTGAGATAAGCAGGGATTTGGCTGAGAAATAGAGTCAGAAAGTAGTGTCAAAAATTCTTGCAGCTCATTATCTGACAGGTTTTCAGTTAAGCCATCGGTAAAGCACAAAACAGGTGCACCCTTAGGGCTCTGATAAGCTTCATATTCTGGTTGTTCGCTAAAGCCTAACAATGGCCCAGATGCACTACTAGATAGCCACTGGCCATCGATGAGGACCTTCGGGGCTGGGTGACCCGCGGCAGCGATACTGATCTTGCCATCTTTAGCGCAAAAGACCGATACTGCCGTTAAGAGTGAGCTTGCCAGGAGATCATCACTGCGCAAACCCTCAGACAAACCATAAAGTAGCGTTTGTGGGTTCGCGCAGTCTGTTAATCCATGACACAGTCCATGTAAAAAACCCTGATAAGCATGCACAAAAAACTTAGCTTGCTGGTCATGCCCCATAACATCGGCCAGTAATATCAAGCTGCCAGCTAACTGATTTTTTTGAAATACAAAATCACCGCCGCCTGATTTGGCCGCTCGAGAAGCCAAAATAATTTGATAACCAATAGGTTGATATTTAATGCGAGGAATCAGTTGATTCACAATAGAAGGCGAGAGTTGCTTACCAATACTTTCCTGCAATGAAGCATTACGTATCAAAACTCGTTCTACTGACTGTACTAAATCTTGTTTTTTTATCGGTTTATGTAAAACATCATCGATCGCTAGTCGATGCAGATTTTCACTATTCTCACCGGTTAAAAATATGAAGGGAATATTACCCAGACCACCCTGCAATGCTTTACGTAGTTGCAAACCATCTAATTCAGGCATATTCAAATCAGAGATAACCAAGTCGACTTTCTTACCTACAAGGCCGTCGATAGCGGCTTGTCCACTGCCAAAAGTTAAAACTCGATAGTTGTCTTCAAGATAGGCTTCTAAAAGCACCAGAATTGAGACGTCATCATCAATCACGGCGATCGTAAGCTGATTACTCGAAATGATTTCAAATTGATAACAGTTGAAACCTTCGGCATCGACTAGTTCAGCAGCTGGCAGATAGTTAAAGTCGTCAACTAGGGCATTAATTAATCCTAATCCCATCCCTGAAACTTGCAGCTCTGAGAATTCTTTTTTCGCTGTTTGCTTAACCTCTTCAAAATTTGTAAAACAACCGCCATTTTCATAGATTTTCAAGTACGCCTGAGTCGCATCAACTGACATTTCAATACGGCACTGAGTTGCTTTAGGGGAAGAATGCTTTAATAAATTGGTAATAATTTCACTGGTTATTAATATAAATCCAGACAATCTTTTATCATTATAACGACCAACCCAACTTTCAACTTCATTTCTAATATCGCTAAGATTTTCATATTCTAAATGAAATTTTTCACTATGCATTTTTTGCCTCCAATAAGAGATTTAGCTGCTCCAAACTGTCATCCCCTAATTTTTCTAAGATGGCATATTCATCTAATTGTCCAAGAAGCTTATCATGCTCCAATTCAGACACATCATATTCTATTCTCTCCGCTAATTTAGATAAGGCTAATGCCCCATAACTTGCAGCACTGCTTTTTAAACTGTGAGCTTCTTTACCCAATTCAACCCAGTCCTCCCTATCGATCAGATGCAGCATACTACCAATGCGCTTTTTGGTTTCCGAGATAAACACCGTCATCATACGATTCACCGCGGCTAAAGACGTATCCTCTATTAACTGGAAGAGAACTTTTTCACTGATATAATCTACACTATTAATAAAGTCATTCGACGGACCCCTAGCGACGTTTTCATTTTTCATTAATCGATCATTTTCAAGATTATCAGCGTTAAATTCTGCCATCGGCAGCTGCTCAATTAATAGTGATGCTTTCTTTTTTTGATACAGTTCTGATAAACGTTCAAATAATTCATGTTTATTAATCGGTTTTGAAATAAATCCGTTCATTCCCACTGATTTGCACTGTCGCTTTACATCCCCCAATACATTAGCGGTCATCGCCAATATTGGAATACTGCCAATACTACTGGGGAGTTTTCTAATATGCTCAGTTGCTTCTAAGCCCCCCATTTCTGGCATTTGCAAATCCATCAAAATGACATCATAAGGTAAACCTTGAACCGCTTTTATTGCTTCAATGCCGTTGGCAACAGCATCCACTCTATAGCCAGCATTTTCTAACACATTCATCGCCACCAACTGATTGGCTTGGCTATCTTCCGCTAACAATATTCTGAATGGAATACTGCCATCAATGTGATAGCTCGCTAATGCTGTTTGCTCATCGTTATTATCTCTTATTTCTCTACCCAGACTTTCCTCAATGACATCCGCTAAAACATTTCGGCGTATGCCCGTTGAAATACAAGCATAGAATCCAATATTTTTAAAATGATCAGATATTTTTTGACTATCTTTATCCAATAATAATAAACAAGGAATATTAGGGAAATAAAAACTGAATTCATCAATGAAACGATCAGCTTCATAAGGCAGCTCACGGTAATCTGCAATCATAATATCGACAGTTGAGTCCTCAAATAACTCAAATACTGACTCTACATTCAGTACCGTGGAAATTTTTGCTCCCATAGACCGCATCTGATCTTTTAACGCTAGCGCATCAACACGGGTACCACTAAGCATCGAGATATGCACATTTTGCAATCTCATCGGAAAATAACTGGTTTCTTGGCTGCGCCCTTGTTCCAAACTAAAATAAATAGAAAATCGGCTGCCTTTTCCTTCTTCACTATCAATTTCAATTCTTCCACCCATCAGATCAACCAGCTTTTTGCTTATTGACAAGCCCAGTCCTGTTCCTCCGTAGCGGCGATTATCTGCACTATCAGCTTGAACAAAATCATCGAACAAATGTTCTAGGTCACTTTCTTTAATACCAATGCCGGTATCTTCAACGGATAGACATAATTCATAGCGCTGCTTCTGTAGATCAAGGGAATCTAAACGAACAACAACACTACCCTCATCAGTAAACTTAACCGCATTACTTAGTAGATTTAATAATATTTGTCGTATTCGTCCCTGATCTCCGCTTAAATAATCACAAATATTAGGATCTATGAAAGAGGCCAAACTGATATTTTTATTTTGGGCACGCCCTTGCATCAGTTCAATTAATCCATAGAGAGTTTGACTCACGTTAAAGTCGTGATATTCAAGAGAAAGTTTTCCAGCTTCTATTTTTGAAAAATCTAAAATGTCATTAATCAGTGTTAATAAACCCTGCCCAGATTCCAGAGCCGTATTGATATAACGCCGTTGTTGTGAATCCAGCTCGGTCTCTTTTACCAATCCTAACAAGCCCAGTACCGCATTCATCGGCGTTCGAATTTCATGACTCATTGCCGCTAAGAATTGAGATTTAAATTGACTCGATTTCTCTGCATTATCTTTTGAAGCTATATTTTCCTCTTCGTACTTCTTACGCTCAGTGATATCTTGAATGGCCGCTGCAAATACAGTTTGCCCCATCGAGTGAAAGGGAAATACTGTTAATTCTATGGGAAAAAGCTCTCTATTTTTACGCATTGCTAATACTTCAATACGCTGGTTTAGCATGTTCCCTTCACCCGTGTCTAAATAATGTTTAAGCGCATTTCGATGGTGATGTCGTTGATCTTCAGGAATGATGAGGTCAGCCATTTCTCGCCCTAATACTTCATCTTTTAAATAGCCAAATGTTCGGCAGGCAGATTTGTTGAATTCTCTTACTCTACCTTGTTCATCAATCACAATAATAGCGTTAAGGCTGTGCTCAATCACACCCGATTTCAATGCTTGCTCTACTTTCAACTCATCTTCAATCTTTTTACGGTCACTCACATCTCGAATCACCGCAATAAACGTCGGCACATTACCTTCACTATGACTTAAACTAATATCAACTGGAAATAGACTATTATCACTTCTTCTAGCCATGCTACGGAAACCTGAACCGAGAGGCTCTGGTGGTTGCTGATTTTTTACCTTTTCCATGTAGTCTAAGATTTTATTTTGTAAATCAAAACACTTAAGGTAGCAGCCTATCGCCTGGCTTTTCTCCTCGATTAACAGCATTTCTTTCGCCGCTTTATTGATACTCAAGATATCGCCATCGTCAGAAAAAGTAATGATCGCATCATGAACATTATCCATGATCGTTTCCAAGTGCAGCTGAGATTTATCCATCGCAGCATGGTTAACTTTTATCTCACGCTCAAGCTTACGTTCTTTACGATTAAAGAGATGAGTGAATCCTTGTACAAACCGTTTAAAGATAATCAACTGAATCCCTCTTGCGCAGAGAATTAATACATTTATGACCGATATTATTACAGTCTAGATCGATAAATTGAATAATGTTGATTGGCGCAGCTTTCGTCTTACTCCACTCATTAGCGATGGCAGCCAGCGCTGAAAGCGGTAGGTCTCACGAATCAGCTCTTCAGCTAAGGTAGGGCAAAATCGATCATTAAACACACAGCCAGATAGTTGAATACCGTGGCCCGTTAAGCGCTCCATGGCACTTTGTAGTTGCCCCTGCTTAGTGATGCCTGCTAACACGGTTAATACCGTGCCCTCACACTGAGAGCAGATACGCTCCGCAGGTAAATTATGGCGGTTAATCGCGTTTAAAGGTGAAGTATCAACGATGACCACTTCGTATTCTGTAAGCCATGCTTCCATACAACGGGCTAAATAACCTTTTTCCCTCAGCATCAAGTTCCCCGTAGGGGTTGAAGGCGCCGGTAATACGGCTAAAGGACAAACTGATTTTGGTAAGTAAGCTGCAGTACTATCCGCTTCATTAACTAACGTGATTTGCTCGGCTAATAAATTATCCAAATGTTTCCACGACCCTGGCTCCAACCCTAACTCAGGACCGATAGAGGGATGACAGAAGTTCATATCTACCAACAATGTTTTACGTCCACCTGCTTGTGCTCTCTTGGCTAAGGCACACGCTAACGTCGTTGTGCCCTCGCCACTATTACAAGCAGTGACCGCTAAACTGCGCACACCACAATCAATCGTCTGTGAATAAATACTCTCTAGCTCAGCATAATGTATGGGTAGCTCATTCATCATCTTGCTCCTGAATTTATTTAAAATATTTTTACAAAGCGGCAGCGGCTAAGGCATATAGGGTAACAACACTCAGGGTATCTCTCACCCCGTCCATGAATATACGCCAGTTGCTACGCGCCATATTCGGTACATAAACGGTATCACCTTCTCTTAAAACGGGCAGCTCAGCAAAATCTGGATTTTTTACAAACGCTACTAAATCAAAGCTGGTCGATTGCTCTTTACAGCACGAAGAATTCACAACGACTATCTTCTCAACATAGGCATCATCATTAGGACCACCTGCTTGGGCTAATAAATCTAATAGCGTCATATTGTCATTAAAGCGATAGCGACCTGGTTTTGCGACCGAGCCTAAAACTCGTATGGTGGTTTCTTTTTCTTCATCCAACCAGTTACGATCTTTTTCAGGAATGTAAATGGTATCGCCAGGAACAACCTTAGGTAATAAACTTTCATCCCCTGTCTCAAAATACAAAGCAAGATTAAGCTTACTGATTCGAGCGCCGCTCTCGCTTCTATGCATCACTCGAATATTATGAATATCTCCATTGTTCGCTGGGCCATCAGCGGCAGACAAGATATCCAAAAACGCCATACTGGTATCAAAAGCATATCGCCCCGGAGAATTCACTTGTCCTAAAATATAGATTGATCGTTCGGCTGATTGGCGTAACCATTTTGCCTTATTATCGGTAGGATCTTGTGGCAGCTCAGGTACCATCACGGTATAGCCCGCTTTTAATACAGGAACGTCTTTTATATGACCGCCCTCTTCATGAAAAAGTGCAAGATCAAAAGTTTTTGTCTCAACCTTGCCATCATCATGGCGCATAATAATTTGAGTTGCAGAAATATCCGCCCTGCCTTCGGGTCCGCCTGCATGCGCTAACAAATCAAAAATATTCATTTCGTCGGACCACTCGTAGCGTCCAGGACTGCGCACAGCGCCCATAATATAAATAGCTCTAGATGAAGGGATTTTTAACCAAGAGTTTTGATCAGTCGCCGTTTTTTCAGGGACAAAAATTGCATCCCCCGCAAGAATCTCAGGTAATGGAGCTTTTAAACTGCCTTTTTCGGTATAGTCTTGAAGATCAAAAGGAATGACTTCGCCATTGGCCCGTAACAAACGAATTTGGCGCGTCTCGGCAAAACGAGTCGGGCCTCCAGCATTGGCTAAAATGTCTAAAAATGTCGCACCGTCTTGGTTTTCAAAAGCACCGGGTTTTTGCACCTCCCCCATCACGTACACCATACGCGAGCCTACTTTCACTTCTTTTGCGGCAATCGGTACAAATATGGTTGCTCCTTCCGACAAGATCAATGCTTCCGTTGATTCACCATTATCAAGGTAGGCTTTCAAATTGAAGATGCTAGGAATATTTTTATTAATCACGCGTATTTGTTCAACACCGGCAAATCGGGTAACACCGCCAGCGCGCATTAAAACATCAATAACTGAACTTTCATTTTTGAAGGTAAATAGGCCCGCATTGACGACTTCTCCAAATACTTTAATCGCACTTTTATCTTCACTCGCATCCCCTCCGGCTAATAAAGTCGCGGCATCGAATTCGGCCTGCACATTACCAATCAAGGGAGAAGCGGGAACAAATAAGCTATCCATTGTTTGCAACTTTGGAATCAAAGACTCATCACCGGAATCTAAATAAGCCTTATAATCAAACGTAATACTCTTGCCGTCACGCTTAAGTTGCAATTTGTCCAGTTGTGCACCCGCCTGTAGCCCCCCCGCCAAACTTAGTGCCATCTGAACATTTGAGTTTTCTCTAAGGTTTATTTGCCCAGGATTTTCTACAAAACCTAATACCGTGATCAATAATCGATGCTGTTTAATCACAACTTCTAGGCGGCTCACATCACGATAAACACGGCTTAACGCTTGGCGAATACTCTTAAGCGCTTGCTCTAAAGTTAATCCGGACACGGGGATATCACCGATTTCAGGTAATTCAATAAATCCCGCAGCATCCACTGAAAATTCTTTATTTAATTCATCTTCTCCCGGTAGAAATATTTTCAAACGATCTCCAACATTAACAATCTTGGCGATAGTAGCTACCATATTTACAGAAGAGTTTTTGTCAACCACTAGGGAATTTACTTTTGATACAGGAACAGGATCAGTAGTCGTTTGACTGATATTACTATTACTTAGAATCGGTTTAATACTATCGTCATCATTTAGAGCAGAACGTAACTCTTGGACTAATAATTCTAATTTAGGGTCGATGACTTCAGCACTAACAAGACTGCTGAATAACACAGTAAAGCTAAGTGCAAATTTAATAAATTTAGTTATAGTCATGATCTAATCCTCATAACCTATTTCTTTTGACTCACTGTCTATTTTATTAGCCCAGTGTTTCAAATGTTTTGCCTTACGGCTGTCTGTATCTTTAATACCAAAGAAGCTACTCTGCTGTTCAAACAATAATCCGTCAGCCCCAGGTAGAAAAAAATTCTGGACCTCTATAAACTCAATAAAGACTCGGCGATTTTTCATCCTTCCTAAGGTGTCGGCATTGCTTTCAATCGGTAATTGCTCACCAAATGATCTTAAAACTAAACGTTGACTATTCACACCTGAAGTAACCAGTACGTGCTTAACTTTTTGCGCACGCTTTAAGGCTAACATTTGATTGTATTTATAATTCCCATCTGAATCTGCATGGCCATTAATGTGTAAGCGTATGGAGGTATCTTGAGATAAGTAATGCGCGGCTAGGACTAGTTTTTCATGATAATGATGAGTTAATTGATCAGAATCAATATCAAAACTGTAGTCATCATTTAATAGATTTAATAAGAATAACTTACGGTTATGATACTTCTGCTGTGAATTTAACTTAGCCACATTCTCGATTCGAGCATTTGAACGAGCGCATTGAGTATGACGTTTAATGTGAATAAGTCGGCGCTCTAACTCATCTAACTCACGTTGAAAAATCACTAGAGAATTACGTGCATCTTCTAATAAATTTCCATCCAACTCTCGACGAGCACGTTTAGCCATCATGGAGACTTCACGTACTCTGGCAGGCAAACATTCCTGTCCTCCTCGTAAGACTATGGTATCCAACTTCAGACTGTGAATACTCCACTGCGTTGCTAAGTGACCTTTACCCTCATAACGATAAAATTGATGATGGCTAATCTCAAAATCTTCGTCGTATTCTTCGTCAAAATCTGAATCATAAGAATCGTTATGATGACCATTGTGATGGCCGTCGTGATAGCCGCTATGATGGTCATCCTGAAAACCTTCAGTATGTCCTTCATGATCATATCCAATCTCAGAATCAACCTGTGCGATATAATATTCATGACTGGTATCAAGCTGGGCATCACCACCGTGACCGTGATCAGGCCAGCTGCTGCAACCTGAAATAGCAATCGCTAAAAGGCTTACTGAAAATTTTGAGCTAACTTGATATGTCATAATCCACCCCATCCTATTGCCATGATCCGTAATTGCGGCTTAATGTACGGTCGACTTGTCCGCCAAATAATGATTTAACGTGACAAAGACATCGATGGTTTGACTAATTTTAAGAATTTCTAAAAGCTCTTTTGGCTGACCCTTTACGCCGACCAAAGCCATGTTATGTTTTTGTGCAACAAGGCGTTTATAAAGAAAAACGATTGCGCCAATACCAGAAGAGTCGATAAAACGAACTTCGGTAAGATCCACGACGACATCAGAACCTTGCACCGCTAACGTTTCAAATAACTCGCGTGCATCTCCGACTGTATTAACATCAAAGTCACCGGTAACTGAAACCACTTGATCATCATTACATTGAAAATTTAGGACACTCATAATCATTACTCCAACAGGCTTAATTCATAAAAAAATTAATACACAATTAGATAGAGCAAACCTTATGCCATATTTTATTATCGTTATTTATCAAAGAGTTATGATGTTAAGGCGACGTTAGCTGATGGCATTAAGCGAAGATGAATACGTACTGCAAAACTATTTTCAGATTGCTTTGCAATTTGCAAAGCAATCCATTTCAGGTCTAATGTAAATATAAGAACTTTTATGACACCGTGATTAATCCATCACGTTACTTGGGGCAGCATAAATGAAATCCCGATATAACTCGGGATCACCTTCCATGCCAGCTTCGGCAGCACGCACAATATTATAAGCCTCCCTAGCACTGACATAATGCAACTGAATGTTTCGGCGTGCGGTCTCCGCTTTCAGCTCATCTAACATCGGTCCTAAATAATGCTTTACTATATCTGGGCTTTGTATGCCATGAGAATACAGTTTCACAAAGCTCCACTGTGGTTTGTTCTCAACATGTATATGGCTATCAATCCAGCGTTTAATACGCTTTAACGAAGGCAAAGCATAGCTTTCTAGTGCCCCATATTCGAAACTAATATCCCAATGAAAAGAAATCGGCCCTTGAAACATCATGAAAGGATTTTCGGGTACGACATCGCCCACCTTGATACGCGTGCCCTGTTCATATGATCGAGCTTGCGCGGTATCTTCAACATAATAAATTTGGTTAATCATATTTTTTGGCTGAGCAGGTGAACCTAAAGTTGAATAGGTCATATCCATATAGCCTCCTGCTTGGCTTAGCTGAGCAATTTCGTTTTCAATACCACAGTCCGTACCTAGGGCATTATCCAGATCCCAATTACCGGCAATAAAAGCAAAGCGTGATATTTCATCTTCCCCCTGAAAAGCTCCAAATTCCTTAAACCAAGCAACAGCCTCTTGTAATTGAACATTATATTCTTTTGCTGTTAGACAAGGTTTATGCCAATGAAACTCGACCTCCCCAGCCCCTTGTGCGACCTGTTGTTGTAAGCGCATTAAAACACGATCATTACGTTGGTCAAACGGATAAAACCAATTGTAGACAAAACGGTTACCATAACTATCCCGCTTTCCTACAATCGCTTTTTCATAATCTAGCAGCCACTTATCATTTTCAATAACGGCTTCTTCTTGCTCAAAGCCGGGTTCATAATGATCGACAACAATAAACATAAGGTGTTCTATTTCAGTACTCGAATTTTCTGATGACAACTGTTGCTGTAGATAAGTAGGAAACCAATAAGCATTCCATTTCACTAGCTTGTATGCCACCAGGGCTAAGTAAATCAAAACAGCCAACAATATAAAAACTAGAAGCCACTTATATAAGTGTTTGCCTATATTCATTATTATTTCCTTAACTTAAAATTGTCGCCAATGTATTTCATTTTTCTAAATAATCTTTATTTTTAGTTAGAGTAATTTCTTAGTTTGCTGCTGCACCGCAATACTTAACGCCAGCAATATATACAAAGGCCAAGTAAATCCTTGAGTTAAAAAGGTCCCTGAGGCGATAAAACCCGCCAAACCTGAAAGCACTGATTGGGCACTGCAATAGAGCACCGCTGAACACTGTCCTTGCTCATACAAAGGCTTCAGTCTATTCACTGTTTGATACAGAGATTTGACGGTTTTAATAACTAATACTAAAAAAACGCACAAGCCAACATAGCCAGTTTCCGCCAATACACCGAACCAGGTACTGTGCACCGCGTGATTCATGCCGTCCCAGTGAGGAGAATAAAAAAAGTAGTTCATGGTGAAGTTATCTAAACCTACACCTGAAAAAGGATGGGTATTGGCCATATTAAACGCCGCTTCCCAAGCGAATAATCGCCCTTGTGCAGACTCGTCGACTCCCGACTCTACAGCTCCTCCAGAGCTGCGTTCTGAAATCCCTGCGAAAATCAAAAGTACCAGTAAGCCTATACTTCCTAAGCAGACTACTAATAACTTAGAACGAATTTTATAAAATGCAAACACACTGCTAACAGCAACAATCGCTAACAATCCACCACGACTTTGGGTCGCGATAATTCCGCAAGCGATAAGCACATAACCGACCACACCTAAGCAGCGGTTTAAAGACCCCCTGCCTTTAGTCACGGCTAAGCCGGCAGCAAAACTAATGGGAAACGATAATACTAGAGCCAAATCATTCGGGTCTCCCAAGACTGAATCCCTTTCCCTGCCGATGGTGACACGTGTCCCTTCGACTAAACCAATGCCATTTGCCTTATTATTCAGTGCAACCAAGGCTATCGCGATGCCACAGATAACGATCATATTACAGGCGATAGAAAATTCTTTTTCACTGCGAATCAACCACGAAATCGCAAATACCATAATCGCGATTTTTACATAATTACCGGTATAGGAAGCGATCGCTAGGCCGCGGTTACTCGCAAAGGCAATACCCAAGGTTACGAGAATAAAAAAGATCAAGAACCAGACTAATTCAGGGGTTAAAAAAGGCTTAATAGAACGTGTGATGATCAAATGCCAGCCTAGTGCGGCCAGCGATGCCAATGCCATTAACAAAGGAATTTTAAACGGCATCAGTATAGGAAATGCTTCATGAAGTCTAAAGAATGAAAATAAAATAAATCCGAGACACATTACAAAAGGCAGCTTTAATACTAAAACTACTGCGATCGGTAATATGGCCAACACAGCAATCACAATCGGATGAGGTACAACAAACCAAACAGCGCTTAAAACACACGACAAGCCAACGGCAGTAATGATTTTAGTCGCATTATTATTCGCCCTGTTTTCATACTGCTCGACCGTATAGATGCCTCTCATAGCACCACCACTCGGGCCTGACGCTGTTGCCATAACTGCAGAGGATTTGGCAGTACCTTATAAAATATCAAAATAGTCAAATACAGTAACGACAACCCCGCGCCCACTGCGAGGGCTAAAATTAATGGCATCATCTCTAATACGGACGTATTGAATGATGACAGCAGCAAAGGCTGAATCCCCAGATAGAAAGTAACTAACGCTAAGCCGCCAAATATCAGCGTTAATTGCCAACTTTTATGCTGATAAGGTAAATACAAAACATGCTGACTATAAACATAGAATAAAACTAAGCGCAGGACGTATACAAACAACAAAACCGCCGCCGCTGCCCATACACCATAGTCTTCGATAAATAACACGTAGCCGATCACCGCGATCACCGCACACAGCCACTGCACCCACATCTGACTCAGGCTGCTTTTAATGAAGCAGCCAAGGTTTAATAAATCACCCGCATGCTTGACCATATTGACGGCCAATAACGCCATCACAATAAATGCCGCGTCATGATAAGCAGTCGGTAAAATAAGTTGCATAAACGTCGGTAATGTTAACAACATAATGAAGCCGAGAATGAAGCAAATATTCGTCCCTAACATTGCATAATTTGCGCACTCTGCTTTGCCATTATTCTGTTTCAATACAGTAAAGCGATACGGGAACCACCACAAACCAAAAGGCTGCATGAGCAAGGCCAAGATCAAAGCGAATTTCACGGCGATGGCATAGACCGCCAATTGTTCAATACCTACTTTCTCTGCTAATAACCAGCGATCTAATCCCGTCATTGCAAACAAACCTAAACGCCCCAGCACAATCGGCGCACCATAGCGCATAATTTCAAACATCGTCTGCCAATAGTCACTTTTCAAACTGTTTTGATACCAGTTTTTATACCAACCTTTATCCATCTGTTGCCATTGGTAAGGCAGCAAACATAAAACCAAAAATAGACTGGAGAGCGCTCCGGCAATTAAAATCCCATCAATACCATAATCCAATTGCAATAACACAATAATCATTAGCGCTTGTAACATGGCCTTAACCACATTTAATAAACAAAAGTATTTTGCTAACGACTGCATTCGCATTAAGGTTAAGGGGATAGCGATTAAGCCTTCTAATAAAGCAGGTAAGGCAATTAAGAATAACTGTGTCGTCGTTACTTTTGCCGGTAATAAATTAATGATGCTGCTTGCTGAGCAGTACAACGCCAACATCATCAGTGTGCAAACAAACATCGCTAGAATAAAACACTGTGAAATTAATGTTTGTGATACACCACGGTTGCTGACCGATGCTCCGACATAACGATTCAAAGCTTCCACCAAACCGAAGCCTATAATTAGGGTTGAAATATCGGCAAAAATCAAAAGAATTTCTAACGTACCGTATTCCACAGGGCTCAACTGACGCGTCACATAAGGAATCATCAATAATGAAATCCCCTTCATCATGACAATGCCTAAAGCGTAATATGCCGCTTGGTTGATGGCTGAGCTTTTCATAATAATCTCTACCCTTTAGTCAATAAATTCTTAATCGATCACTAGCCGTGACATTGTTGAAATATTCTCGACAAAGCTAAACCCTGCTGCTTGGAAGAGAATTGAGTCATTACCTTGTGGTAACCCACTTCAATTTTCTGATCAATAATGTCACTCGGCTTAGGATGCTGCAGTAGCTCAGTGAGCTCTTCGATCCTTGGCCCTAATTGCTTTTTCAAGACCTGCAAATCTTTGTCATCCAGTACCACATAATTCAAACTAATTAATAGCTTTAGCAAGGTTCGTGCTAAGTCTTCCGGATTGGACGATTGACTGATAAAAGCGCAGCCAGCATCAACAAATTCTCCCGTAGCCATAATGTCGGTGGTTAACAAAGGTAACTTCAACGCCAACGCTTCTTTAATCACCAGAGGCCCAGTATCCATGATACCGCCCTCCACCTTGCAAAATGGCAGTACCATCGCGGCATAACCAGAACAGTTCGCCTGCACCCAGCTACGGCTTACGGCGCCAAGGAAGTTAAACGACGCTGAGACTCCCATATCACTCGCCATTTTCTCTGCTTCCGCTTTCATCGGGCCATCACCGGCAATATCGATCATCGGTCTAAATGAGTGAGGCAGCTTAGCTAAAGCTTGAATAAGGTGAAGAATGCCTTTCGTTTCCGAGATACGGCCTAAATACAGCAGCGAGTGTTTTTCACTTTTGGTCTTTTCATCACCGGCAACGGTTTGATTAAAAAACTGCATATCGATACCACAAGGCACTTTATAAACTTGGGCATACGGGCTCATATTATTGAAGTCATTCTGCATGCGTTCGCAAACTGCAACTGAAAAATCTGCATTTTGCAATTTCAGCGACAAATCGCTAGGGGACTTATAGACATCAGAACCATGGCTAGTAAAAGAAACACTCAGCCCTAATAACCTAGCCGCTACGATCGCTGTCGCGGTTGAACAAAGCGCAAAGTGAGCGTGTATATGCTCGCACTGATGTGTGTGGCTGCTATAGGCCAGCTTAAAACCCTGCAGTAATAGCGACCTAGGGCGTATTCCTTTCTGCTCAAAGGCAAACCTGATACCTTTCCAACCACTGCTAAAGAAGTTCAAAATAACGATAAATATCAAAGAGATAAGTGATAGACAAGGCACCTCACGAAGATCAATCATAGTCTTCGATATTTCTTCATCACCAATCTGGCAAGCCTCTGAACTGCGCTCAAAACAAATGCCTTGAACCTCATGCCCCTGGCTCTGCAATGCCTTCATTTCAGTGGTAATAAAGGTTTCACTGGCGACAGGAAAGGTAGGAATAACATAAGCAATCTTCTTCATCATCAAATCCTCAAGGCGGGTTTTAAGTCTTTTTATTGATTGGCATCCTGCTTGCAAAACAAGCGATATATCCAACAAATTGCAAGTGAGATGCCAAAGCTTCAGCCAAGAAATTTAATTAATAATGAGAGAGATGATATGAACGACTACCAGACACTCCTTAAACTGAAAGACGCCAGAGTTAAGCCATTAATCAGCGTCGTCATTCCCACTCATAATTGCTTAGCGTTTTTACCGAAAGCAATACAGAGTATTTTTGATCAACGACTTAATAATATTGAAATATTAATTATTGATGATAACTCTACCGATGGCACCTGGCAGTGGTTGCAACAGCAGAAAGAGAAGCACCCACAAATTCGTCCTTATCGTTTACGCGGTGTCGGCTCAGCCAGAGCCAGAAACTTTGCCTTAAAGCGTGTTTCAGCCGACTACATTGCCTTCTTGGATGCTGATGATTACTGGCATAAAAACAAGTTGATTAAGCAATATCGTTTTCATCGAGATAACCCTAATGTTGTCTTGAGCTTCACCAACTATCACCACACAACGCCAAAGAACGTCGACTTAGGAGACTGCTTCCAATACTGGCCTCATTTCCGGAAGTTGGTTCAAGATGATAATGAATTTCATTATCTTGATCACCCTACAGAAAAAATCTATAGCGAAAACGTTGTCGGTACTTCCTGCGTGATGATCAAAACGAAAACCTACAAATTACTGGGTGGTTTTGATAATCAGTTAAAATCAGCTGAGGATTGGGATTTATGGTTGCGTTTCAGCAAGTTTGGCAAAGTAGGATTTTGCAATGATCAACTGATGGAGTACCTAGTTCGCCCGGGGTCTAAAACCAGTAACCGCTTACGCCGCCTTGATCAAATGCAGGTTATTATGAGGCGCTACCACAACTATGTACGCCGCCACAATGTTTGGTCGGTCATTCAAGCGAATGGTCGTTTAGAAATTGGTTATGCTGAACATTACGCTGAGCAGGAACAATATTTACGCGCATTTTGGCATCAGTTTAAAGGTTTTGTCTTCAACCCCAGTTTTCGAAATTTTAAAGCGACAGCCGCCTTTGTGTGGCACAGTTTTCAGCAACAAAGAAGATCAAAGGGGCTAGTATGAAGAAAGGTAATTTCGAATCAAAGAAATAAGCGCACGGATCAACGCAACAGGCACTTAGGCTAAGTCCTTGTTGCGTTGTATTTCAAGAGAGTGATAACGCTAGTCACGTTGATACAGTGCTTCAATCGTACTCGATTCTAGTGTCTTTGAATTGATCATATAACCCGCTAATGCCCCTGAAGCATTCTCTGGCAATTCCAACCTTGCTGTAGACAGTGCATGAATCGTAAAACGGTAATGGTGTATACCATGGCCGACAGGAGGACAGGCACCACCAAAACCTCGGCTGCCATAATCATTTTCAACTTGCATACTGCCCATCGGGGCTAGGTCGCGTGTGGTATCACCGGCACCGGCTGACAACTCTGTAACTGCTAGCGGTATATTTAGAATTTGCCAATGCCACCAACCACTGCCTGTCGGCGCATCTGGATCATACGCAGTAATTGCAAAACTCTTTGTGCCCTTAGGTGCACCTGACCAAGTCAGCTGTGGCGAGGTATCTGCGCCAGCACAACCAAAGCCAGTAAATTCCTGTGCTTTAGTCATAAATTCACCTTGAGTAATATCCTTACTCGACAAACTCAGTGAGCCGGCAAATACTGAAGAAGAAACAGCCAGTGATAACAATAAAAAATACTTAGAAGGTTGGCGCATAATAATCCTTAATATAGGTTGGCGAATTAAGTGGCCATTTTATCGTATTATTCGCAACCACCTTGCCCAAAAACAGTCACTGTTTCGCCCTATCCCTCCATTTTTGTTTTTCTAAGCTCAGAAGGTGTTAAACCAAAGCACTGCTTAAAGCGTTCGCTGAATCGGGACGGGGATTGGTAGCCGCACTGCTCCGCAATTGCACTAATAGAATACTGAGTGGTTTGCAGTAAATGTAAACCAAGTCCTAGTTTTGCTTGATCTTTAATTTCCTGCACACTCGTGCCTTCTAATTTTAGCTTGCGCCTCAGCGTCGATTCACTCATTGCCAACTGTTCACAGATAGATTCCAGCGCTAATTCATGAAATCCTTGCTGATTAAATAAGGCATGTAAGCGCTGGCTTACCTGTGAGTTACCTAACATCGTTAAAATTTCTTCATGCCCCATATGACATAACAATTCTAAAATCTCTCTTTTCCGTAAAGACGCTATTTTTTTGGGTGCCCACAGGGCAGATTCAACAAATTGCTGTAAGCATTGCTCTAACAGCGCAGTCGTCGCGCCAATACAATAATGATTATTATAGGGCGAGTTAATAGGAAGTCCTCGGTAATCTTGCAGATCAAATTCAATTAACAATGCAAAATACTCTTTTTCTATCGGGATGTTACGCATATTAATTGCTGGGCTATCGGCTAAAAAGATAAAGCTATCGGCACGACAGAGTAACTCCCCCTGTTTTCCCAACACTTTTTCGCCGTTAAATACCACGATCAACAAGGGCTTTGCGATAGGCACATTGAGCAAATTTTGTTCATGGATTGAGGTGTAAATAGAAAAAGGCAATTCTAACTTTTCTTTCTGCGCCTGCTTGATGGTATTTTTGATTGTTCTTTTTAATGGACTTTCTAGAGGGTTTTCAAGTGAAGGTGGCAAAGTATCCATTGTTCTTCTCAAGTGATTGATAATAAAGTAATGAGCTAGATTCTATCATCCAGATTCTAGCCCTGCTTATCAACCCCCGCTTATCACCCCCTATTATTGCTCGGCGCTAAACAGGCTTACTGTCCGCGTCCTAATACCATAACCTTGATTGTGGCAAAGACAATTCCACAATCCATTTTCAACCAATTCCAAATTGAACTGATAGCCAAAGAATAGGACAGGTCATAACCCAGTTTATTTTTAACGTCTTCTAAGCATTCATCATAACCCTGATGTACTTGCGACAGTCCTGTTATGCCAGGTTTAATGCCGTAGGTACGATCAGTGAAATAAGGGATTTCACGTTCAAGGCGGTGACAAAAGCTGGGCCGTTCAGGGCGGGGACCGATCATCGACATATCACCGCGAATAACATTAATAAACTGCGGCAATTCATCCAACCGTGATTTACGTAAAAACCTTCCAACTAATGTAATTCGTACATCATTTTTGGTTGCCAGTGCTGGACCACTTTCAGATTCGGCATTAAAGCTCATGGTACGAAATTTATACATCATGAAGATATCAACTCGACTGGGTAAACTTTGCCCTATCCGTAATTGCTTAAAGAAAATTGGACCTCGGCTCTCTAATTTTATGGCCAATGCAATTAATGGAAATAGCGGTAAGCTGACGAGCAAGCCAAAACTTGCTAGGACAAGATCAAAAAATCTTTTACCCAAACGCACCTCCTTTGGAATAAAATCGGCGGGCATATCTCGCTGTTTAAGCTGATTTAGACTCAGGTCTGAAGATTGAACTTTTATGACTGATTTTTTCATATTGGTACTCGCTGTCTGAATCATCATATTCATCACCTAGTGATTATTCGTCTATTTTCTTTCTTTGCTAATCTCTACCTTGTGCCAACGTTTCTCAACGTTTACACCTAAAACACTTTGCTTAAAACTATTGAGCAAATAACTTGCCGACCCTATAAATCCCATTAGATGTCCTTGGCATAGATAGCTAATTAATCGTGCAATTTTGTTATTAAACAAGGTATAAAAGGCTCGATTAAAGAAAGCAGGACTATTACCACTGATCACTACCTGATTCATCGTGGCTAAAGCATAAGCACTGATCTGCCCGATGAATAAAAAAACAAAGAGGTATGATTCGAAAGCGAGAATAGCGCTTAAAACATAGAGTATTATTAGCAGGTAGGGCATTATCACCCGTAAGAACTTACCTGAAATAAACATCCAGCTTACCCAAAACCGACTTAAATCGATTCCTGGTAATAATAATGATTTCAATCTGAATATTTGCTGCATATTGCCTTGCGAAATGCGAACTCGGCGTAGTGCATCCTGCTCTAACGGTGTCGCTTCCGTCTCAAATATTTTTATTTCTGTATCAAAAATCGCCTTTCCGCCTAATTCAACGGCACGCATCGGCAGGATGAAATCATCATTAATAGTATCGGTTTCTAGAGTTTCGCAAAATTCTCGACGAATGGCATAGTACGCTCCGGTAACCCCCATCACCGCACCGAGCTTACTTTCTAGATCTCGAACCTTATTCTGATACAGCCAATAGGCGGACTCACCGTCACTACCCTTATCTGTATTAACCCCTGCTGTTAATAATGAATAGTTTCCAGTCACCACGGCGACGCCGGGATCACGAATGAAGTGTTGTGCACTGCGCCACAAAGTATCGCTGCCTAAGATGGCACTGGCATCTGAAAATACGATTAAATCCGCATCACTTTCTTTAATCGCTCTATTAATAATGGCTACCTTGCCAGAATTTTCTTCAATATTAATGATACGAAGTTCTAAATCACGATTATGGAATAGGTTTTGGCTCTTGATGGCACGCTTTACGGTTTCATCATTACAACCATCACAATAAATACTAATCGCCAATTTATGATCGGGATAATCTAACCATCCCATGCTGTCTATTTTTTGCTGAATGACGGTTTCTTCGTTAAAGGCAGGAACAATAATATGAATACTCGGTAGAGCCTCATCTTGCGGATTGCATTTAAAGCCACGAGTTGCTTTAAATGCAGAAGGTTTTTTCTTAGATTTATAACGTGCGATTAGTTTCAGCAATAAGGGGTAACCTAGGTGATGGTAAACCACTAATACTAATAACAAAATGGTAAGAATAATCATGTTAGCTTCCTCAACATTTATTTATGATAAATTACAGCTGATACAAAAGACGATATTCATCTAACATATTACTAAAATCACGCTCAGCCGCGACAAATTCCCTAGGTGAAGGGACTTGATCTCGACTGAGTTTTCCCAATGTTTGCCTAATTGCCCAAGCTAAAGCCGCTCCGTCTTTAGCCGGCACCATAACACCACTTTCGGGACAGCAGGCTTCTCGACACCCACCCACATCCGTCAATACCACGGGGATACCGCAAGCTTGTGCTTCTAATGGAGACAGAGGTAAACCTTCATTTAAGGAAGGCAGGCAGAACACATCAAGTGATTGGTAGAAACACACCATATTATCGATATTACCCAGTAGAACGACCCTATGATTTAAACCCTGCTGCTGAATATACTCTTCAAGTTCATAACGATATTCTCCCTCACCTGCCAATATCAAAATACAATCATCTTTGAGAAATTTAAGTGCATCGATCAAATATTTATGGCCTTTAACTTCAGTCAAACGCCCTGCACAGCCGATATATTTTACCGGTTTACTTTCTACACTTTGAATAAGCCCAAGTTGTGCTCGTGCATACGGCTTATTCGCTTTATGAAAAAGTTTGCAGTCAATACCATTATGAATAACCTGAGTTGGATAACTGGGTTGGTACGACGCTAGCTGTTTTTGAACGCCATTAGCATCTGCTATCAAAGTAGGCCTTACCCAATTTAATAGCAGTCGTTCTAAACGTCTGCGCTTTTTATCCTCCATGTGCCATGCATCATGTTCAGTATGTATACGACAATCGATATTCAACCACTTTGCTGCAATGCCCCCATATAAAAGTGGGCCAATATGATGACTATGCAATACGTTAGCTTGCAACTCTTTTAATAATTTCTTTACCTTCAACAAACAGCTAATAGAGAGCCCTGGCTGTTTATTAATAAAGTGTAATTTTTTCTTATAAGGTAATAATCTTGGCCAGTTTGATAACGCTTCTTCCATCGATCCTTCCAAACTAATAATGTGCATATTTTCATCATTAGTCCTTAAAGAAGAGCGCATCATTTCAAGTACCAGGCACTCAATACCTCCGGCACGTAGGTGTTGCACCACTTGCACAACGACTTTCTTATCGGTATTTTTCATATTAATCCTCGACTATCCTAATTAACTGTCATATTAAAATTACGAAATTAACTATCTTCGAATACCGTATCCGCGGCTAATAAGTTTTTAAACTTTGGAATTCTGCTTAACATAGGTGCACGGGTAAATTGTTGCAGTTGATCGATACTACGAATACTGGTGTCCATTATTTCTACAATAATCGCCATACCTGCTCCAAATAAAATGCCACCAATCAAGCCAGCAGCAATGAAAATGATATTTGGTATATTGGAAGGCCAAGACGGAGTGAAAGGTTGGTCAATAATTTTAATACGATTCTTTTCTTCAAACCGTCCTAACGAACCCGTGACTTTTGCCATTTCATAACGCTTAAGAAATTCATTATATAAGTTTTGCTTGGTATCTAACTCTCGTTCAAGTTCAGTCAGCTCTCTCTCAATAGAGGCAAATGCTTTAACTTGAACATGCATCTCGGCTATTTGCTTCTTCAAGCTGCTTACTTCTTGCTCTAGCCCTTGCTCCATCGCTTGAGATTTTTGTATTTCTTGTAATTGAGAAACCAGTAAAGGTGAACTGGTATCGGTATTCGTCTGGTTGGAGGACGAGCCGCTACCTGAAGACACTTTCATATGAGCGGAAGAACTCATTGCCAAATGCCATAGACGCTCAATTTCTTCTGGTGTTAATTTCGCTGTTTTTTCTAATAAGCTATTACGTTTGATTTGTAAGCGATCAACCTGGCGCTGAACATTCGCAACCTTTGAATGTTGATCGGTATAACGTGCTCTTAATAAGGCTAATTCACTTGTTAGCTGCACGATTCTATTTTCTATCGCGGCAACAACAGGATTTGTAGAAGACAATTGCTTATTCATCGATTTCAATACGGCCTTCGCAGCTGACCAGTCAATTTCTTTTTTCGCTAGCAATTGTTTAAGTTCCCTTAAACGCTTGATATTACCCCCATGAAAAGCCGGTAAATCGGTTGCATACTCCTGTTTGAATATCGCCAATTTATTTTCCGCAGCTAATAACTGTAATTTTTGGGAGGTAAGTTGCTGTAGAATAAATTTTTCCGACTGCTCGATTGAAGATCTCTCTGGGGCTAATAACTGTTCAATAAAATGAAGACTCACAACCTCTAAAATTTCTTTCATATTACTGGGCGTGCCTGAACGATAGGAAATTTTAACCAGGTCCTTACCCTCTTGACTCAATTTAAGTCCACTGGCGATTTTACGTATGACTCGGCCTTTATCACTAACACTGGTATCTTCATCGATCAGCTCTAGCTCTTCAGCTACCGAAAATAATACATGACGACTGTGCATTAACGTATCTAATGCCGCCATACGTTCTTTTAAGTTGGTAGAGACTGACAAGTCTTCTAAGAATGGATTTAACTTCGATGTTTCTTGTACCAAGATTGTAGTATGAGTATCAAATATTTTACCTCTGCTCATAGCAATCAATCCGCCTAATAGTGGCATAATTAATATAGGCAATAATATTAAATATCGCTGACGCCAAGCCGCGTTAAGTAATGAATAGACATTTTTCCACACACTATTTACAGGAACTTCTGTGCTATTATTTAATGCCATACTGTCGTTCAGTGGAAGACTCATAATGCCCCCGCTGCTTTAACTAACTTCCCATTCGATTTTTTTAATGAAAATATGATTTTATGCTTAGCCAAGCTATCATCATATTGCTGCTCAATTAGTATGCCTCGTGGGATCATTTTACGTAAAACATTGCCACGTCTATAACTAGAGATCCAATCAGGGCCTAGCTGTAAAAGAATGGGATTATCGCTGTAATTTTTTAACTGTGAGAACCAAACAAATAATTCGTGCTTTTGTGTAGAATTTGGCTGAACTTGTTGAGCTGAGAAAATCCATTCAATTTTATCGCGATGAGGCAGTATTACCGTATTAACCACAGGACTGCTGGCTTTAACCTTCTGTAAAACCAACGCCTGCTGGAAAAGATTTTTATTAGCATCTTTCTCAACAGTCGACGCACACCCAGACAATTGCAAGGCTGCGGCAAATACAATCAGTATTAATGCCTCAGTTTTGATCCTTGTATCTAGGGTAAATAGACGGCTCATTGACTTCTCCTGACAACGTAGAAACTTGATATTCATCTATGAGCATCAAGCTTTGTGCCAAGGTCATAATTTGCGCGCGCCATTGATCAAGCTGAAGAGGGGCGACCTTCGCAGCTTGCAGCCAATTCCGCCCTAATTTCCTTTCTATGTTCTGTTTCAACTTCTCCGCTTGTGGGCCATTTTGCTGTTCTAACCAGAGATACCACCTTAATTCATATTGCCCCATAGCGAGTTCAAATAGCGCGCTATCAATATCGGGTAAAGCCATACAGGCTCTAGGCTGAGGGTAAAAGAATTGATAATCTGCTTCTCTACCATCGGTAGGGTCATAAGGGTTAGCGGTCGGCATTCTGCCATGCCATTGCACATAAGCATCAGCCCCGCTATGCCATAAGAATGCACCTGCAGCGAGCCTAAAGTCGGGCATATTATATAACCAAACACGCTTATCTTGATTTCCGTTAGCACTAATTGATTTATGGATCTGCTTAATTTCACGCTTATCTACGCCAAAACCATGGTTAATTAAGATCAAATCTAACGGTTTAATCAGCTCTTTCTGGTTGGGATTATTTAAGTGTCCGGCTGCTTTTGCAAACTGGTTTGCAGAATGCAAACGCTGAGCATCTTGTTTAATAAGCGGTAGTGTCTCTTTTAACGCTTCATCTGCAATCGACCAATACACATTAATATCTCCCTGACTTAAGATCGCTAACTTAGCCATTCTCACCTGCAAGGTCTCTTCACTTAATACCTCTTTTAAGCGTTTATAAGGGGTATACGCCAGCAGATCAGCCTCACCATAGAATTCTTTATATAAGGCCAATTCATTTAGCCATAACTCAATATTATCTTCTGTCGGTAAGGCCATCGGTGGAGATAAAGCCCGTAGATCTAAACGGTCTAAATAATTCAAATCGCAATAAATCTGAGCCAACTGCAATGGTTTCCACTCTTCAAAAAATTGTAGGTGCGGACTGTGATCAAGGTATATACCGACTTTCTGTTCATTCATCGGTAGTTTTTGAGCAAGTACTTCAATCTCAAATTGGACATGACTGATTATTTGTTCATTGTCATTAGTGAACGCTAAGGAAAACCCATAATCTCCAGCTTGCAATTCGTCAGATTTCAACCAGATTGAAATTTTATGCGGTCCCTGGTTTAATCTTTCTTTTTTCAATGCGGTTAAATGATTGAATTTCTTTTTAATCGTTTGTGCGCTGCCCGCTCTACGCCAACGTGGCAGTGAACGCCGGACTTCAACATAACCACCACTATTGATAAATGAAGACTCCCATTTTGGGCTTGCGGCGCTGCCTAGCTCAAGATCGAACTCAACTAAGCGCCCTTCCCCTTGCGCCAAGGTAAGCTTATTGAGGGATATTGGTGAGCTACTTAACGTTTTTTTGGTCACTAATATTTGATTTTCAACCATCCAATGTTGACGAAAGTAACGCTCTCGCCGCTGATTGACTAGCAATAAGCCGTTACTTACATCTTGATATATCTTCTCATCCAGCTTTTGTAAAATCATGCCACTGATAAAACGTTGTTGCGGACTATCGCCTAATAATTGAATTGAAAGCTGGTCGGATAGCTGTTCAAAATCATAGCTTTGAACTAACCCCCGATGCTTTACAATATCTTGCCAAGGATCGGTATTGGCTTGCTGATGATAAAATTTCAAGTATTCTTTTTGATACCATTGTGAAGCGCTATTCTTTGTCGGCGTTATTTGTTTAATGCCATTAATCGCGAGGTCTAAATTCATTTGCCTAGGGAGATTTTCCCATTCGCCTAAATCCTCTCTAAACAGAACAATACGCCACAATCCTTTTGCCAATGGCAAACGTAGTTCTTCAATACCAGCAATACCATCCCTGCCCCAGGGTTCTGGCCCAGGCCGTTCGATCTCTCGCATTTGTCCAAATAATTGAATCGGTGAAAAGGACTTATTATTAACCACTAGGCTCACTTGCTGACTGCCTTCTAAGACCTCACTATGCCTAGTACCAAAATCATAAGCATGAACAAATTTCGGCAAAGGTTCATTTTGTTCAAATTCAATAGAATTTATTCTTACTTTTTTACGCAGCCTGCTTTTACTACCAACCCCAAGGTGCTTCGTTTGGTATTTATCCGCATTAAAAATATATAAGCGTTTCAGCTTATTAATATCTAACCTCTCTTTATTCTCTTTTTTTATTCCTCCCATAGGAAGTCGTAGTTCAAAACTACCTGACTTTACTCGCCTCTCTAAATTCGAACGACTGTAATAATCATGACTATTTTCATCATCCAATCGAATAACCAGCAACTCAGAACCAAAATTAGGGTTGATTCCCTTAATGACTAAAACGTTCTTCTCACTAAGTATTTCAACTCTTTGTTTATCTATCTGCATCTGCCAAGGTAATTGAACATCCTTATCCAATAACCCAGATGAGATTTGTAATAAGCCGATAAATATAAGTGAAACCATAATATCTTCCCATTCATTTATAATGCACTGCCAGCACTCATACTCTGTCATTCATTAATTCAAAGCTCTAATATCACCATCAACCTTCGCTTAACTTTAGCCATCGGTATTGGTCCTCTCTATCTGAATACGCTGAAGTATCTCTCGCTCTATTTTTAAGGCTCTTGCCTGCCAGCTATGGCTACCTACCTGACTAGAACGACGCTGTCGAACTCGGCGAATTTTCTCAATATCGGACCAATCTTCGATCGCAGAGAAAAAATCTGTGCCCGAGGTATTCAACATCAACTCTTTTGCTTTGGGCACTTCAGCCGCTGCGTTTTCAATCGCCGCGCAGAAATCATCCTTGCCAGCCACGGTAATCCAATCTTTATAAGGCGCTAATGCAGGAAAATCCGTACTGACAATAGGTTTTCCAATGGCTAAATATTCCCTAAGTTTTAATGGATTACAGGCTCTGATTTGAGCATTATCTTTAAACGGTAATAGCGATACCTGCCAATGATGAACATAGCTTGGCAGTTCTCGATGGTCTTTCTCTCCCAATAAATAGATGTTCGGTTCGCGGCGTAAATGCTCGACAAAACAACGCTGCGGACCAATAATCACAAAACTCCAATGAGGCATCTTGCGCGCCGTGCGAATGATTAGCTGTTGATCTACCCATCCGCTTAAACTGCCGTAAAAACCAGCGACAGGGCCTAAAGGCAAATCTTTAGGGCGTGCATCTGGCGCTTCGAAAAAATAATCTGCGACACCGTGTGGAATAAAGACGGTCTTATCGGCAGGAAATTTTTTCGATAAGGTCTCGCTAGCCACTAAAATCAAGTCAACTTTTTCAACCAGCTCTTTCTCTAATTGTTCCATCACATCATGATCAACGCCTTCTAATGAAGAAAAATCATCACCACAATAATAGATGCTAAAACATTCGTTAATTTTCCCTAATAGCGGTTCTGCACTAGGAAGTGACAACCATAAAATGGGTTTCTCTTTAGCAAGGTCTAATGAGTTATTATCTTTAAACACATTAAACAATTTATTTGTTATCAACTTTTGATTTAACCAGCGGGCCCAACTTTGGCCATGAAAAGGAATAGCTAATGGATTTACCACATTAGGTTTCCAATTCATGCCTTCGTGAGCATTTTTTGTCACTTTGTCGCCACCAAAATTCAATATGGCTTTCAATTTATTCAACGCCCGCCCAATATCTGAGAGGGTAAATCGGGGGGCTCTTAAACCAATAGAGTTAACCCAGGTAATGCTATGATACTTCGACAGCTCCCGCGCTAAATACTGACTACTACTAGGATGCGAGCCCCAGTCTTCACCGAACATAATCATGGGATAATTATCAGATAAATTATTCATTACTGCTCTCCAATATTTTTAATCACTTTGGCTGGCATACCCGCTGCAACCACTCCTGCAGGTAAATCATGAGTCACCACACTGCCCGCGGCGACGACTGTACCCGCACCGATTCTAACCCCCGCCATCACTGTTACTCCGGTCGCCAACCAAACATCTCGTTCTAAAATAATATCGCCCACTTGATGATCTTCTTCTGCTAAACCTAAAGCCCGTTTTTCTGCATCAAGTGGGTGACCTGGGAATCCGGCTAAGAAAACTTTCCCTGCGAGCCTTACGTTATCGCCAATCACTATGCGGCGACCTACGTTAATGCTATTTTGCCAACCGATATCGACATTATCCCCAATGATTAACTCAGGCATCACATTGCCACCGCTACGACCGCACAAGGTAGAGATGCCCGACATACGTGTATTATTCCCCACATGAATATCTAAGCGGCCTAATACCTGTGGCATCGCGCTATAAAGATAGAAACGCTTACCACAAGAAGATAAGCGACTTTTAAATAGGGGCGTCCAATACAAAATTCGTAAAGCATTATTAATACTATTCACTAAAGAGACATGTAACCAATATAACGGTTTATGCAAGATCGAAATGGAAGGTATTTCGATAAATCGAATGCTGTTAATCACGGTCATCATTGCCTTTGCCAGTGGCGATTGAGACTGCTTTAACCACGTTTTTGTCGAATATAAAAGTTGCATAATATCTACCTCAGTGAATAACCTACCGTATAAACAGTCGTATCGATCGTCGAATAAATACCCTTGGAGTTCTATTATTCAACCGTCACCGATTTAGCAAGATTACGCGGTTGATCAACATCGGTGCCGCGCAATAGTGCTGTATGATAAGACAATAATTGCATCGGAATTGAATACATAATCGGCTGTAAAGATTCACACACCACCGGCATTTCAATCATCGAATCAACCAGGCTCTCGCCATCGGTACCGACACAGGCAGCAATACCCCGATGATCACTGATCAAGATAACTTTGGCCCCTCTTGCTCTTACTTCCTGCAAGTTTGATAGCGTTTTTTCAAACAAACCATCATACGGAGCTAATACAACCACCGGCATTTGATCATCAATTAACGCAATGGGGCCGTGTTTTAGTTCTCCTGCGGCGTAACCTTCTGCGTGAATGTAGGATATTTCTTTCAGTTTCAACGCGCCTTCCATTGCGATCGGGTAACACTGTCCGCGCCCCAGAAAAATAGTACTTCTTGCTTCGACTAATGTTTTCGCCACTTCACTGATTAACGGTTCTTGCTGGAGCGCAGTGCTAATGCATTGAGGAATTTCAGACAATGTTTTCATCATTTTTTCTAGCGAGGCATCGTTATGAATTTTTCGTTCTCCCGCGGCTTTGACAACGAGTTTAGCTAGCACAGTTAATTGCGAGGTAAATGCCTTGGTCGAAGCCACACCAATCTCGGGTCCACATAAAGTGCGATAAACAAAATCAGACTCGCGCGCTATCGAGCTTTGTGCGACATTCACAATGGATAAGCAATATTGTCCTTGTTCCTTGGCATAGCGCAGCGCGGCTAACGTATCGGCGGTTTCACCACTTTGCGATACAAACATACAACCGCCTTTTTCCATCATAGGGGGTTCGCGATAGCGAAATTCAGACGCTAGATCAACTTCAACCGGTAACCGCGCTATTTTTTCAAACCAATATTTAGCCACCATCGCGGCATAATAACTGGTACCACAAGCGATGATATGCAAACGGTCGATGTTAGAAAAATCCATATCGGGAACCGCATCAAGTGTCAGCTGGTTTAAACCATCCAACGTTTTTTGTGCAGCTTCAGGCTGTTCATGAATTTCTTTATGCATGTAATGTTCATAACCCCCTTTATTAACTTGCTTTTCTTCCTTCTCAATTTTCACTTTAGGACGACTGACAATATCCATGTGCTTATCAAAAATGTAAACTTCCTTTGCTTCGACTAACGCAAGATCACCTTCTTCTAAATAAATCACTTCGGTAGCTAATAAGCCGGCGGCGACCGCATCAGAAGCAATAAAAGCAGATTGCTCATTAAAGCCAACCACCAATGGGCTGCCTCGACGCGCTGCAATAATTTGTCCTTCTTTACCATTAAATAAAGCGCCAATTGCATAAGTACCACGCACCCTTGATAAAGCTCGCTTGGTTGCCATTAACGGCTTATATCCCTGGGCTAAATAATGGCTAATAAGTTTAGGTAAAACTTCACTGTCTGTTTCACTATCGAATCCATAACCTAAGGCTTCAAGTTCAAGACGCAACTCTTGGTAATTTTCAATAATGCCGTTATGAACCAGAGCAACGTTATCGGCAACATGAGGGTGTGCATTATTTAACGCCGGCTCACCATGCGTTGCCCAGCGAGTATGAGCAATGCCCGTTGTACCCGTAAGTGGGCTACCTTCTAAGGCGGTTTCTAAATTAACCAGCTTGCCATTTGCTCGACAGCAATCGATAGCACTGCCTTCAACAATCGCAATACCGGCTGAATCATAACCTCGATACTCAAGCGCTTTCAAACCGGCTAATAAAGTTTGCGCTGCATTTTGATCATTAATAACACCGAATATTCCACACATATTATTCCCCTCAACCATCAATTACTTTAAAGCGTTTACTGAAAAAGTTATTGATGGCGTTGCGAAATACGGGCCAATATTATGTTAGTACATTTAACTCACTGATCTGAATAGGTTTTATCGTTTCTGACTGCCTGTTATTGATAACAGGCTAGAGTGTTATATGATTTTTTTCGCAATTTATTTTGCATTTTGCAATTATAAATTTTTTGTTCATTATAAAAGTGCATTTTGCAAAATCGTACATACAGCATTTAGTACTTGATAATCAAAGACTTAAGTGAATTCATCAAGCATGGCACTGCCCTTGCTATAGCTATTGTACAGTTTAATAATCTAGGTGCATTCCATGACGAACCGTATAATTTTTATCATGCTATTAAGCGTAAGCCAGTTGGCAAATTCAGCCCCGTTTGAAACCTGCCCAACGAAAGCCTTCTTATTCCAAGGAAATCCTACCACTGTCTATGGTGTTAATTTGGTAACGGGTACCGATGTCATTTTGCAAGATGATGTGGGGAATTTTGATGGTGACCTGGTCGTCGGTAATGGTAATGTTAATGGCGTCGGCTTTGATGATTTTACGGCTGGGGACGGCTCCAGCCTGCGGTATTTATTTGGTTTCAATACCACCAAACGCAAATTCGTGCGCTTGGACAGTGATTTCCAACAAACTGAATTAGCGGTTACTAATCAACCTTCGGGAAATTTCTTTGTCGGTGACGTATATAACCATCACTATTATTTTTATCGTAAAAATAAAGGATTCTATAAAATGAATCTTGATGAAGCTGCCGATAATTATCTTGCGATCGAAACCATTACGACCGTCGCTGAACGCAATTTAACCGACTTCGCTTTTCATCCCAGTAACGATAAATTATACGGTGTCGATAATAGTTCGGGCATATTATATGAATTTGATAAAGATACAGGTACTACGACAGATTTAGGATCGACCGGAGAAGTAGGAACTTTTGGTGCAGGTTATTTCGATGTTAACGGTATGTATTACGTTGCTCGTAATCAAGATGGGAAAATCTATCAAATCGATTTATCCAACGTTGGCGAATCCGGCAGCGCCCCTTATCTTGCTGTCCTATTCGCAACAGGGCCATTATCGGGACAAAATGATGGTGCTCGTTGTGCAAATGCTCCCTTAATAGATGAAAGTGAAGGGCTTAGCACCATTGATTTTGGTGATGCTCCCGACTCTTATAATACCAGCCTCGCAAAGAATGGCCCACGTCATGAAATTGTCACTGATGGCCCTTATTTAGGCAGACTACCTCCTGATGGTGAACCCGATGCAAGGCTAGGACTCGTGTCTGATGATCAAGTAGGTATTGATGATGAAAATGGCATTGGCTTCGTCACAGGCCTCGCCCGTGGCTTGGATAATGTGGTCGTGGTAAACGCCTCAAAGAGCGGATATTTACAGGCCTGGTTTGACTGGAATAGTGACGGTGATTTTACCGATGAGGGTGAGCAGATTTTTGAAAATATACCTTTAATCAAGGGTAATAATAATTTGCTGGTACGTGTCCCTATTACAGCAGAATTTAGTCCTAGCTGGGCGCGGTTCCGTTTTGGTTCGCAAACAGATATCGGTATTACCGGCGGCGCGGCCGATGGTGAAGTGGAAGATCATGCTATCGAGATTTCAGATCTCGGAGTGAGCTACCAGTATTACCCGACTAACGGTTCTTATGTCACCCTAGCTTATGAAGATGCCTGGCCGATTGAAGGAGACTTTGATATGAACGATGTTGTTTTTCATTATCGCACCTTGACCGTTATTAAAGATGATCAATTACAACGAGTCGATGTCTATGGACAACTTCTAGCCATTGGTGCGCAATTCCATAATGGCTTTGCTATCCGTATTCCGAGTATTCAAGCGAGTGCCGTCGATACCAGTAAGATGCGTTATCGTCATACCAAAATGGATGATACAGGTAATGCTATAACTGATTTTGATGCCGTGGAGCAAGACAATCCCATTGAAAGCACCAGTGATGAACTGATCGCGATAATCGCGACAGACGTATGGGACTTGGTCACCACGAGTTGTGAGTTTTATCGCACCGACTCAGACTGCACTGACCACATCCAATTTGCCTTTGAACTCAGCCTGCCTTTCACGGAACTACAAGACGCTACAAAAATTAGCACCTTATATGATCCTTTCATCTTCGCCACAGAGAGTTTTTATCACGGTATGGTATTTGATACTCAGCCTGGTCGTGAACTTGAAATTCATCTCATTGATATCGAACCCACAGAACAAGCGAATGAAAATTTCTTAACTCTGGCTGACGATACCTCACATCCTGCTAGTGGCCGCTATTATAAAAATGCCAATAACCTTCCCTGGTCAATGGAAATTGCGACAGAGTGGAAGCACCCTCGCAGTGGTATTGATTTATTAAAAGCCTATCCAGACTTTGAACACTACGTAACCACCAATAAAGTTGAGAATACAAATTGGTACCTAGAAGCACAGAGAGTCGTTAACAAAGTTTACCCATAAAAATAGGCATAAAGTCAGCTTCGAAATTGAAAAACTTAATATTGTATAGAGGTATTATCATGAAATATTTAGCGTACGGTTTACTATTAAGAACAACAACTTTAGTGCTTGTAATGCTCAGTCTCATCGCCTGTAATGATGCTAATAAAGCTCAAACTAGCCTACCCGATAAAGAACCCACCCAAACAACTGAACCTGAAGAGTTAGCCGAGCCTGAAGAATTAACCGAGTCGACCGTTCTGAGCACAAGTGATCTTGTTGCGCCCACTGATATGAGGTTTATTTCACATAACCAAGTTCAGCTATCAGTGGATATCAGTGCGCAAGGAGGCATCCCCGCATACCTCTCTATTTATTCTATCTATGAAGAACTCACAGAAGCGCAATGGCAGGTAGATTATGATAGCCGGATGCTAGCCAGTTCATTAATTAAAGATAAAACACAGCATACATTTTCAATGCCTCAACACTTAAACAAAGTCCTCATTCAATTATGGTTTTACGATGGCCGCGCAGCGATTAGCCGTGAAGTATCCGTCAATAAAAATAGCAATGAAAAGATAGCTGTCACCTTGTGATTAATGCGTCGAAGGGCATTAGCGATCAGTTGGCCATTCTAAAAATGAAGGAATCTCTGTTTTGTAGTCAAGCCAAGTCACCTCATGCGACTGCCAAATATATGATTCTGGAGTTTTACCGGGATCATCATCTAACGTCGCGACACGAAGAACGTAATAAGGATGATTCTCTTTTATCGCAACAATTTGCGAACCACAATTTTTACAAAAATATCTTTTTTTACCCAGGGAGGATTCATAAGATGAAAGCTCTTCCTCTCCTTTTAGCCACTTAAAATTTTCAGGTATAACACCTGCGCCAGTATTAAAGGCAGCAGCGTGTGCTTTACGGCAAGTATGACAAGAGCAGTGCGCTATTGGAGTATCTAATTGCTTCACTTGGTATTGAACAGCCTTGCATAAGCAGCTTCCTTTCATATTTCTATCCTTCATTTATTGTTTAATTTTCTTATCTAGACAACGATTTATTCACCGTTGCCACTAGATATAAATAATACTCATTATCACCAACTAGTAATATAACAATCAGCAATATACGCCTTAGAGTCCATAACGGCCAATACCTCGGCAATACCTGACATGTGTCAATTTATGTCGTTTCAATTCAATAGCACTATTTTGGGCAAAGCTTAGTATTACTCCTAAGATTATACGTTATGTATTCAATATAAGTTACGGAGTGAATCGGCATGCCTGATGACCTAGTCCCAATCGAGTCCCGCACTAAGAAAGCGGAATTAACCACATCGCTCTTTTTGACCTTTGTAGTTATTCCAGCATTAACCATTGGTGGTATCGCTGCTTATGGTTTCATGGTTTGGTTTATGCAAATCCTTAATGGACCTCCTGGAAGCTAGGTTAAGGATTTTAGGAAAATATCATGGCTAATATTGACCATTCACGTCGCGCCTTCTTTCGCCGCCCTGCAGCTCTAGTAACTTCTTCAAGCGCAACCGAAGAATCCAATTCAGAAGATCGATGGTTACCTCAGCGTCCTCCTTGGGCACTCAGTGAATCCTTATTTACTGATAAGTGTACCCGTTGTAGCGAGTGTATCTCTGCGTGTGAAGAAGACATTATTATTAAAGCCGATGGTGGTTTTCCAGAAATCGATTTTAATCGGGGTGAGTGTACTTTCTGCGAAGCCTGTATAGAAGCTTGTGAACCCGCTGCTTTATTAAAGCAGGTCGGCGATCATGCAAATCAACAAGCCTTCTATTTTAATATCAATATTGATGATTCTTGCCTAGCGAAACAGAAAATCCATTGCCAGAGTTGTAAAGATGTTTGTGATACCGCTGCGATTACAATGCCTTGGCCAAAAAATGTGTCTTTAGGGGCTATTCAAACCCCTGAGATCAATATTGAAGACTGCACCAGTTGTGGCGCTTGCGTTTCTACCTGCCCTTCGCAATCAATCAGCATTAACCCTATTGCCTCACCCGCCTCTGTTCATACCGTGGGTGACAATAAAATCGGAGCTCAATTATGAGAACCAACAAAATTGCATTAGACGATGTCACTGAAGAAAGTCACATCAGCAGCTTTATTGTTTTTTGCAAAGCTGACAAACATCAAACCGTTGAAAAAGCATTATTAGCTCAAGCCGATTTAGAGATTCATGGCAGCGATGCACAAGGTAAATTCGTTGTGGTTACTGAAGCGAAACACCAAGGTATTATTTTAGATCGCATCGATCTTATTTCTGCCATCGAAGGCGTTATCAATACCTCGATGGTCTATCACCAAGTTGCAGCCCTTGATGAGCTAGACGATGAAATTGATCAAACTGATGATCAACCCATAGAACAAATATATCAGCCACAGCTCTGTGAAGTTGAAGACGGTGAAGCACCGGCTGACGCAGAAACGGCAACGCAGACTGTGCAGTAAAAATTTAGTATTAAACGAATTTTAAAATTAAAAAAGATTAGCATTCAGAGTCGGAGAAAGCATATGAAACTAACTCGCCGTGATGTCATTAAGGCCCAAGCTGCAGCCACCGCTGCAACAGTCGCCGGTATTAGCTTACCCGCTAGCGCCAGTAACATCATTACTTCCAGTAAAGCCAATAAACTAACCTGGTCAAAAGCACCGTGTCGTTTTTGCGGTACCGGTTGCGGTATTAGCGTAGCGACAAAAGATGGAAAGGTTGTTGCAACGCACGGTGATGAGAAAGCGCCGGTAAATAAAGGCCTATCGTGTGTGAAAGGCTATTTCCTTTCTAAAATCATGTATGGCAAAGATCGTATTACTACGCCGATGTTGCGTAAAACAGACGGCGTATATGATAAAGAAGGTGAGTTCACTCCAGTATCTTGGAATGAAGCCTTCGATATTATGGAAGAGAAGTTTAAGAAAGTATTAAAAGAAAAAGGCCCTGAAGGCATCAGTATGTTCGGTTCGGGTCAGTGGACTGTGCACGAAGGTTACGCCGCGGTTAAGTTAATGAAAGCCGGCTTCCTTTCAAATAACATTGATCCTAACGCACGTCACTGTATGGCATCTGCGGTAGGTGGTTTCATGCGCACCTTTGGTATCGATGAGCCAATGGGTTGCTACGATGATATGGAAGCCGCCGATGCGTTCGTACTTTGGGGCTCGAACATGGCCGAGATGCATCCGATTCTTTGGACGCGCATTGCCGATCGTCGCTTAAGTAATCCACACGTTAAAGTGGCGGTCCTTTCTACCTTCGAACATCGTTCATTTGACCTTGCCGATATCCCTGCGGTTTTCACTCCGCAAACCGACATGGTGTTATTGAACGCGATTGCCAACTACATCATCGAAAGTGGCAATGTGAATCATGACTTCATTAACAAGCATGTAAACTTCCGTGAAGGTGTAACCGATATTGGTTATGGCTTACGCCCGACTCACGAATTACAAATGAAAGCGAAGAATCCGAACTCCGGCGCTTCATCACCGATTGATCTAGACGCATTTGCTAAATTCGTTAAGTCTTATACTTTCGAATACGCTGAAGAAATGTCAGGTGTTCCGGCTAAAACCATTGAGAAAATTGCCAAACTTTATGCCGATCCAAAAATCAAAGTCATGTCACTTTGGACTATGGGTGTAAATCAGCATACTCGTGGTGTTTGGACAAACAACTTGTTGTACAACATCCACTTATTAACTGGAAAAATTGCTGAGCCAGGTAATAGCCCATTCTCATTAACAGGCCAGCCTTCGGCTTGTGGTACTGCGCGTGAAGTAGGCACCTTCTCTCACCGCTTACCGGCCGACATGGTAGTGAAAAACCCTAAGCATAGAGCATTATCTGAAAAGCTTTGGAAAATTCCAGCAGGAATTTTGAACGGTAAACCGGGTTCTCACGCGGTTAAGCAAATACGTGATCTAAAAGACAGCAAGATCAATGTGTGCTGGAACCAAGTGAATAACAACGTTCAAGCCGGCGCCAATATTAATGAAGAAATACTACCGGGTTATCGTAATCCCGATAATTTCATCATTACTTCCGATGCTTATCCAACAGTCACAGCGGAAGCGTCAGATTTGATTCTACCGTCTGCAATGTGGGTAGAAAAAGAAGGTGCCTTTGGTAATGCTGAACGCCGAACTCAGGTTTGGTATCAACTGGTCAATGCACCGGGTGATGCACGCTCTGACTTATGGCAGTTAATAGAATTTTCTAAGCGTTTTACCACTGATGAAGTTTGGCCTGCGAAAGTATTAGCCGAAAACCCTGAGTTTAAAAGTAAAACGTTATACGAAGTACTTTATAAAAATGGCCAAGTGGATAAATTCCCACTGGATCAAATCAGCCCTAATTATGAAAACCAAGAATCCAAAGATTTTGGTTTCTACATTCAAAAAGGTTTGTTTGAAGAGTATGCATCCTTCGGCCGTGGCCATGGTCACGATTTAGCCGACTACGATCGCTACCATAAAGAGCGTGGTTTACGCTGGCCTGTCGTGAACGGTGTTGAAACTAAGTGGCGCTTTAAAGAAGGCTCCGATCCATACGTTAAAGAAGGTACCGGTTGGCAGTTTTACGGTAAGAAAGATAATAAAGCGATTATCTTTGCATTACCGTACGAGCCACCAGCAGAAGTTCCAGATGAAGAATTCAACATGTGGCTAAGCACCGGTCGTGTTTTAGAACATTGGCATTCTGGTTCGATGACTCAGCGTGTACCTGAGCTGTTCAAAGCATTCCCTAATGCGGTGTGTTTCATGCACCCTGAAGATGCTAAGAAACGTGGCATGCGTCGTGGAGATGAAGTGAAAGTTATTTCTCGTCGCGGTGAAATCAGAACTCGTATCGAAACGCGCGGCCGTAATAAGCCACCGATCGGACTTGTGTTTGTACCTTGGTTTGATGCCAGTCAGTTGATTAATAAGGTCACGCTTGATGCGACCGACCCATTATCAAAACAGACTGACTACAAAAAATGCGCCGTGAAAATTGAGAAGGTATAAGGAGAATGACTATGAAAGCGACTCTTGTAAATAAAGCTGTAAAAAACGCAATGACTTTTGCTATGACTGCTGTCTTAGCCGTTTCTTCGATTGTACTGCCATCGACTGCATCAGCTGAAACCGTTATGGATAATGCGCCGCAAGTATCAACACTGCGCGGCACTGCCCCCTTAAATGCCGAAGTGACACCGCCAATCATTGATAAGGTAGAAAACAACGACCTAAAACGTCAGCGTGACTACCCTCAACAGCCACCGACGATTCCACATGATATTAGTAAATATCAGTTGGATAAAAACTTTAATAAGTGCATGGATTGTCACGCACGTAAGTTTGCTGATGAAGCGCAAGCCCCAGCCGTTAGTGTGACTCATTACATGAATCGCGATGGTGAGTTCTTGGGTGAAGTTTCTCCTCGCCGTTACTTCTGTACTCAATGTCACGTGCATCAGTTGGAAACTGAACCTTTGGTTGAAAATGAGTTTGTTGATATGAATAAACTGATTCAGCAATCTCACTCTCGTAATAACTCTAGTGATAAGAAGTAGAGGCTGATATGAAAAAGATCATTCATTTGTTAAAGCTGATGTGGACTATCTTGTCCAAGCCAGCGGTTCACTTATCCTTGGGGTTTCTAACCATTAGTGGCTTTATCGCTGGGGTTATTTTCTGGGGTGGATTTAATACCGCCATGGAATTAACCAATACCGAAGAGTTCTGCACCAGTTGTCACGAAATGCGTGATAACGTGTACATGGAATTGCAAACTACGATCCACTACAGCAACCGCTCAGGTGTTCGTGCAATTTGCTCTGACTGTCACGTACCGCATAACTGGTCCGATAAAATTGCTCGTAAGATGCAGGCTTCTAAAGAAGTTTGGGGCAAGATATTCGGTACCATTGATACCCGTGAAAAGTTTGAAGCGCATCGCTTAGAACTGGCACAGCATGAATGGACACGTTTGAAGGCTAACGATTCTTTAGAGTGTCGTAATTGTCACCAATTCGACTCGATGGACTTTACCCGTCAAAGTAAGCGGGCGTCGGCTCAGCACTCCAGTGCATTAGCCAGCGGTGAGAAGACCTGTATCGACTGCCATAAAGGGATTGCTCACAAGCTGCCTAATATGGAAGGCGTTCGTGAAGGTACCTCGCCACATTAGAGAGGCCACACTAGCCTTAGCGCCGTGAGATGCATTCTTGCATCTCACTTCTTCCTACTATCTAATGCCTTCATTATCTATTTTCATTTCTTTATTTGGAGAAATACCATGGGCAACCATGCCAGCAAAGAATTCACCCCACTACGCATCGCAGTATTAACCATATCCGATACCCGTAACGATCAAACGGATACCTCGGGTAAATACCTAGTAGAAGCCTTACAAGACGCCGGCCATCGCTATGAAGACAAGATTATCGTTAAAGACGATATCTATCAGATTCGCGCGATTGCCTCTGCTTGGATCGCAGCAGACGAAGTGGATGTGATCTTATTAACCGGCGGTACCGGCTTTACTAGCCGCGATTCTACCCCAGAAGCTATTACTCCTTTATTGGATAAAACCATCGAAGGCTTTGGTGAACTATTCCGTCATCTTTCGTTAGCGGATATCGGTACTTCTACCATTCAATCTCGTGCACTTGCAGGCTTAGCCAACAATACGTTAGTTGTTTGCATGCCGGGCTCTACAGGCGCTTGTGACTTGGCTTGGAAGGGTATCTTGCTAGAGCAGCTGGATTCTCGCCACTCTCCTTGCAACTTCGTGCCTCACCTTTCGGCTGATGCACCTTGTTGTGATGGAAAATAGAGCCTAAAAGAATAATTAACCACAGAGGACACAGAGCCGCTGCGCTACACAGAGGGAAAAGAAAAGAAGAAAGGGAAGATTAAATGTGACAACCAGCTACTTCAGGCTAATATTTTGTTACTAATCCTTTTCTCCACTTTTCTCCGCTTTTCTCCGCTTTTCTCTGTGAACTCTGTGTCCTCTGTGGTTAACCGC
>Ga0209292_1000142_pt1 | contig 101422 bp, 78 predicted proteins | sample GOMGulsemesocosm_2_FD_184634 | JGI IMG/M metagenome (GOLD analysis project Ga0209292, IMG submission 184634) | Methane-oxidizing microbial communities from mesocosms in the Gulf of Mexico - GOM9C Gulf of Mexico (SPAdes) (version 2) | ecosystem: Environmental > Aquatic > Marine > Cold seeps... | reverse complement strand
TCGACTCCTGTCTCCTAGAGTCCGGAAAACAAAACCCCAGATCTAAGCCATCATCGCGGCAGGTTCTAGGCATCAACCTACTCTATGAGTGCCTGCATTATTAGGGGCGGCGGGGTGGTTTGTATTGCAGCCAGTCAGGGCGCGTTTTAGCGGCTCAGTGTTGGTGGCGTTTTTAGGCGAGGACTGTTTGAGCGACGTAGCGAGTTCCGCAGCCGCCGCCAATACTGAGCTGCGTGCGACCGGCAGCAATACGAACCACCCTGGCGCACCGGGTTTGTAGCTACTGGGCGTGGACTGCAGGACGTAGGTAGGGGACGATAGCTTTAGGTATTGAGATTTTAATCCGGACCAGCTCCGACGTTTTATTTTCCAGACACGTCCTTCGACAAGCTCAGGAGGAGCGGGTTATAGGCTTCCCTTCGGCTTTGTTTTTTCCGCTCATGGTGAGCTTGACGAGCCAACAGAGTCTGGAAAACAAAGCCCCAGATCTAAGCTTGCACCGTGGCGGCCTGAATTAATTCTATCTACCTTAAGACTGGGCCTGACCGGTGCGACGGATTTTTTGTACTTTAATTTACACCTCTAGTCCGTCCCATAACTCTACTACGCTAGCCATCAATGACTGAAATCGTTAGGCTAGGCCGCATAATACTGAATTAATGTCAGTCTACTGGTTCTGGCATTTGAGTTGGGGAATAGCAGTAAATGGAAAACCTAGATCAGCATTTAGCCGTCGGTAGCCGGGTTGATCGTTATCGAATCGAAAAAGTATTAGGCATCGGCGGTTTTGGGGTTACTTATTTGGCTACCGATACCCAGCTCGACTTTCCCGTAGCCATTAAAGAATTTATGCCCGACGACTGCGCCATTCGGTCTCAGTTCAATAGCCAAATACTGGCCAAAACCAACCGCCAAGAAGATTACCAATACGGCCTAGACCGCTTTCTAGATGAAGCCAAAACCCTGGCTAAGTTTCAGCACCCCAATATCGTGCGGGTGACTAATTTTGTTGAGGCTAATAATACCGCCTATATGGTGATGGAGTATTACCAAGGCGAAGCCCTGGACGACTATCTAAAGCGTATAAACTTTAAGGGTCAAATGCCCGAGTCGGAAATTCTGGCCATAGCCAAACCTATTCTAGCCGGATTAGAGCAGGTACATGCCCAAGGCCTGCTGCACCGGGATATAAAGCCCGGTAATATGTATTTACGCCAAAATGGCGAAGCCATGCTGATCGACTTTGGTGCCGCCCGCTATGCTCTGGGCGGCCAGAGCAAATCCATTTCGGCAATTATATCCTTAGGTTATGCGCCGCCAGAGCAATACAGCAGCCGAGGCAAGCAAGGGCCATTTTCAGACCTTTACGCCTTAGGCTCCACCTTGTATCAATTAATAGCGGGAAAGGCGCCAGTGGAAAGCACCCTGCGCCGTGAAGCCGTTCAAGAGGAAGAACCAGACCCCTTGGTACCCGCTCAACAACTAGGCCAGGGTAAATACAGCGTCGAGCTACTAGCAGCCATCGACTGGTGTTTGCAGCTGACCACCAAACACCGGCCCCAGTCTGCGGCCGAGGTCTTAAAAGCCTTGGCAGAAGGTATGCCCGCTAGCGACACCACCGCCAGTGGCACCCGCCGGGTAAAGGAAGGCGAGCATTTTGGTAAAAAAACCAAGCCTAGCAGCCATCAAAATTCAAGCGATAAGCCGCAAAAATTGGCAGCTGTCTGGGTTCCGTTAGTCATGGCTGGTTTAGTCGCGCTGGCCGGTGGCGGTTACTGGTGGTCGCAGCCGAGTGACGAGCCTGTTGGGCTTACCGATAGCCCCACTCAAACAGACCCCGCCAAGGCCGAGCTTTTAGCGGTAACACTCCGCGCCAATGTGGCCGCCGCGCAAATTTATATCGACGGCCAGGGCTACTATCAGCCGGGGCAAAAGCTGTTGCCCGGCAGCTACCAATTAGTTGCTGCTGCAGAAGGTTATACCTCGCTACGTCAATTAATTGAAGTGACTCCGGGCAATACGTTTTTTCTATTGCAGTTAGAAAAGTTACCAGCGGCGCTGTACCCCTTAACCATTGTGGTGAGCCCGGCGGATGCGGCCATTCAGGTGTTAAATATTGGCCCCACATACCAGCGGGGTATGGAGTTGCCAGCTGGTGAGTACCAGATTAAAGCCAGTAAAACGGGTTATACCAGTAAAACGATTAACGCCAACCTTAGTGAGCAGCAGCAAAGCTTTAAAATACAGTTAGAGCAAGGTTTAGCTGCGCTATTTATTGAGACGCACCCGAGCAATACAAAAATTCGTTTTATCGGTGATGATCTAAGCTATACCGCAGGTATGAAGCTGGCAGCGCGCCGCTACCGTATAGAGATTAGTAAAGTAGGTTACGGCAGCAAAACTGTGTTGGTAAACTTAAGCCAAAAAAAACAGCGTTTTCGCATAGAGCTTAACAAAAACGAGCCCAGCTACAGAGCCGGCGAAACCATTCAAGACACCTTAAGCCAAGGTGGTAAAGGGCCCGAGTTGGTGGAATTACCTAAGGGTAGTTTTCAGATGGGCTGTGTTAGTGGGCAAAGCTGCCAATATGACGAAAAGCCCGTACATACAGTAAAAATTAGTCACAATATAGCCATGATGAAGTATGAAGTTACTTTTTCGGATTACGATAAATTCAGTGACGCTACTGGTCGAAGCCGAATTGAGGATGAAGGTTGGGGGCGTGGCCGTCGCCCGGTAATTAGTGTCAGCTGGCACGATGCTGTTGCCTATTCAAAGTGGTTAAGCGAGCAGACGGGTAAAATTTATCGTTTGGCAAGCGAAGCGGAATGGGAATATGCAGCCAGAGCGGGTAGCCAAACTCAGTACAGCTGGGGTAATAGCATTGATTGTTCAAAGGCGCGTTTTGGTTATCTCTCTGGCGAATGCGGTAAACAAAAATTAACCGATGTTGCCGGGAGTTTTTCTGCTAATGATTTTGGGCTTTATGATATGCATGGGAATGTATCAGAATGGGTAGCCGATTGTTGGCATCGCTCTTACGGAGGCGCTCCCAGTAATGGCAAACTCTGGCCCAGTGATAATTGCGGCCAGCGTGCTATACGTGGTGGTGCCTGGGTTTTTAGCTCGAGCGACCTGCGTGCAGCTACTCGTTCCAAGTATCCCCCCGGCGGTGGCTTTAACAGTCTTGGTTTTCGACTCGTTCAAGATCTAAGTCCTTAGCTCTTTTGTCCGCGACCATTGTGGTGGCCGGGCCTGGCGGAAAACAACAGCCAAGCGAAAATCTAAGTAACTTGTGTCTTATAGTTGTAACCGTAGGTGGATGAAAGGGTTTTAAAAACGCCTAGGCTTAGCTGTGTAAGTTCGATCCGTTTCGGATATACGGACTTAAGGTGTAACATTTTCTCCCTAGTCAAAATGCTCCGAGTTTTACTTAACCCCACGGGCCAAATAAAGCGTTGGCACTATCAACAAGGTAAACAACAAAGCGGTAATGGCGAAGGTATCTTGAAAAGCCAAGGTGGTGGCTTGGCGATAAAATTCGCGCCCCATAAACCATACCGCTACGGGTATTTGTTGCACCTGATCGACGCCGGCTTCTTGCAAATAGGGGGCTAGGTCGCGTACCGCATTTACGCTGGCTGGGTTGCCTTCATTTTGGCTGGCGCTGATGTTACTCATGTGGAAGCTGGTGCGGCGCTCTAAATAAATGGCCGACAAGTTAACGCCCAGCGCACCGCCAAATTGGCGCACAAAATTGGTGGCGCCGGAGCCTTGGCTGAGTTTTTCCATGGGCATATTTTTAAATGCCGCTACACTTAGTGACGGCATTATACAGGCCATACCGACCCGGCCAATAATAACCCACCAGATGAAAATAGAGAAAGCCGTTAAACGGTCGGCCGAAGCGGTTAGCCAAGAAGAATAGGCGACCAAGAAAACCCCTAGGGCAATTAAAAACCGAGGCGATACTCTATCGGCCAGGCGCCCGGCAATGGGTAGACTTATACCCAGCATAATGCCGCCGGGTAATAACACTAGGCCGGCGGTAGTGGCGTTTAAGCTCTGAATGTTTTGCAGAAACAATGGCGCTAGATAAAAGCTACTGTACAGCCCGGCGCCGAACACGGTGGCGACAATGGCGGCTGGGGTAAAGCCCTTGTGGCTAAATAAGCTGAGGTCTAACAAGGGCGCGGCGCTGCGTTTTTGTTGCCAAATAAACGCGATGGCACTGATCCCAAACACAAAAAAACAGGCCAGGGAAAAGTCAGAACTCCAGCCTTTGCTTTGGCCTTTGCTCAGGCCCAGCAGTAAAACAAAAATGGTGCTGCTTAAAAAGAGCACGCTAAGCCAGTCTAGGCCTTTTCTTGGCCCTTGTTCCTCCCGCTCAGGCAGGAAGTTGGCGGTTAAGATAATACCGACCAGTGCCATTGGGATAGGCAGAAAAAAGGCATAACGCCAATCAAAGGCATCGACCAAGATGCCGCCTAAATAGGGGCCAACGGCGGGCGCCATCACCACGATAACGCCAAACAGGCCCATGGCCATGCCTTGTTTTTCGGGTGGGAATACCCGGCTCATAATATAGGTGGCCATGGGCATAAATAAACCGCTGGCTGCACCTTGCACAATGCGCGAGGCAATCAAGATTTCGATATTGGGGCTCATGGCCCCGACCACCGAGCTGGCGGCAAAAATCAGCAGGGCAATGATCACGGTTTTACGAATACCAAAACTCTGAATAAGCCAGGCGGTAATCAACATAGTCACTGTGGCGGCGGCCAAGTAGCCGGAGGATATCCACTGGGCGGTACCCTGGCTGATACCAAAGGTACCAATAATAGGGGGTATGGCAACATTAACGCTGGTGCTACTAATAGCCGTGGCTACCGCGCCCAGGCCGCAGGTAGCGACCGCCAGCCAGCGGTATTTTTCACCATGGCGCTCAAATAGGCTGTCAAAGGTATCGCCGCTATGTGTTGGTGGCTCAGAGCTACTTAACTGCGGCTCAGGGCTATTTAATGAGGGCTCATGGCTGTCTTGTGTCAATTTCGACCTCAACCATCATGCCGGGCTTGAGCAAGTTATCTTGTTGTTTAATGGCAATGCGTAAACTCAAACGTTGGGTGACCTTGGTAAAGTTACCGCTAGGGTTGGGGTTGGGCAGCAGCGCAAATTGGCTAGTGGTAGCGTGGTCTAAACGTTCCACTACGGCGTCAAACTCTCTTCCGGGGTAGGCGTCGATATAAATCTTGGCTTTGGCGCCGGGTTTAATTAAACGAATTTCGGTTTCTTTGGCATTGGCCTGAATCCAAATGTCCTGCGGGTCGTGCAGCAGTAGCATGCGGCGGCCGGGTAAAACATATTCGCCGGCATGGACAAAGGTTTTATCAATTACTGCGTTATTTAAGGGGCTGTGAATTTCGCGGTCGCTGAGGTCAATTTGGGCATTGTGTTTTTCTACTTCCAGTAGCTCCAGTTCCCGCTGTAAAATCTCCAAGGTTTTTATTTGGATCTCTTGCTCGTTCAGTGCGGCTGTGGCTTTTTGTATTTCAGACTCCTGCACATGCAGCTGGGCTTCGGCCTCGCTGTAGGCGTGGGTGGATTTGGATAGGTTTAATTTGGCTTGGTCCCAACGCTGGGCGCTGATCAGCTTCTTACTCCACATGGATTTAGAACGGTCGAAATTAGATTGTGCCGACTGCAAGACTGAGTCAGCTTTTTGTAGCGCGGCCTGGGTGCTATCTAGAGTAGCTTCGGCTGAGTGTAGATGGTTTTTAACGCGATCACCAACCAGCTGTTGCTGGGTTTTGGCGCGCTCGATGGAAAGTTTTTTATTGGCGATTTTTAAATCGATAGTTTGTAGCGCCAACTGAGTTTGACGGGCGTCGATATTGGCTAGCTTGGTGTTTTTATCAACCAGCTGGCCGCTGCTAATGGGCATTTGTACAATCCAGCCGGGTACCTTACTACTGATAGCGATAATGTTGCTGGCTATGCGGGCATCGTCCAAATAAACCGTATGGCTGCGCTTAACCAGCCAGAAGCATAGGTAGATGAATACGGGCACGGCAACCGCCGCCATTAAGATTTGTTTGCGGCTGAGGCGAATCATGCCTTGGTTTCCTTTAAATCGTGTAAATTTTGTAAAATATGGCCCAGCATTTGGCTTAGCTGTAAGCGGCGCATTTGGCTAAGGCCGGCCAGCATCTCTTCTGTTAATTGATCCGATTCGGTGTGCAGCTTAGGGCTGAGCTTTTCAGCGGCGGGGGTTAAAAATACCCGCTTAACGCGGCCATCTTTGCTGTCAGGGCGGCGGGAAATTAATCCAGAGACTTCCAACTTTTCAATGATCACCCCTAATGGTGCTTTTTCCATTGCTAATTGTTCGGCCAGCTGGGTTTGGGTTTGGCCATTGTTGCGTAGCAAGCGGGCGAGTATACGCCACTGGGTTCGGCTTAGGTGCAAGCCGCTTTCTTTCAAACGGCGGTTGAACTCGGTGCCCATCATTCGGGTGATATCTGCTAGCATCCAGCCGAAGGAACTCTCTTCGCTCATGGTGCTGAGGGGGTCGGTAGTGTCGGTTGCCATAATCGCATGCCTTATTCGGAATGTGAGATAGTAACATAGGTTACTAAATAAATATTGGTTCGAAAGACTAGTGGATGGTCAATAGTTATTACTATTGGTCAATATAGCCACTACCGTTCCTGGGCTTGGCTTTTATACTGGTCCTTGCTAAAAAATGATAAGCCACCGATGGAGCCAAAAATGACTGCTGATGTCAGAATTGAACAGATAGAGCGTAGCCTGCACATTATTATGAACAGGCCCGAGCGTAAAAACGCGATAACCATGGCCATGTACGCCACTATGGCGGATGCCATTGAAGCGGCAGAAAAAAACGAGGACGTCCGTAATATTGTGCTGCGGGGCGAAGGTGGGGTATTTACCGCAGGCAACGATTTAGTCGATTTTAAAAACAAGCCGCCACGGGGAGAAAACAGCCCGGTTGCTCGTTTTATGCAGGGGCTGTTTAATTTTAGCAAGCCAGCCATCGCTTGTGTACAAGGTGATGCGGTGGGTATTGGTACCACTATGTTGCTGCATTGCGATTTGGTTTATGTAGGGGAGTCGGCCAAGTTACAAATGCCATTTTCCAGTTTAGGTTTAAGCCCTGAATTTGCTTCGTCGTATATCTTACCGCGTATTATGGGCCATGTGCAGGCGGCTGAATTATTACTGCTAGGCGAGCCCTTCAATGGCGCCAAGGCCAAAGAGCTAGGCTTGGCTAATCAAGTAATAGCCGATGCGGAGCTGTTGGAGCTTGTTTTAAAGCAAGCCGCCAAATTATCCGCCCAGCCACCGGCAGCGCTGCGCAATACCAAAAAGTTGATGCGCGCACCACGCAAAGAAGCATGTGTTGAAGTTATGGCCGATGAGACGGTTGTTTTTGGTGAGGGCTTGGCCGGTAAAGAGTTTACCGAAGCGGTGACATCTTTCTTTGAAAAGCGTAAGCCAGACTTTTCTAGCTTTAATTAGCACCGCAGGTGCGAGAGATGTAAAAGGTTAGATGTGAGATGCAATAAGCGAAATGAGGATATAAACTTCACATCTCACATCTCACATCTCACATCTCACATCTCACATCTCACATCTCACGCCTTGCCTTTAAGGCGCTTTTTGCCAGGCAAAAGGGTTATTAAAGGTATTGTTATCTAGCGCCTGTAATACCGCCTCAGGGTGTTGTTCGGCCATGACAAAGCGAATGGTGTTTACATCCTTGGCGCGCACATCAACCATAATTAAATAGAGTCCGCGGCTGATATCGTCGTGAAAACGGCGCAGCTTGTAATTTTCCTGTGAAATTCCGCCTAGGCCACCTGCCCAGGCGCCAAAAAAGGCGAAGCCAACTACCAGGGCCATGGCCGCCGCCAAATTGGCGTAGCCATTAAAATACAGCCATAGACCAATGAATAAGCCAATGCTGCTGCCGATAATGGCACCGCGCTCGCCATAGCGAATAATATCGGTTCGATAAAAAACGTTGGCGGAGTGTAGGTGGTGGTTATAGAGGCCGGACTCGTTTTTACTGATGATATGAAAGCGCCAGTCATTAACGCCCCGGGCATGCAGGTCGCTGGAGATAGAATCGGCGCTATCAATATTCTGAGTGAGATAATATAAACGTTTCATGGGGTACCTCGCATTAGTCTAAAGCCGAGCATATGCCCTTGTTTGTTGAAAAAATAGCCAGCAACTAGATGGCTTTTTAATTAAAATGAAATCGTTAATAGGCGGCGGAAATTAACTGCTTGACTAGCGTCTCCATATTTTGCTTTGCTGGTTACCAGTGCCGGGTCTATTTCATGATTGGGAAAGCCCTAATTGTGCCTATTTCGTCAGTAAAAGGGTTTTTTCGCCATAGCCAAAAAACACGCTATATGCGTAAATAAGCAGCAGTGTAAGGCAGGATTCTGAGCGCTTTAATAATAATCAAAGGTAGGCCTAATGAATCAACTATCACCTCTCGATAATGTTTTTTGTTTACTAGAAGATGCCAATGCTCCTATGCATATCGGCGCTCTGCTGATATTTGACCAAAGTGAGCTGCCTAATGGCTTTTTACGCCATAAAGAATTACTCGAATACGTGCAGGATCGCTTGCATCTGTCCAAGGGCTTTCGTCGCAAAATTGTCGCTTCACCGGCGGGTATTGATTACCCCTATGCGGTAGAGGACGAAAATTTCGACCTCGAATTTCATGTCCGTCATATGGGCCTGCCTTACCCCGGTGACTGGCGCCAGCTGAGTATATTAACCGCCCGTTTAATATCCCGACCATTAGATATGTCCCGCCCACCCTGGGAAATGTACATTATTGAACGGCTCGACAATATCGAAGGTATTCCGGCGGACAGTTTTGCGGTAGTGATTAAAGTTCACCACGCTATTGTCGATGGTATATCTGCAGGGGAAATGATGACCGCGTTGCTGCAGTCCGACCCTAGCGAGGCAAGCCCGGCCCCACGCGAACCTTGGATAGCCGAGCGCACACCCGGTCCGCTAGAACTCTGGGCTAGGACAGCGCCGAATTTGTTGAAGCAAGGTTGGAATGCATTTAGCCAGGGCAGCAAAGCAGTTGTCGCGACGGCTAAATTGAATGCGTCCATGAATCAGAGTAAATTGAAACTGCCGAAAGTTGAACGTACCCGTTTTAATGATAAATTATCACCGCACCGGGTTTTTGATGCGGTTGAATGGCCGATAGCAGACATTAAGGCGCTGCGCCAGCTAGTGCCAAAGGCCACGTTAAATGATGTGATTGTTTCCATTATTGGCGGTGCTTTACGCAGCTATATGAATTCAATCAATGAGCCGTTGGACGGCTCGTTGGTGGCTTTATGCCCCATTTCAGTTCGTACTGATGCGGCGTTAAAAGATGGCGGCAACCAAGTTTCCGGTATGCGCATCGCTATTGGCAGTGATATAGAAGATCCGGTTGAGCGCCTCGCCTCTATCCAGCGAGCCACGGTACAGGGTAAACAATCGATCAATGCGGATATGGCCACGGCGATGGAATCTTGGGTTGCAGCGATTCCGCCAATCTACAGCAATGTTGCCAAGGCTGTAGCGGATCGCTTTGATCTACTGGTGAAAATGCCCCAGTTTATTAATACCCTAATCACCAACGTTCCCAGCCCCGCTTTGAATATGGATTTATACCTGGCAGGGGCAAAAATGTTGCGCAGCTACGGCATTCCGCCTTTAACCCATGGTATGGGTATGGGGCATGTGGTGGGTAATTCTAAGGGAACAATTAATATATCGGTGGGTGCGGATCGGGTTATGATGCCTGATACGGCTTGTTATATCGAAATGTTACAGGCTTCTTATCAGCAACATTGTGCGGCATTGACAGCGGCGGAAGATCTTCAAAATATTTCCGCTGGGCAAGATAAAAAACGAGATAAAATAACAACAGGCAACAAACAAACGGCTTAGGTAACTTAACCTGGAATCGTAGATTCAGGTTTGAACTTGTAGTAAAGGTAATCAAAGTGATTTTACACACAAAGCAAAATTTGGCTGAGCGGCTTTTGGGCCAGGCTAACAGTTACGAAGAATGGCAAGAAGCCGCTCAAAAATGCGATATGGAAGCCGGTTTGGACGATTGGCGGGCGACAGAGTCGTCGCGCTATTTTGACTACCGAGCGATTCGCAAGCGCTTGGAAAGCCTGCGCAGTTTGCGTAAGCAAGCCGATAGTCGTGGTTTATTGTTTGAGTTAAACGAAGGTATTCATGGTAACCAGGGCGGCATTGCTAACCCAGCGTTGTACAACAAATGCAAATCAGGCACCAAGCACCTGATTGATGAATTTATTCAAGAGTTACAAGATGCCTTGGCCTATATTGCCGCCAGTGAAGAGATTGACCTAACCGAAAAGCAGGACTTTTTCTCCCGCGCCAGTCATTGTTTTGGCTGTTCGGCGTTAATGTTAAGTGGCGGCGCTTCATTGGGTAACTTCCATGTTGGGGTGGTTAAATCCTTGCAGCAGCAAGGCCTACTGCCTGAGGTGATTTCGGGTTCCAGTGCTGGTTCATTGGTAGCGGCCGTAGTTTGCACCCATGATGACGAAGAGCTGGATGAAGTATTAACCCTAGAGTACTTGACCAGCAGCGCCACGGTTAGAAATCGCACCGGCGGTTGGTTTAAAGACCGGCCCAAAATGGTGGATGAAAAAACCCTGCGCAACGATATTGTTGGCCGCATGATTCCCGATATGACGTTTGAGCAGGCCTTTGAGAAAACCGGCCGTAAATTAAACATCACCGTGACTGGCGCTGGCCACCACCAGGCCTCACGTTTGTTAAACGCCATCACCTCGCCCCATGTTTGTATTCGCTCTGCGGTCATGGCTTCCTGTGCGGTGGTTGGGGTCTATCCTGCGGTTACTTTGATGGCCAAGGATATCGATGGTAATGACGTTCCTTATTTGCCTGAGCTGAAATGGGTTGATGGCTCTTTTTCTGACGATCTACCGGCAAAGCGTTTGGGTCGGTTATACGGGGTAAACCACTATATAGCCAGTATGGTTAATCCTGTCGTTATTCCATTTAGTCGCAACCCCGACGCTAGACGTAATAGCTTAACCGAGTTGACCGATATATCCCTTAAGTTGTGGCGCCAGGCATCGGAAGACTTTTTAAAATTCGGTCGCCATTACATTCCACAAAAAAGTACAGTTTTAGGTCGTTTGCAATCGCTGGCCCACGGCGTAGTTGCGCAAAACTATACTGCCGACATTAATATTATGCCCAGCCAAAAATTGTTTAACCCGCTTACCTTGCTCAACCAAAAGGGACCGGAAGAAGTTGAGAAATATATTCTCGACGGTGAAAAACAGTGCTGGCAAAAAATCGGCATGATTCGTAATTGCACCGCAATTGCGCGTACCTTGGCGGAAATTGAAGCGGGTTTGGCAGCAGAGCTAGGCTAGCTTGATTATCAGCTGAAGAAACAAAAAAGCACCGCCTAGGCGGTGCTTTTTTTTGGAGTTTAAATGATTAGGCCGTCAATAAACGGTCATAACGTTTACTTAAAATATCGTAAAATTTTTCCCGTTGACCACTGACTTCCTGTTTTAAAGCAATGATTTCCTCTTCCTTGATATCTTTACGGCCGACATAAACTTCCTTGCGAAAGTGGGCAATGCGGGCGCCGTATAGGCGCAGGCTGCGCTCCATTAATTTCTCACCTAGCATTAATAACTTGGTTTCGGCGTCGGCTAATTTTTTGAATTCTTTGATCAGGTCTTTGTTCACCTGCTCCAGTTCTTCACGTCGGCTTTGGGGCCAGTTGGTGCCAAACCGAAAGGACTCTATAACCAGGGCCGAGTATTTGGCGAAAACGTGATTAACTTGGCCAATATCGGCGGATAGGGCTTCAAGCATTTCGACTCGGCGGTCGCCTTGAAGTTGACGTTGCTCAGCCGAGCCATCTTTTTGGCGCATAACGCACCAGATGCTAATGCCAGCAATTAATGCACCCAGGGCCACGTTAAACGAGGTTTCTAGCAAGGGTAGGTAGTCAAAGGTTTCCATAATAACTCTCACACATACGTCGGTAGATTGACGAAAAACGGTTCTATACAACAGAACGAGCAATAACTGGGCCAAAAATTGACGCCGTCTGTCAGGAATGGCAGAGAGCGGTGTCACCATGTTTCGCCGTTAGCCGCTATTCGCTGTGCTCGGCAGCTGGTGTGTGAGGCGTATATTGTGAGGCGAGAGGTGTTAAATGTGAAACGAAAGATAATTAAACGCTCGTTTTAGGGCGTCTTACATTTCACCTCACACGTTTAACCCGTCTGCAGCTGGGTCTGTGAGACGTAAAAGGTGAGATAACAAACGGTAGTTTTTCTACGCTCAACATCTCACATTTAAACCTCTCAGTCAGCCAGAAACGAGGTTTTTGGCTGGCCTTACTAGGCGTTAACGTCGATCACGACACGGCCCTGGGTTTTGCCCGCCAGTATATCGCTAGCCAGCTGCTTAACATTGGACATAGGCTCTACCTGGGTAACCTTGGCCAGCATATCGGTATTTAAGTCTTGGGCGAGGCGCTGCCAGGCACGTTCGCGGATAGGCATAGGTGCTTGTACCGAATCACAGCCAATCAGCTTCACACTGCGCAGGATAAAGGGCATAACCGTGGCCGGTAGATCAATACCGGCGGCCAAGCCACAAATCGCGACAGCGCCTAGGTATTTGGTTTGAGCGATAGCATTGGCCAAGGTGGTACTGCCAACTACATCAACCACGCCAGCCCAGCGCTCGCGCTGCATGGGGCCTTCGGCGGACTCTAGTTCTTTGCGGTCGATAATGGACTCGGCGCCGAGGTCTTTGAAAAAACCCTCTAGGCTAGGCCGGCCGGTAGAGGCAACCACGCGGTAGCCGAGCTTGGCCAGCAATGCGATAGCCACTGAGCCAACACCGCCGCCCGCACCGGTAACCAAAATTTCGCCTTGTGCCGGTGTTACTCCGGCATCTTCCAGCGCCAGCACACACAGCATGGCGGTATAACCGGCAGTGCCGATGGCCATGGTCTGTTGCAGCGTAAAGGCGGCAGGTACCTTTTGAATAAACTCAGACTTTACCCTCTGTAGCTGCGAGTAGCCGCCCCAAAACGTTTCCGCCAAGCCATAGCCATTCACCAAAACCTGGTCGCCAGCCTTGAAGTTGGGGCTGCGGCTCTCCAGCACTGTGCCGGCCAAATCAATACCCGCCACCATAGGAAAGGTACGGCAGATAGGACGCTTGCCACCCAGGGCTAGGCCGTCTTTATAATTCAATGAGGAATAGGCCACCTCAATTAGGACGTCTTCATCCGGCAGTTGGTCGGTACTCAGTGTTTTGATCTCGGACGTGACTTGGCCATCGACCTTGTCGACGACAAGCGCTTTAAATTCTTGCGGAATATCCTGCATAGTTACCTCGGCGTGTTATGGGGGAGGGGGTTGGCCTCAGTGTACCTTAGCCTGCGCTGTCAATATTGCCAGATTAAGGGATGGTGCTGCCATTGGACCTTAGCAGGCTATTGAAAAACTATCTGCGGGGTGTCTGCGGCGTTAAACATAGATTCAACATACTCATTTACTACCCATAAACTCCGTTTATTCGTCTACTTTTTCCTTGCAGAGCCTGGCTCAAAAACGCTTGTCAACAGCCTGGTAGGCGAAGGAAAGATTGTAATCGCCGTTAGAACGCCCTTATTATATTGGCTCCTAAAATCATGGCCTGAGCTGATGAGCGCGACTGAATCCAGCTATTTGCATATACCCACTATTCCTAGCGATTTTATTCGGCAGATGGTGGCGCATTTGGACATTGAGCCCTATTCGAATCTAAACCTGCCCCAGCAGCTGCAACAATTGTTGGCGCAAACCAAAGTTAGCATTGCTCAGTACAGCGATTTTCACCTGCGCCTAAGGCAAGCCTTAGACGATGAAATGCTGGGCCTTTTGCCTAAGCCCGTGCCCCTGGGCAGCCAAAAGGTATTGTGCCAAATGCTGCGTCATAGCCCCGATTTGATCACGGCGCTGGAGCACTATAATCGCTTTTACAGCCTGTTTCTCGATGCTGGGCAATCACTGTTGGACCTGAGCCAGCTGCGTGAAAATCACTGTATTAGTCTGTTGCTTTCCAGCCCCCTTAGCCACCAAGCCATGTACCAACAAAGTGTATTTTTGGCCCTGCTGAAAATTCCCGCCTGGCTGGCGGGTAAAAAATTGCCGGTGGCAGGCTTAACGTTTGATTTTACTGCGATGCCCTTCGACAATGAATTTAGCTATTTATACGGCATAGTCCCGCAGTACGACTGCGGCCAAACCCGGCTGCAGTTTGCCGAGGGTAGTTTGAGCTATCCGATACAGCCGCAGCTGGGTGCCGAGGATTTTGGCGATCAGTATATTTTGCATTCTTTGTACTGGTCGGCCAATGACGATATCGTGCATCGCGTTTATGGTGAAATATCTCGCCGCTTAGCCAGTGCCGATTTTGATGTGGTGAATATCGCAGCCAGCCTGAACACCTCCAAGCACACCTTGGCACGGCGGTTAAAAGCCAGCGCCAGTTCCTATGGTCAGATATTAGAACGGGTAAGGCGCGATAAGGCCCTGCACCTATTGCTCAACAGTCATGCTTCGGTGGACGATATCGCCGGCCAGTTGGGTTTTAAGGAGCTGGGGTCTTTTAGTCGGGCTTTTAAGGCCTGGACCGATTATTCGCCTAGCCAATATCGAGACAATACTCTTTAGCTTGCTACGATTTGCTAAATTATTGCGCCTTAGCGCCATTCTTGCCGTAGCACAAGGGCGCTAGACTGAGCCTATAAACAACGAGCCATACAGGTGGTGCAGCATGTCACAAGAACTTAAAGATAATGTCGATTATTTCAATTCGGACTTGGCCAGTAAATACAAAAAAACTCAGTCGAATGCCGCCACCGAAGTCGATGCCGCGCAGTTACAGCAACTGCTTAAGCAGGTAGAAACTGACGGCTATGTGATTATTCCCGATGTCTTGTCAGAGCAGGACTTAGCGAGAATTCGCGCTGAAATTACGCCGCTGCTAGAAAATAAGGGCCGTAATTATTTTGAAGGCGAACTGACCCAACGAATTTATTCGGTTATTGCTAAAACCTTTTCCTGCAATGGGCTGGTAGAGCACCCTATTATTTTAGCTCTGCTGGACAATATATTTAAACCGGATTATTTATTGTCACAGTTACAGGTGATTAATATATTGGCTGGCGAAAAGCAGCAGCCCATTCATGTTGATGATGGCTTTTATGCGATACCTCGCCCACGTCCAGCACTGGGTGCGGCAACGGTTTGGGCGATTGATGATTTTACTGCGGAAAATGGTGCGACTATGGTTATCCCAGGTTCCCATAAATGGGGCGAAGGCGGGCCAACACCGGCGCAATTACAGCAGCAAATTCCCTGTGAGATGAAAGCCGGTTCGGTGGTCTTCTTTTTAGGTACTTTGTGGCACGGCGGCGGCGCTAATAATTCCAATGCATCAAGATTGGCGGTTACCGCGCAGTACTGTGAAGGTTTTTGCCGCAGCCAGGAAAATTATAGTCTGTCTATTCCCCCCGAACGGGTGGCGCAGTGTTCTGAAAATATAAAACGCCTGCTGGGCTATTCAATCTACGGCCCGTTTATGGGCATGGTTGATGGCAAACATCCCAAGCGGTTGTTGGAAAAGTTTGAATAGTATTAGTTCGCCTAGTTTATAGCGGCAGACTTTTCCAGTGAGACATAATGGCTGGATGCTTTGGATGCCGTGGTTCTAACTCGGCTTAGCTCTGGCGTTTTATTTTCCAGACCCGTCCTTCGACAAGCTCAGAATGAGCGGGTTGTGGGGATTTCTTTCGACTCCGATTCTCCGCTCATAGTAGCATGGCGAACCAGCAGAGTCTGAAAAAAACCCCAGATCTAAGCCTGCATCGTGCCAGAGTCAAATCCTTCAAACCATTCGGTAAGCACCCACAATATTAGGGCCGGCGGGGTGGTTTGTATTGCAGCCAATCAGGGCGCGCTTTAGCGGCTCGGTGTTGGCGGCGTTTTTAGGCGAGGACTGTTTGAGCGAGTAGCGAGTTCCGCAGCCGCCGCCAATACTGAGCTGCGTGCGACCGGCAGCAATACAAACCACCCTGGCGGCCCGGATTAGTACCGCTGGTTTTCTTAATGCGGCGTAGTAATAAGATATGCTCTGGATGTTGTGGTTCTTTTTCGGCTTAGCTCTGGCGTTTTATTTTCCAGACCCGCCGGTGAATACTTGACTCAAGCCATCCGGGCTTTCGGTCTTCGACCAAGCCCAAATTCCCTCCGGGGGAATTGGTCCCTGGAGGCTTCACGTCGACTCCTGTCTCCTAGAGTCTGGAAAACAAAACCCCAGATCTAAGCCTGCATCGTGCAAACATTTAGAATTGAACTCAAAAATTTTAGTACCCATCTTTTCGGGCACCGTCAACGGTAGGGCCGGCGGGGTGGTTTATTAGTACTTACCTTGTGAGCTAAGGAGGTTTTGGGCGTAAGTCGGTGCAATCAGTATTTTCTAAGGTCTGAAATTAACGCCGTAATGGCTCCAGCAACTCTTCCAAACCATAAAGTTTGATTTGGTAGAGTAGTTCGAGTAGCTCACCTATGTGGCCGGGTGGGAAACCTTTTCGATTGAACCAAACCAGATAGGGTTCGGGAATGTCGGCCAGAATCCGCCCCTGGTATTTACCAAAGGGCATTTCCATGCGCACTAATTCCAGCAGTACTTCCGGTGAAGGGATAGCATCTTGCATTAGGCTATATCAATCTTTATTGGGTGTGGTTAAACGCAGCAAATGAATTTTGCGGCTGTCGGCATACAATACTTTAAAGGTAAAGTCTTGTACCTCGGTAACTTCGTTGCGCTGAGGTAGGTGACCAAAGCTTTGCATCACAATACCGCCGATAGTGTCGAAATCGTCTTCGCTAAAACCGGAATTGAACTGCTCGTTAAACTCGTCGATAGGGGTCAGCGCTTTAACGATAAAGTCGTTATCGGAAACTTGGCGAATCGAGGCTTCTTCTGCCTCTTCATCGGTTTCATCTTCAATTTCACCGACAATTTCTTCGAGTAGATCTTCGATGGTGACCAGGCCGGCAATACCGCCGTATTCGTCAATAACGATGGCCATGTGGTAACGGTCTTCACGGAATTCTCGCAGCAGCACGTTGAGGCGTTTACTTTCAGGGATAATCACCGCTGGGCGAATTATTTGCCGTAGCTCAAAATCTTCGGTGCCTTTAAGAATGAGGGGCAGCAGGTCTTTGGCCAGCAAAATACCCTCGATGTCATCGATGGTTTCGCCGATAACCGGGAAGCGGGAGTGGCCGGATTCAATAAGCTTGGGTAATAATTGCTCTGGGCTATCGTCGATATTGAGCACCACCATTTGGGTGCGTGGGATCAGTACTTCGCGAACTTGCTGTTCGGCTACATCCAAAGCGCCTTCGATAATCGATAGGGCTTCTGAGTCCAGTAGCTCTTTTTCCGCGGCTTCCTTAATAATGTCCATCAGCTCATCGCGAGACTGAGGCTCATTGCTAAAATTACCAAAAAAGCGTTCTAACCAGGATTTTTCCTGGATATTACTCTGTGACGGGCTACTCGGGGGGTCCTCGCTCATGGCGATTTTTATTCCTATATGTCCAAACGGGCCGCTATTTTAGAGGCTGTTGAGTGAATTTAAAAGTCTACAATAATTGATAGGGCGGTTTATACCCCAATCGGCCCAAAATCTCAGTTTCTAGGGCTTCCATGACCTCGGCTTGATCGTCGTCAATATGATCGTAGCCTATTAGGTGCAAAACACCATGGATGGCCATATGGGCCCAATGAGCTTCACTGGTTTTACCTTGTTCTTCGGCTTCGGCTGCAACCACCGGGGCGCAGATCACCAAATCACCCAGCAGCGGTATTTCTAATTCTGGCGGCAGGTCGGCCGGGAAGGATAAGACATTGGTGGCCTTGTCCTTACCTCGGTATTGATGGTTGAGGCTGCGGCTTTCGGTTTCATCAACAATACGTATTGAAACTTCGGCCTCGGCTCGTAGCCCCTCTAAGGCACCCGCTAGCCAATTTTGGAACTGTAGCTGGCTCGGCGCCGTTAGCGCGTCGTCGGCTGTTTGAATATCAAGCTGTAGCTGCATTGTTATCTCTCGCTACGGCCAGGGTCGTTCTGGCTCTGCTCGAAGCCGTCGTAAGCATCAACAATACGCTGGACCAGAGGGTGGCGTACTACATCTTTGGAGATGAAATAGGTAAAGCTAATGCCTTCAACACCATCGAGTACATCAATGGCATGGCGTAAGCCTGAGGCCACGCCTCTAGGCAGATCAATTTGCGAGGGGTCGCCGTTGATCACAGCGGTAGAGCCAAAGCCTATCCGGGTCAAAAACATTTTCATTTGCTCACGGGTGGTATTTTGGCTTTCATCGAGTATGACAAAAGAATTACTTAAGGTGCGGCCACGCATATAAGCCAGGGGCGCAATTTCAATAACATTGCGTTCGATTAATTTATCGACGGTATCAAAACCTAACATTTCGTACAGGGCGTCATATAAGGGGCGTAGGTAAGGGTCAACCTTCTGTGATAAATCACCGGGTAGGAAACCTAGTTTTTCGCCAGCTTCGACGGCAGGGCGAACCAGTAAGATACGCTCGACTTCGTCTTTTAATAAAGCTTCCACTGCGCAGGCGACAGCAAGATACGTTTTACCGGTACCCGCAGGTCCTATACCAAAATTAATGTCATTGGTTTGCACCGAGCGCACATAAATTTGTTGATTATCACCGCGGGGTTTTACGGTGCATTTTTTGGTGCGAATAAGAGTAATGTCTTGGCTTGAACCAGTATCATCTAATTCGATGTCGTCGTTTTTTTTACGGGGGGGTACGATAGCTTCTGTCATAAGATTTTTTACGCTGCTGTCCTGCAGGGCCAGGTGAATGTCATTGGGGCTGAGTTCGCCGTTGGCGGTAAGGGCGTAGAGGTCTTTTAATAAACGGGCCGCCGCTTTGACTATGGCGATTTTACCGCTGATGGTGAATACGCTACCGCGGCAATGTATATCAATGCCCAGGCGTTGCTCAATTTGCTGGAAATGCTGATTGAATTGCCCGGCGAGGCGGGCAAGGCGTTTTGCGCTGGCGGGCTCCAGGTGGATCTTTAGGCTGCTTTCGGCCGTAGAATTTGAGCTGGATTTACCGCGTTTTTTAGGGGCCGCTAGGGCCGTGTCGTTGTTCAAAAGTTGCCAGGTTCTCTCTATCTATACTCTTGGGGTGTCGGTTAACTTGCTTGGGCCAATCATAAATCAAACTAGCTAGGGCACAATAACGGTATCTGCTTATTGGCGCAAAGTGAGTATTCGTCTAAAAACTGATGGTTTTATTCCTTCAAGTTTTTAGACGATGACTTTATTCGGCTGGGCTCAAGCTCGGCTTAGAATTACCCTTCTAATTCACTGCCGATTAAGGTGCCACGTAGCGAGTTGGGTAGGGCTTCTTCTATTAATATATCGGCAAATTTGCCGATTAATTGAGGCTGGTCACAGCGGAAGTTAACCACGCGGTTGTTCTCGGTGCGCCCTGCTAGCTGGCCGGGATCCTTTTTCGAATAACCATTGACTAATACGCGTTCAACATTGCCAACCATATGCCTAGAGATAGCCTGGGATTGTTGGTTGATACGGTCCTGGAGGATTTTCAAACGTTCTTTCTTCAGTGTTTCTGGGGTGTCATCGGGCAGGTCGGCGGCGGGTGTGCCGGGCCGGGCGCTGTAAATAAAGCTGAACGACATATCAAAGTTCATATCGCCAATTAACTTCATGGTGCCTTCAAAGTCTTGCTCGGTTTCACCGGGGAAGCCAATGATAAAATCAGAAGAAAAACAAATGTCTGGGCGAATGGCCTTTAAGCGACGCAATTTAGATTTGTATTCCAGTACCGTATGGCCGCGTTTCATCGCCATCAAAATACGGTCAGAGCCGCTTTGCACCGGCAGGTGAATATGGCTGACCAGTTCTGGTATCTCGGCGTAGGCCTGAATTAAACTCTCGGAGAATTCGACTGGATGCGAAGTGGTATAGCGAATGCGATCGATACCCTCTACGGCTGCTGCATAGCCAATCAGTTCGGCCAGGTCAACAATATCACCGTCGCCATTATCGCCGCGATAAGCGTTGACGTTTTGACCTAATAAATTAACTTCACGCACGCCTTGTTCCGCCAGTATGGCGATTTCTGCCATAACGTCGGCGGCTGGTCGGCTGACTTCTTCACCCCGGGTATAGGGCACTACGCAGAAGGTGCAGTATTTTGAACAGCCTTCCATTATCGACACAAAAGCCGAGACGCCATCGGCCTCGGGGGCAGGCAGGTGGTCAAATTTTTCGATTTCGGGAAAACTGATATCAACCACAACCGCGCCGTTGCCACGCTTGGTTTCCATCATTTCGGGCAAGCGGTGTAAGGTTTGTGGGCCAAAAATAAGATCGACATGGGGCGCGCGCTTGGCAATGGCCTCGCCTTCTTGGCTGGCCACACAGCCGCCTACACCAATGATCAGCTCGGGTTTTTTCTCTTTCAGTTTTCTCCAGCGTCCAAGCTGGTGGTAGAGCTTATCCTGAGCCTTTTCACGAATGGAGCAGGTATTCACCAACAATACATCGGCCTCAGCCGGGTCTTCGGTGGTTTCCATCTGGTGTGATTCACCCAATAGGTCACGCATACGGGCTGAATCGTATTCGTTCATTTGACAGCCGTGGGTTTGGATAAACAACTTTTTCACGGGCTTGGAACTGGAGTGGGTGGTATCGGCCATAGGGTTCTCTAATAAAAACAGGGCGACTATACAATATCGTGGTTATTCTAAAATACCGGGGCTATTTTAGATGTGGTGGCTATTTTATAGTCAAAAATCAGGTCGCGCATTATATCTCCGCTCATGGTCAATTCCCATAGGCAAAGGCTTGTAATTTTGGATCTAAACCCAATATAAAGGAGCAATCGCCGGCGGCCGCTGGCACTAGTGAGTGTTAAGAGCAATTTATGGCAGAACAATCCATCTACAAGGTCATTTTTTACAATCAGAGCGATGTCTTTGAGGTCTTTGCTCGGGCTATCTATCAAAGTGATATGTATGGCTTTATTGAGGTGGAAGAGTTTGTTTTTGGTGAGCGGACCCAGTTAGTGGTAGATCCCGGTGAGGAAAAGCTCAAAAGCGAGTTTGCCGGCGTTAAGCGCACCTATTTACCCATGCAGTCAATTATCCGCATCGATGAAGTGGAAAAAGAAGGCACCGGCAAGGTGACTGAAATTAGCTCTAGCGACAAGATCGCCAAATTTCCTTTCCCCGGTGGCATGCAACCCACCAAAAATGACTGATCTGCTCAATTATACTATTCAAGGTGAGGGGCCGGACCTGGTCCTGATCCACGGCCTATTTGGCTCATTGGAAAATCTTGGCCTGATCGCCCGGCCATTGTCTGCCGACTATCGTGTTATCTCTATTGATCTGCCCAACCATGGGCGCTCGCCTAGAGTTGATGTAGCCGGCATGAGTTTAGCTGCGATGGCGCAACAGCTTGGCCACTTGGTCGATCATTTGCAATTGCAGCAGCCCTGCTTACTGGGCCACTCCTTGGGTGGCAAGGTGGCCATGGAGTATTGTCTGCAAAACCCGGACAAGGTGAGCAAGTTGGTGGTGGCGGATATTGCACCGGTAGCATACCAACCTCGACATCAGGGCGTTTTCAACGGATTGACCAGCTTAGATCTGCTTGGTTTAAAAAGCCGAGGTGAGGCCGAGCGTTTGATGCGGGCCCATATCGAGGAGGAGGGGGTTAGGTTATTTCTGCTAAAAAGCCTAGAGCCCAACCCAGAAGCACCGGGCTTTCGCTGGCGTATGAATGTGCCAGTATTACGGCAGGCCTATGAACAGTTGATTGCGGCGCCTTGTTTGGCCGAGTTCGACCGCCCGGTGTTGTTCATCAAAGGGGCTGAGTCGGACTATATTCTGCCAGAACACCAGCCTCAAGTAATCCAGCGCTTTGCCCAGGCGCAATTAAAAATTATCGCCGGTACCGGCCATTGGCTGCATGCTCAAAAGCCGACGATATTTGTCAAGCTAGTGCGGCGCTTTCTCAATCTTTAGCGTCGGCGACCCACTATTTTCCCTCAGTCCTAAAGCCTGGCTAGAGTTATAACAGCTAATTTTCCCTGACTTGTTAACTAAGTTATGGCCTGCCCGGTAAGTAAGTGCATACCGCCAAGCCTTGGTTTTAATCCACAGGTGTCAAAAAAACCTGATAAAGTTGCTGCTAAATCAACCGCCGCTAAAAATTAACCTACAAAAACAGTGTAAGTTATTGTTTTCAAAATCTTTAATATGAGCTGGTTAAAAAACAGTCAAAACTCTTCCGGGCCCTATTGTTGCTGGCTGGACGAGGTTTTCACCTAAGTTTGCACAGTTTTATCCACAGAAGATGTGTGTAACTTGCTTTAAATCCCGGCAGAGTGACAATTAACCGACGGGCTTTATGTGATTAGCCTGTCACACAAGCCGGCATGTCTTTTTTAGCCTATTATTGTGTCTGTTTGGCTGTTATTTCGGGCTATGGGCCGTTTTGTATCAGGTGAAATTGGCGCAGCCACTTAATTTTATCAACAGCTGGGTTAAATTAGCTGGACCGATAGCACATGATGGGCCCTAGGTGAGGCAATAAAGTAGAAGGTTTTTGCTGCGCTTAGTGTGCCCACTTCATTTATTCAATTCTAATGAATGGCAGCCTGGCCAAAAGTCTAATAGCCACTGGGGGTAAATTTCGGTATTAAGAACTGTCATAAACGGCTTGAAAAATTTATCGTGGCAACAAAGGTTTGATTGCTACCGCTGAAGGCTTGTTTATTAATGCCGCTGAGGGCTGTTTATTAGTACCGCTGAAGGCTGTTTATTAGTACCGCTGAAGGCTCTGCAACCGCGTACAATGTGCGGATAACAATAATTTAGGACGGCCTATGGTAGATCAGCCATTTTTGCTTTTACTGGCGTTTCTTTATATCGCTACCTTGTTCTTGGTGGCCTGGCGGGCAGATCAATCCCAGTCTTGGTACCTACGCTATCGCCCCTGGCTTTACAGCCTGGCTTTGGGGGTGTATTGCAGTTCTTGGACATTTTTTGGCGCCGTTGGCCAGTCTATGGCCAGCATGTGGAGCTATTTACCTATCTACCTTGGCCCGGTGCTGGTCTTTGTTTTCTGCCGTCCTCTTTTACGCAAGCTGCTAGCCGTGGGGGAATATCATAAGGTCACGTCGATAGCTGACTTTATCGGTTCACGTTATGGCAAGCGCCAATGGCTGTCCGCTTTGGTGGCAGTATTGGCAATAGTGGGTTCGCTGCCTTATATCGCTTTGCAACTGCGTGCGGTAGCCATGGCCTGGGACGTACTCGGCAGCAGCACCGAACTGAGTTCCAAGTACAATCTAGATACGGCCTTAGTCACAGCCTTGCTGATGGGCTTGTTTGCAATTTTGTTTGGTACTCGGCATTTGGAGGGGCGGGAGCGTAACCGTGGTGTTATGGCGGCCCTGGCATTGGAGTCGGTAGTTAAGCTACTCGCCTTTACCGTGGTGGCGGCCATGGCGGTCTGGCTGCTGTGGCAATCCATCAATGCGGAGCAGCTGGGCGAGCTAATATCCATTGCCGGTATTGATGCCTGGCCCGATGGCCCAAGTTTTTTAACCCAGACTCTGTTGGCAATGGCCGCCATTATTTGTTTGCCGCGCCAATTTCATATGGCGGTGGTGGAGTTTCAGCAAACACGGGATATTAAAACTGCATTTAAAGTGGTGCCTTTGTACATTGCTGCGTTTGCGGTGCTGGTAATTCCAATAACGTTGGTGGGGCACTTTTTGGGTGGCAGCAGCGCCGCCGACACCCTGGTGCTTAGCCTGCCTATTGGTGAAGGCTATACCGTTATCGCGTTGCTGGCGTTTATCGGTGGTTTTTCGGCCGCAACCGGCATGGTGATTGTCGCCGCGGTTACTTTAGCGGTGATGATTTCGAATGAATTAGTGGCGCCCATTTGGCTGCGTTTAAATCACCGCCGTGACCTATCATTGGCATCCCTGGGTAATTATTTACGCTTAATTCGGCGCCTGAGTATTTTAGCGCTGATGTTGTTGGGCTGGTTAGCCCATAAAGGTATTTCCTCTTTAGAGGGCTTGGCGCCTATTGGACTGCTATCCTTTGCCGCCGCCGCGCAATTTGCCCCGGCTATTTTTGGCGCTCTATATTGGTCTCGGGCGCATCGTTTTGGTGTTTTAATTGGCTTGATCGCGGGCTACAGCCTTTGGTTTTATTGTTTGGTTTTCCCAGCTCTGGCGCCAAGTCACGAAATTGTTGAACAAGGATTAATCGGCATAAGCTGGCTGCGACCCCAGCATTTATTTGGTGCACAAGCGTGGGATCCGCTAAATCATGGTGTGTTCTGGAGCTTGGCTTTTAATATTGGCTTATTTATTCTTATCTCGACCTTGAGTGAGCAAGACAAAAATGAGCGTCAACAGGCGCAGATGTTTATTGAAGCCAAGGCCGACAGCGATTTTTTTGAGCCACAAACTTTAAGCAATGTGCATATGGGCCAGGTACAAAGCTTGTTGGAGCCGTTGATCGGGCGCGAGCGGATGCAGGAATACTGGCGCAGCTTTGAGCGTAGCTGCCGTCAGCGTTTATTAGTGGATGATGTGGTGCCGCAATTTGTAGTACAGGAAGTTGAGGGGGTGATGGCGAGTATTCTCGGTGCGGCAACCGCACATAAAGCCATGTCATTGTTGAATCGCGACCGGCCTCTACGGTTACAAGATTTTGCCGCCCTGGTCGACGATGCCTCACAGCAGCTACGCTTTAACCAAGATCTATTGCAGACCACGGTGGAAACCGTCAGCCAGGGGATTAGCGTGGTTGATGCTGATTTATATTTGGTGGCTTGGAATGATCAATATGCGCGTCTATTTAATTACCCCGAGCGTACTCTTTATATTGGCTGCCCAGTTAAAAACCTTTATCGAATAAACGCCGAGCGAGGATTATATGGCGACAGCATTGACAGTATCGAGGCGGCAATAGAAAAACGATTGGATTTATTACGCCACGGCGGTGCCCACCGATTTGAGCGACGGCTGCCCAATGGTCAAACGATTGAGGTTCGTGGTAATCCCATGCCCAATGGTGGCTTTGTTACCACCTATACCGACATTAGTGACTATAAAGCGGTGGTGAATGCGTTGGAAGAAACTACCCAGTCGCTGGAGCAGCGAGTGGAGCAGCGTACCCTAGAGTTGTCGATTAGCAATACCGAACTGGCCGAGGAAAATAAGCGCAGGGCCGAGGCCGAACAGCGGCTGTGGGAGCAGCATAACGATAAAACGCGTTTTCTAGCCCACACCTCCCACGATTTATTGCAGCCGATTAATGCCGCTCGTTTATTTTCCGCCAGTGTGCAGGAAAAGCTCAGGCTGAAACGCTGGGGCGAGGTGATTGATGATGTTGCCAATATTGACTCTGCCCTGGCTTCGGCGGAAGATTTGATCAGCGCCTTAAGAGAAATTTCACGCTTGGATGCCGGTGATTTAACACCGCAGCGAGAGGCCTTTGCAATTGATGACCTGTTGCAGCAGCTGGCGGCAGAGTTCAGTGCCCAAACAAAAAATAGAGAACTTAAATTTAACTATCGAGTGAGCCGCCAGTGGGTTTATACCGATCGTCATTTATTACGTCGAATTTTGCAAAATTTTTTAAGCAATGCCTTACGCTACACCGACCGTGGTCGGATATTGTTGGGCTGCCGTAAACGTAAAGGGCTGTTAGAAATTCAAGTTGTTGATACCGGGCCTGGTATTGCGAAATCCGCACAGGAAAAAATATTCGAAGAGTTTGTGCGCCTGGGAAGTAGCCGTCAAAAGGCGGATAAAGGTTTAGGCCTGGGTCTAGCTATTAGTAAGCGCAGTGCTGATATTTTACAGCACCCTATTCGCCTGCAATCTGAACTCGGCCGGGGCACTTTGTTTTCCATCTCGGTTCCAACCACGCCGGTGCAGGAAAAAATGAACAGCGGCACCGAGGTCCAACAGCCAGGCGGAAACTTACAGGGTACACGAATCTTATGTGTGGACAATGAAGAGGCCATTACTCAGGGTATGAGGGGCTTGTTGCAGATCTGGGGCTGCGAGGTTGAAACCGCCACGGGTGTGCAAGCGGCTATCGATCGTTTTGTAGCTCAGCCCAGTGATTTTATTATTGTTGATTTTCATCTTGATGACGGCGAAACCGGGGTCCAGCTTATTGATCGGCTGCGGCAGTTATCGCCTCAGCTCCGTGGTGTCATAATCAGTGCCGACAATAGCGCCGCGGTGAGGGACGCGGCTCATTCGCGTGGATATTTTTATCTATCCAAACCGGTCAAGCCCGCCGCTTTGCGAAATTTGATTAGGCGCTTGGTAAGAACCCAAGCGAGTAATTAAGCTGCGACTGCAGCCCTTTGCTACCTTATTAATGCTGCAATATTTGGTACAGCAAGCCTTTCACCGTTTGTGGCTCAAACGGCTTGTCACATAGGGCGTTGACGCCGGCTTGCTCGATATTGGCCAGGTGGGTGTCATTGGCTTCCGATGAAACCATTAATATCGGTAGGTGGGACTGGTCGCTTTGGTTGCGGATGTATTCGGTTAGTTGGCGGCCATCAACATTGGGCATATTATAGTCGGTGACCACCAGGTCAAACATCTGCGCCTGCATAATATTGATCGCTTCCTGGCCGTCAATAGCTTCAACAATGTTGCGAATACCGAGGCCTTTTAATACCTTGCTGATAAAGCGGCGGGCAAGGGCGCTGTCATCGACCAGCAGTACCCGTAGTTCGGTAACATCAAACAACTCCAGTTCCATCTCATCGTAGGCCAGCAGATCAATGGTGGCATTTAGTGCCATACCTAGGTGTTCACGGGTGAAGGGTTTGGGCAGGATAGCAACCACGCCGGCTTGCTTATACTCTTCGAGTTGCTCGCGTCGCCACTCGCTGGAAACCAGCATAAAGGGAACATCATCACAGCTGTGATCAGCACGAATCGTTTTTATAATATCCTGTGCGGTACCATCATCAAAATACATAGCGCTGGCGATTAAGTCTGGGTTGGCTTTAGGTATGAGTTCTATAGCTTCAGCTACTGAGGTGGCTTGAGTAATATGAGTGACATCCTCTTTTTCAAGCTGGGAAATAATAATTTTGCGCTGGGTAGGGGAGGGTTCCACTAGTAAAAGCGACAAATCAGACGGAGCATAATCCATACAAAAACCTTAAATTCAGGGGGAGCTGTGAATTTTGTTTATAACTATAGTCGAAACTTCAGATATAGCTATTTTGCTTTGTCGCCTAAATTTTTATTTCGATAACTTAAGCATAAAGCCCGGGTTGAGCCAGGGAAAGGGCTTCTGATAGCCTCTTAAGCCTGAAGTGTGGGGTTGAGGTTGAAGAGCGATAGCCAGACCCCGCCACCGCGCACCGATCTTGGTGTCCTACTAAATCGCTTAGGAATATTTTAGGGTATAGGTGACCCGATAGCACCATTACGCCTTGCTGTTAACATCACAGCGCGTCTTTCGGCTTAGCTGCTAAGGCCTGGTGGTTCAACCCCTAACTGGCTCATTGCCAGTACCGCTTGGGTTCGAGAGTGTACGCCGAGTTTACGAAAAATAGCAGTGAGGTGAGCTTTAACCGTGGCCTCGGTTACGCTCATTTCATAGGCTATTTGTTTGTTTAGCAAGCCGTCGGTAAGCATGCCAGCAACCCGAAATTGCTGTGGGGTAAAGCTGGAAATGATGGCAGCGGTTTTGGCTTGCGGGTCATCGTCTACCTGAGCTGCCGGCGGCAGGTCGGCGGGCAGCCACAATTCACCCATTAAAACCTGCTGTATCGCCGCACCAATTAATTCTGGCGGCGACGACTTGGGTAAAAAACCTGCGGCACCATGGGCCATAGCCCGGTGAATAATATTGGCCTGCTCGTTGGCCGAGACTACCATTATCGGGATTTGCGGGTAGTGACCGCTGATAAAGGCCAGGCCGCTAAAGCCGTAGCTACCTGGCATATCTAGGTCGAGCAGCAGTAGGTCAGCGTCGGTATTATTGGCTACAGAGTGCTGTAGGCTTTGCATATCCTCAGCTTGGATGACGTCACAGTCAGTAAAGTGATTGCACAGGGCCTGCACCATAGCACTGCGAAACAATGGGTGGTCGTCAGCAACGATAAACTTACTCATAGCCTATGCTTCTCCCCAGTTCGATACTGCTTTAATAGCGGCGGACGTATGTCGGTCGGACTGCAGACCATAACAGCCTATCTATAGGTCAGTACCAATATTTTGATTATTCTGGCCTTGGCCTTGTGTGTCTCGGTGTGGTGTTTTACCCCACAATCATAAACCAGGGCTTGTTATTTTGGAACAAGCAGCTCCATCTCCCTCGACCTTGGTCTAAACAATTTTTCTGGCCGCGTAGACATTAGTCGAGAAACCACCGGGCTCTAGACTAATGGCCAATGTGCTTGGCTTTGTGGTTTGATTTTAATGGCAGCCGTTGATTCTGAAAATACCATTAGAGGAGTCCCGAATCATGGGCAATAACAATAAACAAATAATTTGGCGTAACAGCAAACAAATGGGCATGGCACTGGCGCTTGGTCTTGGTGTTGTTTCTGGCGCGCAGGCTGCTAGCAATGCGGAGCTTGAGCGTAAAGTGGCAGAGCTACAAAACCAAGTGAAACTTTTGATGCAGGCCATCAATAAAAACACTATGACCATTGAACATGTAGATGCCAAGTCACTCGCTGCCACCAGTGCTAAAGCAAAAGGCAAAACCTTTGGTGGTAATCCGCTAAATTTTCAAGTCGGAAATACCGACGTTAGCGTTGGCGGCTACATTAAACTGGACACCAGCTTCAGTGATTATTCCGATGGCCAGAGTGCCGCTGCCGGTATAGGCGAAGACTTTCTGGTGCCCTCGGTTATTCCGGTGGGCGGCACTGGCGGGGATGTGAAGTTTCACGCCCATGCCAAGACCTCGCGGTTTCATATTAAAAGTATGACAAAGACCAACACCGGCCACGTAAAAACTTATTTTGAATTTGATGCTATCGGCAGTGCCCAGGGTGACGAAAGAATTTCCAATTCTTATTCTGAGCGCATGCGCCATGCCTTTATCGACTGGAATATCGACGGCACTAACAGCCTATTGGCCGGCCAATCTTGGTCGACATTTTTTAATGTTGCCGCCTTGCCAGAGTCATTGGATTTTGTTGGCCCGGTTGGCACAATCTTCGAGCGTCAGCCCCAGCTGCGTTATACCCGCAAGCTTGCTGGCGGTGGCAGTTTTATGCTGGCAGCGGAGAATCCTTCGTCTAATTTAACTCGCTATGCCGGGGGTAGTCTGCGGGCCGATGATAATAGTGTTCCGGATTTAATTGCCCGCTTTAATGGCAAGGCCGGTGGCCTGACCTACACCGTTGCCGCAATGACCCGGGAGCTAAAATACGAAACCGGCAGCACCAGTGCCGATGAGCAAGGTTATGCGCTAAGTTTGTCGGCCAAATACAAGCTGCAAAATAGCGATGAATTGCGCCTGATGTTTAATTATGGTGATGCTCTAGGTCGGTATATGGCCTTAAATGGCTTTAACGCGGGAGTGGTCGATGCCAATGGCGACATTGACCTAATAGATACCTGGGGAGCCTTTGTTTCATACCGGCATCACTGGAATAGTCAGTGGCGCTCCAACCTAACCCTATCGGCGGCGGGTGCTGATAATCCAAATTATGTCGCGGCCACTACGGCTTCGGACTACCAGAGTTTGCACGCCAACCTGCTGTATTCGCCGGTAAAAAATCTGACTCTGGGCGGCGAGTATATCTACGCTACTAAGGAGTTGCAGAATACTGGCAACCTACTGGCTGACGCCAAGGGCTCGTTAAAGCGCCTGCAGTTCTCGGTTAAGTATGGTTTTTAAATCAGCCAGTGTCTGCCCAGAAACTACGTTGCTGGACAGGTAAGAGGACTAATGTGAGACGTGAAACGTGAGACGAAAGATAACAAAACCTTGTTTTTTACGTTTTACATCTCACATTCAAGCTCTCTCCCATCCAGAAACTGCGTTTCTGGGAGATAAAACGTAAAACGTGGGGCGTAATACGCTTAAAGACAAGTGCTTTTTCGTCTCACCACTTACCTTAAACATCTTATGCATCCGTTTCTGGATGGACACTAGCTAGACCAATGTCTAGATTCGGTTTCGCCATGCTTTTGTTACATTAGCCGGGCGAAATAATAATACCCGCTAGCGGGTTCAAATAATAAGGGGAAGCGTCATGGCTTTTGAAAGCGGCGACAAGGCTAAGGCTTATTGGTCGGAAAACCTCCGGCTGATGCTCATACTACTGGCCATATGGTTTGTAGTGTCATTTGGTTTCGGGATTTTGTTGGTGGAACCATTGAACGCCATCCGCATGGGTGGCTTTAAATTAGGCTTTTGGTTTGCCCAGCAGGGTTCTATTTACGTTTTTGTCATATTGATCTTTGTGTATGTGGCATTGATGAACAAACTAGACAAAAAATACGGCGTGAGCGAGGAGTAGAACATGGATATCAAATTGTTAACCTATATTATGGTGGGCTCGACTTTCGCTATGTATATCGGCATCGCCATCTGGGCGAGAGCCGGCTCAACCAAAGAATTTTATATCGCCGGTGGCGGCGTACACCCAGTGGCCAACGGTATGGCCACAGCAGCCGACTGGATGAGTGCGGCCTCCTTTATTTCCATGGCCGGCATCATTTCCTTCGTTGGTTACGACGGCTCGGTTTACCTGATGGGTTGGACCGGAGGCTATGTGTTGCTAGCCCTGTGCTTGGCACCTTACCTGCGCAAATTTGGTAAGTTTACCGTGCCCGATTTTATTGGCGACCGTTATTACTCTCAGTTGGCTCGTCGGGTCGCGGTTATCTGCGCCATCTTTGTTTCCTTTACTTATATTGCCGGCCAAATGCGCGGCGTGGGCGTGGTTTTCTCGCGCTTCTTGGAAGTGGAAATTTGGTTGGGTGTGGTCATCGGCATGTGTGTGGTGTTTTTCTACGCAGTTTTAGGCGGCATGAAAGGAATTACCTATACCCAGGTTGCACAATTCTGTGTGCTGATTTTTGCCTACACCGTACCGGCGGTATTTATCTCTATGATGATGACCGGCAACCCAGTTCCGCAACTGGGTTTTGGCGATACCTTGGCCGCCGACAACAGCGTTTACCTGCTGGATAAACTCGACGGTTTAACCAAAGAGCTGGGGTTTAACGAATATACCAGTGGTAAAAAGTCCACCATTGATGTGTTTTTTATTACCGCCGCTTTAATGGTGGGTACGGCGGGCTTGCCGCATGTAATTGTGCGATTTTTCACTGTGCCCAAGGTACGTGATGCACGCAAGTCGGCGGGTTGGGCCTTGTTATTTATCGCCCTGCTGTACACCACTGCGCCAGCCGTTTCTACTTTTGCTCGAGTCAATATGATCAATACCATCAACGGCGAAGACGCCGCCGGTACTGATTATGCGAAGGCGCCGAGCTGGATAAAAAACTGGGAAAAAACGGGTTTAATCGAGTGGGATGATAAAAACCAAGACGGCAAGATGTTTTACGCTGGCGATGATCGCAACGAAATGAAAATTGACCGTGATATTATCGTGCTGGCCAATCCGGAAATTGCCGATTTACCCGCATGGGTGATTGCATTAGTGGCGGCCGGTGGTATAGCGGCGGCTTTATCGACTTCGGCGGGATTGCTACTGGTCATCTCAACCTCTATCTCACACGATTTACTCAAACGGGATCTGGCTCCGGATATTTCCGATAAACAGGAGCTGTTCTATGCTCGAACCGCAGCCGCAGTAGCCATTGTGTTTGCCGGGTATTGGGGCATAAATCCGCCAGATTATGTGGCCGCTGTGGTAGCCTTCGCTTTTGGTCTGGCGGCAGCCTCATTTTTCCCGGCGATTATTTTAGGCATATTTACCAAGTCAATGAATCGCGAGGGCGCGGTATCAGGGATGATCGTGGGCATCGTGTTTACGATTAGCTACATCGTCTATTTTAAAATAGTAAATCCAGAGCTAAATTCAGCCGACAACTGGTGGTTCGGCATATCCCCAGAAGGTATTGGTACGCTGGGTATGTTGCTGAATTTAGCGGTTGCGCTGGTGGTCTGTAAGATGACCCCGGCCACTCCCGCTCATGTGCAGGAACTGGTGGAGAGCATTCGCTTCCCGAAAGGTTCAGGCGACGCCAGTCATCATTAAGCGGTTATGGGGTGGTTTTGCCCCATATCACCGTTTCGCATGATGTAGATCAGCAAGTTTCCATCCGCGCTTTGGCAAGCTAGTCCTTTTAAGAGGGTTAGCTTGTTTTTTTATCGACTGTCCCTAAAAATCATCCATGATTTGTAGGGACGGTCGCCCGTCAAACACGGCGTAAATGTGTGAATTTACGGGTGTTTGTCGGCGACAATACCTCCGTGTGTTGCGGCCTCTTTTACTGGGTAAGTTTTTACAAATGGAGAAGATATGGGTGTTGATCAAAGTATTGAGGTGCAGGAGGTTTATCAATTCCTCAAGCAATGTGTTCCCTTTGATCACCTGGAAGAGGACTTGTTACAGCGAGCTGCCTGCGCGGTAAAAATTTCTTATCACCGCCAATCTACCCGACCTAACTTATTTAGTCAGGATGAGCCCCAGTTGTTTGTTGTCCGCAGCGGTGCTTTCGAAATTCGAGATCAAAATGGTGAATTGGCAGACCAGGTTGATGTCGGTGGGTACTTTGGTTTTCCGTCACTATTAACCGGGCACAAAATTACTAACCGCTGTGTGGTACTGGAAGATGGCCTGCTCTACCAAATAGAGGATGCGGTTTTTCAGAGCTTACGTCGCGATAGTCGTATTTTTGATCGTTTTTTTAACCGTGCTCATGCGAAACGGCTACGCCAGGCGGTACGCTTTAAGGAACGTAACTCGCAGTTAACCGAAACGGTGGCCAGTGTTATTGGTCGCGCACCGGTAACTGTCGCGGCCGACAAAACCGTGCGTGAAGCCGCGCAAAGCATGACCCAGGAGCGGGTCTCGTCGCTGTTAATCACCAATGAGCTAGGTCTCTGCGGTGTTTTTACAGACAGAGACTTACGCTCGCGGGTAGTGGCGGCGGGCTTGCCCTTCGATACCTTAATCACTGAGGTTATGAGCGACCAGCCCATTACTATTGCGCCGGACGCGATGTTATTTGAAGCGCTCATGGTGATGTCGAATAATAATATCCACCATTTACCGGTGGTGGATAAAACCGCCAAGGCTGCGTTTTCCCTTAAGGGAATACTCACCGCCACCGATGTGATCAAGCACCAGCGTTCTGAACCCGTGTATTTAATCGGTGAAGCCAGCCGAGTTAAAGATCGCCAGGGTTTGGTGAAAATCGCCCAAAATATTCCCACCCTCTTAGCTAATATGATTGCTAGAGATGCCCGTGCCGATGAAGTTGGCCGAGTAGTTACAACAGTAACTGATGCCCTTACCAAGCAACTAATTCGCCAAGCTATAGAGAAATTTGGCCAGGCACCGGTCGCCTTTACTTGGTTGGCATTTGGCTCACAAGGGCGGATGGAGCAATCGGCAAAATCAGACCAAGACAATGGTTTACTTTTGTCGAATCAGGTCAAGCCTGAGCACGATGGCTATTTTAAACAATTGGCCAAATATGTTTGTGACGGTCTAAACGAATGTGGCTATGTTTATTGTCCCGGCGATATAATGGCCACCACGGATAAGTGGCGTCAGCCTCTGGCGCTTTGGCAACAGTGTTTTTACCAATGGATTGATCAGCCCTCGCCGCAGGCATTAATGCACTCCAGTATATTTTTTGATATGCGTTTAATTGCTGGCGACGAGAGTTTATTCAAACAGCTACAAGATTCGGTGTTAAAGCGCTGCCATGGAAATAGTATTTTCCTGGCCAGCTTAAGTCAAAATGCGTTGCAGCTGTCGCCACCGCTGAGCTTATTCAAAAAATTTGTGCTGACACGGGATGGCGAGCATAAAAACACCTTTGATATGAAATTGCGTGGGGTAATGCCAGTAACCGATATCGCTAGAATTTATGCTTTGGCTTGCGGCTGCAAAGAGGTTAATACCTTAAAACGATTGCAGGCAGTGTGTCAGGATAAAATGCTGACCTTAAAGGATTCCCGTGATCTGTGTGATGCCTATGAATTCATTGCCCATTTGAGGTTGGAGCACCAAGGACAAAAAATGGCGGCTGGGCAACAGCCGGATAACTATCTTAGCCCGGAATCGGTTTCAGGTTTGGCAAGGCACCAGCTAAAAGATGCCTTTGATGTGGTTAGCCGCAGCCAGGCGGCCATTAAGATGAAATTTACCCGGGGCATGATGTAGTGCTGGCCGGATTGCTCGATGGTTTCTTTAGCCCTCATTCAGAGGGTAAACGGCTGCGCTCCCTGCGGGCGAAAGATTATCGCGAGTTGGAGTTTTTGTCTCTGGATCTCGAGTTAACTTCCTTGGATGCCAAGCAAGGGGATATTGTCAGTGTCGGTTATGTGCCGATCATCGAGGGTAAAATTGAGGTTGGACAAGGGCGCCACAGACTGATTTATGAGCATGAAGGGGTTGGAGATAGCGCGGTTATTCATGGCATCCGTGATTGCGATACCGAGCAGGGGGTGAGTTTGGCCGAGGCTCTGGCTGAGCTTGATCGGGCTAGGCACAACCGGGTGCTACTGTTTCACCACGCCCAGCTCGACCTTAGTTTTTTAGCCAAGCATCAGGCCATCTATCAAGGTATGCCTGCTGTAGACACCTTGTTAATAGAGCACAAGCGCCGTCAGCGCAAAAACTTGTCGGTGGACAATGAACTGCGCTTAAATCAATGCCGCGAACGTTATAATTTGCCCCAGTATCTTGCCCACAATGCCCTGACTGATGCCTTGGCTACGGCTGAATTGTTTCTAGCGCAGATAGCTCATTTAGGTGGGGATAAGGGCGTGACTTTAAAGGAAGTATTAGCTCAAAGCCGTTAGCTCCGGCTCCTTTAGAATAGCTCTACCGCCAGATACCTACCTCACTAACTTGTGCCCAGCCCTAAATAAACCTGGCAGAAGTAGAACGGTAGATGAGGAATAACAAAAACTATGGTTTAAGTATTTCATATCTAATAATGTGTGTCCTAGTCAGCCAGAATCTGCGTATAAGCATGAGTATTAACTAGCCCCAGTGCTATGAGGCTGCTCGATCATCTTAGGTAGGGCTTCAAATTCGCGGTCAAAGTACTGCTGGTATTTGTTTTGGATTTTTTTATATTCACCGTTACGTTTTAACTCAAGCAAGGCGGATTGCCATTGCGCCACGGTGGCATCGCCGACCGATTTTGAAAAGGCCAGGTAGAGCTGCCCGGTGTATAAATAGCCCACTGTGGTTAATTCAGCCGCTTTAACGCCGTGTTTTTTCATTCTATAGCGCATGGTGGCATTGCTGCTGAGCGATAAGTCGATACGGCCACGAATCAATTTCATTAGATGGAACTGATGCGTTTTGATGTAGACTAGATTGTTAAATTGTTTTTCTTCAAGAATAGCCGCGGTAGAATAATCTCGCATTACCCCTATATGTTTAACCTCGCGGGCATCTGCCAATGAGTTCAGCTGGATGTCACTGTCGCTACGGCCAAAAAAAACCACATCATAATCGGCCACTGGCCCTACCCATTTGAACAGCTGTTCACGGCTGGGAATACGGCTCATCGATAGGACCATTACCTTGCGGTCTGATTGCGCATAACGATAGGCGCGAGCCCAGGGAATATTTGTTATGGCCGTGTTTTGGCTCATCTGCTTAAGGCAGGCGTTAACAACCTCCACCACAAAGCCTTGGCTGCGGCCCTGGTCGAAATAGTTATAGGGGGGGAATTGCTCGCTATAAATTTCTAATGGCTTTGCACCTGCCAATAGCGGTGAGCAGGCTAGCAATACTACTAGAATCGCGCGCCTCACTGTACTAGCTTCTGTTTGGCGGCGATGGGATTAAGACATTTCATATGACAAGGCTCCAAGCTAAGCAATATTATTGTCTGGTCGTATTGAATCGGGTCGAGGCGGCTGGAACACGGGTACAGGCACCAATTGATACGTGCTCGCCGCTAGCATGCCCCAGTATAGAGGCTAGACAAGACTTGAACAATAATTGATCTGTTTGCGGCTGCTTCAATATGGGGCGATTCCTAAATTGAAGCTTGGCCTACGGGTAATTAGCCTTTCGGCAGTTGATCCTGGGCCAACTTTTTAGCCTTGATATAATCGCTATGGCGCAGGTGCATTAAATCGGCCATGCGACGAATCATATACTCCTCATACTTATCAATTTCACCATCGGCATAGGCAATTTGCCAGAGCTGGCTGACCAGCTCACGTTTTTTAATACCATCGCAGTGCTGGTTGATATAGCGGGTGAATTGTTGAATCGAGGTGGCGTGGTCCTGCTCCTGCTTGGCTTCTTCAACCAGCTGGCTTGACTCAGCCGCCGACAAGGCGAAGTTTTGCTGTAACAGCTGTTCAATCAGCGCCAGTTCGCGCTGGTCAAAACGGTTGTCGCTGACCGCAACCTCAACCAGCAACGCCGCCGAGGTTAATTGCAGCTGGCGCTCGGGGCTGATGCTGGGTGCCGTTTCCGGCTCGGCAAACATTTGTTTTAGTAAATCTAACATGGGCCTCTATTTCATTTCTCTAAGTAGATCTTCGAGTTTTTCTTGGTCAATTATAAAGTTGCGAATGCCTTCGGCCAATTTCTCAGTCGCCATGGCATCTTGGTTTTGTTGAAAACGAAAGTTGGCTTCGACTAGGGCCGTGGGCTTATCTTGGAGCTGATCAACATTGCCTTTAAGTTGTTGGCTAAGTTGGCCCTGATCTTGGCTAAGCTGGTCCAATAATTGGGGGCTAATGGTCAAGCGGTCACAGCCAGACAGGCCTTCAATCTCGCCGGTATTGCGAAAGCTGGCGCCCATCACCACAGTGTTATAGCCGTGCTGCTTATAGTGTTGGAATATGTTTTTAACCGACACTACGCCCGGGTCATTGCTGGCATCGTAGTTTTGCCTAGGGTTGGCTTTTTTATACCAATCGAGAATACGGCCAACAAAGGGTGATATTAAATAAACACCGGCATCGGCGCAGGCCTGGGCCTGAGCAAAGCTAAATAACAGAGTAAGGTTGCACTGAATGCCTTGCTGCTCCAGTACCTGGGCGGCTTGAATGCCCTCCCAGGTAGCGGCTAATTTGATTAAAACTCTGTCTTTGGCTACCCCTTGCTGATGGTAATACTCAATTAACTGGCGGGCTTTAGAAATCATCGCGGCCTTGTCAAAAGATAGCCGGGCATCGACTTCGGTGGAAATACGCCCGGGGATGATTTGAGTGATCTCGACACCTAAAGCAACGGCCAAGCGGTCGGCGGCCTCGGCGGCGGTGTCACTGGCGGCGACAGCTGTGGTCAATAGGTTCTGGTATTGGGGCATTTGAGCGGCTTTATAAACCAACGAGGGGTTGGTGGTGGCGTCGATCGGCTGATAGCGTTTAATGGCTTCTATATCGCCGGTATCGGCAACTACTTGGGTCATTTCTTTAAGCTGGTCCAACTTACTGCTCATGATGCTTCCTATTTTATTTTAGTGTTGCTGCCCGGTGATACTACGGCCTAAGCCGCCATGGTGCAATCAACGGCGGCTTGGCCTGTTGCTAAGTTTAATCAAGTAATGTGACAATGATTTAGCGCTAATCGTGGGGGAGGGCAGCTGGTAATCTTTAGCGCTGCCCTGGTTGGGTAGTACAGGTGAACCCTGGCACCGTATCTGCCAGGGTTTATTGCAAATGTAAGTGACTTGCAGCTTGTGGCCTACCGCTTGTAAGTTTTGCGGCTAGCCACTAAGGCTTGTACCAAATCGGTGAGCTATAAGCGCGCTCTTGAATGGTGCTGGAATATTTGGCATAGGGCTCGGTTTGCAGGGCGATAGCATCCATTAACGAATGTCTGGCGGTAGGGATTTGCAAAACCCGAACATAATAAAATGCGCTCTGGCTTGGATCAAATTCTGGGTCTTGCCACACCAAACTAAATTCTTTTGCGCCCTGATCTTTGGCGACTAAGCCGCTGTTTAAATCGACATTGTTTTCAATCGCCGCCAGTTTGCCTTGGCCATCGAGCTGGCGTTCTCCAGCCCAGGCGACATTAAAAATCTTTTCCTGGCTGCGGCCTTTATCGTCTAACCAACCCTTGATGATTTGCAAGCGATCAAGGCCGACGTTGAGTGGGTCTTTGACCGCGTGGATCATCAATTTTAACTTGGCATCGGCTGGCGCTTGGCTGAGCTCACCACCCATGGGTACACCCTTGCGATAGCCGGTGTCGGCAAAGTCGGGGTTTTGATGATCCTGCGCGTTAAAGTCCCAGCCGGCAAAGGTACGCAGTTGGATACGCGGGCCGGTAGTGGCATAAACTTCGCGGCGTTTAAAGGCATCAAAAATACCTTGGCGGGTATTTTCTTTGGCCCATACCGCTGCTAGGCCAGCCACCGACATATCCCAGCCAGAGGGGCCATCTTCGGTAAATGGGCCATGGGCCTTGTTAGCCGGGGTAGAGTCATAGGCCATTTTGCCCCAAAAGTTTTTCTCTTCCGCGGTTGATAAGCCCGAGTGGGAATCAGTTGAGCCGATAAAACCAAACTGGTAGGGGTTGCTGCCGAGTTTGGCTTCCATTTCTAGGCCGCGTTTTAAAGCAGAGCGGGCAAAGTCGCCGATACGGGCTTTATATTTCTCTTCACCACGCTGTAAATAACGGTCGAAATGTTCAAAGTCGGCAAAGTTATCGTCGGGGGATAAATCTGGATGGGTTTCCGAATCGCCTTTTATTTGAGTGATTTCTATGATCGGTTCCCAGCGCTTGCGAGTATTGATGTAAGCCTGGTCGATGGCTTTGCCAGCTAGAGTTTTATCCGGGAACATATACCCCTTGGAGATATTACTATTATGTGGAATGGCAATAAATTGGCTGCCACTGGCGGCGGCGGTTTTATCCAGCCAGGCCCACAGGTCTTGCGGGTATTGGCTGTCGATGGAGCTAAAGGGAATATATTGCTTGGCTTCGGCCTGACCATTGGGGCTGAGGACCACCCGATGTAAATTGGCCCCAGCGGGGATAGAGCTCCATTCCCAGCCGAGCAAGGCGGTAAATTTACCCGGTTGGTTGTGTTTCTCCGCGGCGTCGATAATCGCGTGCCAGGAATGTTGAACGATATTGTCAATATTACCCAAGGTGTCATCAATTGGGGTGTTGCCTTTATCTTTTACTGGGTCGCTGCCGGGGGAATAGAGCTTGTCTGGTAGCATATCGACAAAAACTTCGCTGCTAAAATCCCATTTAAAAGACAGTTGAATAACTTCAATGGCAAACCAACGTTTTACCGAATCCCATGCCCCCATGTCACTGAGTTCATGCAGCTCTTCATTAACCGAACGCAAAACCCCCATAGCCTCGGCGTGATCGGAAACCACCAAAAAATCCAGCGGCCGAGCTAGCTGCACTTTAACATTGTTATAAGGGTGAATAACCGGCAAGCCCTTGGCCCAGCGATAGGCCGTATCAGGGTCGGCGGAATCGTTTTGGCTTAGGTAGGCATCAAAGGAATAGGAGGTATGTAAATGGGTATCGCCCCAGTAAAGTTGGGTGCCCGTGGCGGGGCTGGCCAGCTGAATTGATGCTGGCGCCGATGAATCGTTGTTTTGCGCTATCGCAAGGGCACTGGCCAGCAAGGAAATGCCGGCCAGTATTAGTGTGAATTTATTATTATTTTTCATTTCTGATCTTAGCCCTTAAGAAAGAATAAAAGAGCTAGGCAGCTTGATGTTCCGCCTGCTCGCTGATCCACTGGTCTAATATATCTTTGGTGTCTCTATCCCAGGGGTGGAAGCCCTCACGGAAAAAGTCTTTATACGCCGGCCAGATTAAACGAATCATGCCTTTTTTACCAAATAAAAAACGGTAGCCATCGGTCCAGGTACTTAGTTTCCACATCTTTTTATCCCGCCTCAGCATATGGATCATACCGCCAAATATATCCAGCAATAAAAAGAAGGTGGTACGACGCAGGGCGGTTTTACGCATTTTTTCAGTGCCGCCGGCCATGCGGTATACATCACAGGCGACCGATTTATGCTCCATTTCTTCCACCGCATGCCAGCGCCATAATTCCCGCATGGTAGGCTCGGTTTCGGTATGCATGGTGCTGTCTTTATCCAGTACCCACTCAGCCATAATGGCGGTAATATGTTCTGCCGCGGCGGTAGAGGCCAATAATTCCATGGGGCTAAAGTACTTTCTACCCTTGGCGATATTCTTGGCGATGCGGCCTTCCAAATAATCCAAATCGTAGCCGCGGCCATCACACATGGCTTGGTTATACATTTCGTGTTCGCGCCGGTGGACATTTTCCTGGCCGCAAAAACCTTTAACTTCTTTAATCAGCTTGGGGTCGGTTACGTCGCCGGCAAAATGCCTAACGCTGTCGATAAAGAATTGCTCGCCCAGCGGAAAGGTAATCGACATGGAGTTAAACCAGGCGGTTTTAAAGGCATTGCCGTCAAACCAATCCGTTTTTAAAATTGCAGCAATATCATGCTTGCGATTGCGGGGTTTAATCTCAATATCGGCGGGGGTATGGGATTGTTGGCTCATGGTTGGCACTCGATTTCAATTTGTCGGTGGTGTAGAGCTAGTATAGAGATGATTTTTTGATCTTAGGGGTTATATTCATTCAAGGTGGGGGTTATTATCGGTCAATGGATAATTATTCAATACAGTCATTTATACAGCTGATGCATGAAGAATCGGTGGATGTGCAGCAGCTGTACCAGCTCAGTGGCTTGAGCTTGAAGCAGCTAGAGCAACATGAAGCCCTGCTCAAATTGGTGCCGGTGGCCATGCGCATGGCAGATCACCGGGGCTGGGGGCTAAAGCTAGGGGCCAGAATGAACATCCCCCAGCTGGGGGTTATTGGCTATGCATTGATGAGCTGTGCCGACGGTGAGGCCGCCTTAAAGTTATTGCTGCACTACCAGCGCATTATTATGCCCGAGCTGGTGCTGGCCCTGAACGAACAAAACGGCCATGCCATTTTGTCCTGCCATGCCGATCATTTACCGTTGGATTTACAGCGATTTTGCATTGAAACTTTTTTTGTTGCGGTCAGTGTTTGTGCCGCCGAATTGTTAGGTTTGTCGCCGGCCAACGCCCGGTATCGGTTTGCCTACCAGGCGCCGGATTACCAGCAGGACTATGGCCTGTATCTAAAAGGCGAGTTCAGTTTCGACGCCGAAGAATCACAAATCGTATTTCCAATGGCGGCCTTGAAAACGCCTTTAAGTAGCGCCAACCCAGTGATTGAAACCATCTACTGCCAGCAGTGTGATGTCTTGCTGCAACAGTTGGACGAGCAGGAGCCCGTCTCGGCCCGGGTGCAACAATTATTCCTCAACCGTCGTGGCAGCTTCCCGGATATTAATCAGGTGGCAAAACAATTAAATATGAGTGAGAGCACTCTGCGTCGGCGCCTACGTGAAGAGGGCAGCGGTTTTCAAAAATTATTAGACAAGGTGCGTTTGCACCTTGCCCATGAGTATTTAAAGGCGACCGCTTTACCGGTGGCGGAAGTAGGGCGGTTACTGGGTTTTGATGATGTCGCTAATTTTCGCCATGCCTTTAGTCGTTGGAGCGGTATGGCGCCGTCGCAGTTCCGGGCTCAGCACCATTAGCTATTGGGGCTGGGCTAGCGTACGGCATAGGAGGTGGATTTTTCATTGTCATTAACTTCCGGTGCAGGCCTAATTTGGGTGCCACGATACGCGTCTGAATAGTGCAGCTGTACTTTCCCGGGGGACTGCATCGCCATATTACGAAACCTATGCAGTTGCACGTCTAAGGCGGTGATCATGGCCTCGCTCGCATTTTGTAAACCTAGGTTCCTATCTTTACGCAGCTGCTGCGATAAATTGATCGGGGTGGCCGAACTTTTTATGTGGTTAACGCCGGGGGCCCGGAACAGCAATTTTTGGCTGTCAATATGATACACAGTGGCATCCATCATAGTTTGGGTATCATTTTTTTCACCCCGGAAAAGATAGGCGCCGACTAAGGTCAAATAACTGATCGAAGCAAAACCCTCATCGGTGAATTGTTTCTGGTCGTAAGACAGTAATGCAATAACATCAATATTGTGCATAAGCTTCAATTGATTCAAATTGTCAAAACTTCCACCAGCACGTAGGTAAGTTGATGGTATTAACTGTATATCTCTGACAAAGGGGTAGGCTTCAAAGTGTTGCTTGACTGAATTCATTAAATCTAGTTTTCCGGCCTCGCTCATGGCGCTATTACCATTGTCGGGCACAAAGGCAATGCCCACCGATAAAGGCAGTTTAAGCGCAGGAATCTGTTCTTGTGCAGTGTGTTCTTGCTTGGGGTAGAGGTAGTCAACCACGCTGCTGCGGTAGTGTTGCTTGGCCATATTGCCGCAGCCAGATAGCAGGCTAAGGCAAAATAATATAAAGCAGAAATAAAGGCTTGCTGGTCCCTCGGCAAGCGGTTTGATGGTTGGCTTTGACATGGAATTACCTCGCTAACGCTACAAAAATCTACCGGATGAAACTAGCACGGTTAGCTCGGTTTGCTTTTATTAACTCTAGAGTAGCTTGGATTGATACCTAGAGTTTCATTGGGCAGCTATGGGTATTTGCAGTGGCTAATCAATCATATGAGGTTGCGAATAGGAAAGGTGTATAGGCCTGGTGCTGGGCAGCGGCCTTTCGCTGGGCGCGATAAGGCCGAAATAGTGATTGGCTTAGTGCCGGTTTTTTTCTTGGTTTTGAATAAACTCATAGGCCTGCTGCATCACTTCCATACCGGCGCCGGGCAGGTGAATGTTCTCACTGATATGGCGGCGGAATTGACGCGCACCCGGCAGGCCCTGAAATAAACCCAACACATGGCGGCTCATATAATGCAGGCGTTGGCCCTTGGCTAGCTGCGCTTCACAATAAACCAAGTACTGGCGGTAAATGTCGTCCCGGCTGGGAATAGGGTGCTCGTCTTGGTATATACGCTGATCAACCTCGGCCAATAAATACGGATTGCTATAGGCCTCGCGGCCGACCATTACCCCATCAACTTCGCGCAGCTGCTGCTCGCAATCGTCTAGTGATTTAAGGCCGCCGTTTATAATTATTTCCAGCTCTGGGAATTCTTGTTTCAGTTGGTGCACCAAGGGATAACGCAGCGGTGGCACCTCGCGGTTGGCCTTGGGGCTTAAACCTTGCAACCAGGCTTTACGGGCATGCACTATGAAAGTACTGCAGCCGGTTTTAGCCACGGCCTCAACAAAGCGACGCATATCGGCATAATCTTCCATATCGTCGATACCGATACGGTGTTTGATGGTCACCGGGATATTCACCGCATCCTGCATGGCTTTAATACAGTCCGACACCAGCTCGGGCTCGGCCATTAGCACCGCGCCAATCTTACCCACCTGCACCCGGTCACTGGGGCAGCCGCAGTTAAGGTTAACCTCATCATAGCCCCAGTCTTCCGCCAGCTTGCTGCTGGCCGCCAAATCCTTTGGGGAGCAGCCACCCAGCTGCAAGGCAATCGGCTGCTCTTCCGAACTAAAGCCCAAATGCCGCTCATGCTGATTACCGTGCAGCAGCGCACCCGTGGTCACCATCTCGGTGTACATGACCGAATGCTTGGATATTAAGCGCCATAGGTAACGACAGTGACGGTCAGACCAGTCCATCATCGGGGCAAGAGAAAATCGGCGGGAAAAATTCTTCATAAATACTTATAAATCAATGGCTTACGTTTCTTTTTCGGTCCTGCGGTTGATTGGGCTGACACGATAAAATTAATGGATTTGGCATCTTGTTTTAAGTGCGAGCTGTTGATTTTAAAGGATATTTTATAAATATGCTTATGGTTTTACCTATATGAAGCTATTATTTTTTTAAGTATTGGTGCTACCACCTGCTACCAGAAATTGTTGGTAGCAAATGTTTTTATTCATTGTTTTTCCATGGACCTTTGGCGTCCCAGTGTGAGGTAAAGCTTGAGTCAGCCGCTGCAGAAATGACCGGTGGCATTAAAAATTCGCTTATTATCTTAGCGACTTCCGTTAAGCCTGATGCCAGCAGATTATTCTTGCGGATAAATGCCTTCCATTGAGTTTGCTTTTGAGTGTCTGTCGTAAATTCAGCGGTTAAACCAAAAGGTGTTTGTTTGCGTAGCGGAGTGCCACGCCTTTCAAAAGTAGCGCATATGGCGCTTTGTAAAATCTTACTGTTAAATTCCGAATGCTGGGAGAGTATCCATAGATCGTAATAATCTTTCATGCGGCTATTGGCGATCCCCAAAGATGTAAGAGCCTGAAATTTTTCAGCAACCACAGTGTATTTTGGATAAGCGCGAAGTTTTGGTGAGTCTAGTCCTGTTATTAGTACTGGGTATTCGACAGATTCGGGCTTGGGTGTTACTGCGTCGCCAAAGCCGACGTCGACCTGCAGATGACATCGAGCGCCATCGAGTACGCCCATGAGGGTAATTCGAACCCCGGCATAATTGGCGTCTTTGCGGATTTCGGTGGCTTTAACGGTATGTGCTTGAAATTGAATGCCATCCGCTGACTCGATGGTGCAAATTTCCTTAAATACGTTTTGCAGGTGTAATGGCTCTGACGGCCCGTAGCCTAAAAAATCCGCATCCCGAGTTGGGCGGTGAGGAATATCAAACCACAGGTCAAAAAGAAGGGCGCCTTTCAGCAGAAAATTATCGGCATGTGGTGATGCGCTGATCCGGTAAAGCAATCTTTCCAGTGAGTAGCGAGTGAGTACTAGATTAAAGTCTTGTTTAGTTTCTCGAGCCAAGTTTAGCAGCCGGGCTCGCACGGACGCGGCAAGATTATTTTTGCTCATGACGTTAGGCTCTCAAGATAAGGGCGGATCACATTATTGACGCGGCACAGCTTGGCGTAGTACCAAAGTTCATCAATGTCACAGCGTTTGTTTTGCCAAACATCTTTTAGCGACTCAAGCGCTACGTCTAGGCCAATTTTGTTGCGGTATTTGAAGCAGTCGGCCACGGTCTTCGCCACGCTAGTGACTTTAATTTTACCGCCGTCAATGATGTGTTCTTCAACTCCTTCAGTGAGTGTTTTTTCAGAAAATCTCACTATATGCAGTGGCGGATAATCCAGAGACGGTTTACGGGCTTTGTTATCAATGGCAAGCCAAACTTCGAAAGGTGCTTGGGTGGTAAGTTCGTGAAAGCGAAGCGCAGATAGGAGGCAAATCACCGCTTGCGGATATTTGCGTGATGCCTCTACAAGGCTTGTGTGTTCAGAAATAGATCGATCAGGAAGTGCATAGAGCCCGCGACTGAGTCGTTCAAGCTGGCCTCGGCGGACCATCCTGCTAAGGACTACCCGTGGTATGTTGATCGAGTCTAGGTCGCTAGCCCGGATTAGCCCTCGGGTATTTACGAGTTCGAGTACTTGATGATAGTGGGGTTGAGTTTCCATTTCTTATATTGTTCCATAATGTCGGTATTTGTCAATATTTACCTACAAAACGGAACGTTAACGGTACTCAAAGGCTGCTGGAATGCTGTGTATTGCAAGAGGGTTAGTGATAATGATGGCTTATTGGTGCTACAAATTTGCTACCACTGTATTTTCATGTTCGTAAGCAATTGATATTTATAAAGAATTTGTAAAATCAGACCGTCTCATCATCGGGGCAAGAGAAAAACGGCGGAAAATTTTTTCATAAATACATATAAATCAAAGACTTACGTTTTTGTATCGGTCCTGCAGTTGATTGGGCTGACATAATAAAATTAATGGATTTGGCATCTTGTTTTAAGTACGAGCTGTTGGTTTTAAAGGGTATTTTATAAATATGCTTATGGTTTTACAGTTTGTATTAGTGCAGGTTTCAATTATTTTTACAGCCTTGATGCTAAATACGTTGAAGGCAGCAACTTACAAGGCGTCGCTCAGGATGTGTAGCCCTCTGCACGAGTAGCCTTAGCTAAGCCGATTAAACCCAAGGTACACAACAAACAGATAATCGTACTAAGCCAAAACATGCTAATTAGCGCCAGCGGTGTGGCATGAAAAACGCTGGCGCAAACCATGCCAGCGGCGGCGCCGGAAGCTAGGCCGAGTGCATTTAATAAGGAGGAGGCAGCACCGGCGGATTGCGGAAATCGCTTGACGCAGCCGGTGTTGGCGTTGATGCGCACAATAATTAAAGGTAGAAAAAAAAGCAGTATCATGCTGGCGGTTAACATATTGTGTTGGGTTTTTGTTAGGCCGATGGCCAATAATACAAGTGAAACTAGTATCATTCCTAGGCAGGCAATTAGCATCATCCGGTTTAGGCCGAGGCGGGCAACCCAGTACTTATTTAACCAAGCGCCACACATCATCAGCGCAGTACCCGCTGCAAAAAGAAAGCTAAAATTGGCTTCCTGTATGCCTAGGTGCCTGACCATGACAGTTGTTGCCGTGCTAACATATGTGAACAAACCAATCGAGGTGGCGATCTCGGCGCCAATATAATATTGGGATTGGCGGTCGGCAAGCACATTTCTAAAATCCCCGAGGGCAGCCGAAATAGTAAATGATTTTCTCTCTGAGGTCCGCTCTGGGTGATTTGATGATGAGTAAAAATAAACAAGCAGCAGCAAACCTATCACTACAAAACACCAGAAAATACTCTGCCAGCCGAAGTGATTCGATATTTGGTATCCGGAAATAGGGGCGCCTACCCGTATGCCCATAGTGACGATTAATGTTAAGGAGAGAAAGCGTGCAGTGTCGTTAATATTAAAGCGATCACTGATGAGCAATATGGTCAATACCGAAGCGGCACCAGCGCCCATGGCCTGAAAGATACGCAGGATGGCCAGGGTGGTCATGTCGGTTGCCATAACACATGCTGCGCTGGCACTAACGAATGCTGCCAGTGCTAACAACAATATCTTTTTGCGGCCGTAGGCATCGGATAGAGGCCCGGCAAAAAATTCACCACCGGCTGCGCCGAGTAAAAACACACTAATGGTTAGGCTAATGTCGCCACTATCTTCCCCTATCGAGCGGCTAATGGCTTCAAGTCCGGGCACTAATGCGTCGATAGAAATTGCGGTTAGCGAGGCCAAAACTCCAAATAGTATTATTTGATATGGTTTCATGATTTATTTTTATAGGCCTTAAGGGCACCTCTAATAAATGAAATTGTTCCAGGCTTCCAGGCACTGCCGAGATCAAGGAAGCTTCTTTAAGTCATGCTGGTTGCATGGCGTTAAGCGGACGAAGAGATCGGTTGTGCCAGAGCCCCAAGGGCGCAGTCAAAACGTTCATTCGCTGCCTGCTCTGCTGGTAAGGACTAAGGCCATTAAATCACAGAGTGCCTTGCAAGCTGAACGTTTTGAGTCGCGCTGGTACACGTTGAATTATTAGAGCTGCCCTTAAATTAAAAGCTCTCCGTGCCATTGGCCGTTATCATAAACACATCGAGTTGATTCGCGAATAACTTCTATCACTTTTTGGGTTGCATTGGAAAGCGGCCGGGTGAGGTCAGTAACCATGCAAACTTTTCTATATAGGGTGGGGTTTATTATCTTTCGGGTATTTATACTATGCCCGGCTAGGTCATAAATGGCTGACCATGGCAAAATGCCGTAGCCCATATTGTTTTGTACCAGCCGTAACATCGAGTGCATGGACGGTGCTCCGGACTGAACCTTAAGTTTTAGGTTTTCAATATCGGCATAGTGCTGCACCGCTTTGCCCATAGCCCCGGTAAGCGCTTTGGGCAGGTAAAGGGGGTAGTTGCTAAGCTCGTTGAATTCCAGCGGGCTTGAGTTTATTTTATTTAGTGGTTCAATAAAATACAGCGATTCTCGTAACAGGTCTTCTACTGAGAATTCAGCGGTGGCCTCGGTGTCAAAATCCAGCATGATATCAGCCAGCCCTTGGCGAAATCGGTTTTTTAAGGCACCGGTCAAGCCCTCATGCAGTGACAGTTCGATATTGGGGTAGTATTTTTGCAAGCGCTGATAGATGGGTACGGTTAGAACATGGCTGATGCTAGCGGGTATAGCGAGCGTCACCGTGCCGCTTGGGTTGTCTAGGGTTTCATGGATGCTTTGCTTGGCATTGGAAACCTGTCTTAAAATGGTTTGTGCATGTGAAAGAAACAGGCTTCCGGTGTCGGTTAGCGCCATTCCCTTTTTGCTACGCTCGAATAAAAAGGAGCCCAGCTCCTCCTCTAGGCTTTTAATATTTTGAGTAAGCGCAGGCTGGGCGATATGTAATTGCTGAGCTGCTGCGCTGAGCGTACGGGCCTCGGCAACGGCAACAAAATAACGTAGATGACGCAGCTCCATCGGAAAGCCTCGAGTGTGTGAAAATTTATCTATAAGAAAAATTGATGGAAAGTATAATAATACAGTATTATTTTTATTGATAGCTTCCACGTAGCCTACTCAACGTCAGGCAGCCCAGATTAATTCGAGCCCTGAACCAACCCACATAATGAATAAAGAATAGCCTCGGGAATCACTATAATGAAAATACACAAGTCAATGCTGCCTGTCAGCTTGCTAGCCACGGCGGTGGCGCTGGTCAATAGCGGCCTAGTCTATGGCCAGGGGGCTCTTGAAGAGGTCGTAGTAACGGCCCAAAAGCGTGCCGAGAGCCTGCAAGATGTCTCGGTTTCTGTCTCTGTTACCAGTGGAGAAGATATTGCGAATGCGGGTGTGCGCACCATGGAAGACCTGTCGGTATCGTTACCGGCCGTGAACGTATCCAAAGGCGGAGCCTCGGACCAGATGTATATTCGCGGTATTGGCTCAGGGTTTAACGGCGGTTTTGAACAGGCTGTGGGCACTTACGTTGACGGTATTTATATGGGCCGCTCCCGGGGTGGCCGCAGCTCCTTTGTCGACATGGAGCGAGTCGAAGTATTGAAAGGGCCCCAGTCCCTTTATTTTGGCAACAGCTCTATTGGTGGCGCCATCAGCGTGACTACACGGGGCCCCGGAGAAGAGTTTGGCGGTAATATAGCGGTAACTTATGAGCCGGAGTACAACGGTCGTAATATTGAAGCCGGTTTGGACATACCCCTGTCAGATGATTTTGCCGTGCGCATAGCGCTGCGTAAATACGATACCGATGGCTATGTGGAAGATACCAGCAGCACTGGGCAGAGCGGTGATGGCCCCGATACCGACGATTTTGTCGGACGACTTTCAGCCCGCTGGACACCCACCGATGCGCTGGGTATTCGATTTAAATACACCAAGGGGTCTTCCGATATCAAGCACCCTTTTTTGGGCGAAACGTTTGGCTGTGATGCCAGTGTCAGTGCCGGTGCCGCGGCACCCTGTCCTGCACATCTGGCCGCCGGCCTGCCCTTCGACAACCAACTCGATTATCGATTTCAGACCAGCGAGAATGATTTTTCCGAGCTGGACTTCCAGAATGCAACCTTAAACTGGGACTATGATTTCGGCAGTGTTCTGTTCACCTCGGTGACCGGCTACGCCAAAAGTGAAAACCGCGATGTTCAAGATCTGGACACTGGAATTTTGGATATCTTTCATGCCAACCAATATGACTCGGTTGAGCAATGGAGCCAGGAAATTCGCTTGGCATCGGTTGCCGCTGACGACCTTGAGTGGATGGTAGGTGCCTATTATCAGAGTGGCGACGTTGGCTACGATGGCAACTTGATGCCTAACTTTATTCCAACGATTGCCGGCGCTGCGGCGGCATCGGGTAAGGTTATTGCAAGCCGTACCGATCACTTGCAGGAAGAAACCACTAAATCAGTGTTTGGTTCTTTAACCTGGAGTTTTCGTGACGACATACGTTTGGGCCTGGGTTTGCGTTATACCGAAGTTGAAAAAGATATTTCCAAGGAAGTGACCTGGGGTCAGTATCAAGATGCGCAGCTGGGCCGCGATGGCTTTGTGCAAATTACCGCACCTTTCGGCGGTTTCGCCACTGTCGGCAGCGCCAGCGATAGCCTAAGCCAGGATGACATACTACCCAGCGTTATGCTGGAGTGGGACGTACTGCCTGAGGCCATGGTTTATTTGAGTTACGCCGCGGGTTTTAAGGCGGGAGGCTTTGACTTCTCCAGCCGCAACGGTAACGTCACGCCCTCCTTCGATGAAGAACTGGCCGATGCCTTTGAGCTTGGTTTGAAAGGCACTTGGTTAGACAATACCCTGCGCACCAACCTGGCCCTATTTTATGCCGACTATGAAGGTGTACAACAGAGCGTGGTCGATGCGGCGACTTTCGTCTTCACAGTGGGCAATGCGGCGGCTTCCAGCACCGCAGGCTTTGAGGCGGACATCACTTGGGCGGCAACCGAGCAGCTGACGCTGGCGGCCAACGTAACCCTTATGGATACCGTGTTTGAAGACTATATTGGTAGCTGTAGCCAGTACCAACTGGATAACAGCAGCTGCCCCGGTGCAACAGTGAATGGCTCTTTTGTTGCCAATGCGCAAGACCTGAGTGATCACGAGACCACCTTTGCACCTTCCTACAGCGGCTTAATACGTGCAACCTATGTTAGCGAACTGAGTGAAGACTTGTTGTTGACTATTGACGGCAATGTATTCTTTAGCGACAGCTATGCCATTCAGTCAGACTTTGATCCCAATACCGGTGTTGATTCTTACGCTATGTTGGGTGGACGTATTGCCATTAGCAATGAGATGCAGGGCTGGGAATTTGCTTTGGTCGGTAAAAACCTGAGTGATAAAAAGGTGCCGTTCTTCTGTAACGACCTTTCCGCATCGGCTGGCAGCTATCGCTGCGCGCTCAATCCGCCTCGCACTATCGCTATCCAGGGTAAATATTCCTGGTAATGGCTGGCATAGTACAGGGCCGGCTAGCCGGTCTTGTATGGCCAAATAGTATTTGCACCGGTTTTTGGGAAAATGAATAGATGATAAATAGTTGCAGAGTTTTTTTTCAGCTGGTGTTTGGGCTAGTGCTAATGCCATTGGCTGTTTGTTCACAGGGCGCTGCTAGCACTGTTGCCGGCGCAGCGAAACCGCGCCCCAATATTATTTTGATTCTGGCCGATGACCTTGGCTTCTCCGATATCGGGATTTATGGCAGTGAAATTCGTACCCCGAATATCGACCAGCTAGCAAGCCAGGGTTTGATGTTGAGCAACTATCATACCGGCCCCCAGTGTTCGATAACGCGTTCTATGTTGTTGACGGGGAATGACAATCACCGAGTTGGATACGGGAGTAGCCGGGGTGGTGGGCGCCGTGTTCCAGAGCTGGTGGGCCAGCCCGGTTATGAGTTCCAGCTTAATGATCAGGCGGTGTTGTTTTCCCGTCATTTACAACAGGCCGGTTATAGAACCTATATGGCCGGCAAGTGGGATGTTGGCCAGTCGCACGAGGATTTACCGCCGCAGCGCGGCTTCGCGCGTTCGTTTGTATTAATGGACGGTGGCGCCAGTCATTTTGGCGATAGGCAGAAAAACCTAGCCCATTTGCAAGCCCCGGTGTACATGGAAAATGGCAAAGTCGTTGCGCGATTAGCGCCAGACTTTTATTCATCTAAATTTTATACAACCAAAATAATCGATTACATCGAGCAGGATCGCAATCAAGCAGATCCTTTTTTTGCCTTTGTCTCTTTTACGGCACCCCATTGGCCGTTGCAAGTTCCCGTTGATTGGTTGGCGCGTTATCGCGGCCATTATGATCGGGGTTGGATGCCGACTTATAAAGATCGACTAAAAAAGCTCAATGACCTTGGCGTGTTTGAGGTTGAGCTAACAGAAAAATGGGCTGCTGATCTGGACGGACGTTGGCACTCACTGATAGCAGAGCAAAAGTTACGCGAAATAAGGGTGATGGAAGTATACGCCGCCATGGTGGGGTATATGGATGTTCAAGTAGGCCGCTTGGTTAATTATCTTAAGCAAACGGGCCAGTATGACAACACCGTTATTGTGTTTGTTTCGGATAATGGCCCAGAGGGCAACGATGTTGCAGCTATAGGCCCTAAAACTCGCGGCTGGCTGGGTGAAAACTTTGATAACAGCATCGAGAACATCGGCAAGCAAGGGTCCTACGCCTACTTAAAGGAAGGCTGGGCAACCGTTAGTGCCGCACCATTTAAATTATATAAAACCTATATTGCTGAAGGCGGCATGCGGGTCCCGGCCATCATAAAAATGCCAGGGGCGAACCAGGCTCGCCGATCCGCCGACTATGTCGACGTTCGGGATTTGGCGCCAACCATTCTAGCACTGGCCGGAGCTGACGCTATTGCGCAGCAACAGCCCATGTACGGCAACGATCTTTCCGGCCTGCTGGCCTCAGAGCTTGCGGCGCCGGGTGCGGATAATGGCTGGGAATCCTTTGGTAACCGCGCCTATTTCAAAGGCAAATGGAAGGCCGAACTTATCTGGCCGCAGCAGGGCAATGGCCAATGGAAATTATATGATCTGTCGACCGATCCGCAGACGATCAATGATCGGGCGGCGGAACATCCACAGCTGCTACGTTCACTCATACAACGCTGGCAAGACTATGCCGAAAAAAATGGCGTCTACAAGGTTGAATCTGACTTTGGCTATGGCCGCTGGCCAACGGCTGGTGAATGAATAAGTCTGATTGATAGCTAGGGTTAATATTTCGGATAATTAGAAAATGGTTTTGCGGCTGTCGTTGTCGGTCTTGTCAATGATTGAATACTAACTGAATTAAGTTTGGGGTTTATGTATATGCGTATTTTAGTTTGGACGCTATTGTGTGTGGCATCTGTTATGGCGCCTCGCCTATTTGCCGACCCGGTGAGTAAAGTGTTTGCTATCGCAAAAGTCGGCAGCTTTTTCATCGGCGGCGAAGAAGTGAATATTAGCGAAACCGGAATTTTTGCTAATGTTGACGATAAAATTCGGGTCGGTCAGGCGCGGGTTATTTATTTACTACCCGATACCGACCAGTCAAAAGTGCCGGTGGTTATGATGCCCGGCTTTGGCTTGGCCGCCGAGATATACCTAGAAACCGCCGATGGGCGCGAAGGTTGGGCGCTGAATTTTTTGCGTCGTGGTCATCCGGTGTATGTGTTTGAGCCTGCAAATTCTGTTCGCAGCGGCTTTAACCCAGAACCGTTTAACCAGGCCCAGCAGGGCAGGGCGAGCAATTCCCCACGTTTATTTACTTGGGGTAAAGAGCATGTCTGGCGCCGCTGGGGCTTAGGCCCAGAGTACGGCGTGCCCTTTGCGGATGGGCGTTTCGATGTCTCCTCTTACGAGCAGATTGTAGCGGCCTTTTCCGCGGTCTCGGTCGACAAAATAGAAGGCAAGAAAAATATTGATTCAACCCTAGCGGCTAATATGACAGCTACCCACAAACTGCTCAAACGTATCGGCCCTGCCGGCTTGTTAGTTCATTCGGCTGCCGGGGTTACGGCCTTTGCTGCGGCCCGCCAATGGCCTGAACTAGTGACGGCGGTAATCAATGTGGAACCGGTAGGTTGCCCCGTTAAAAATTTGAAGGCGCTAAAGTCGGTGCCGATTCTATCTGTTTTTGGTGATCATCTGGAAGTAAGAGAGCAGATTCGAGTAAGGCAACAAGAATGCCAACTCACGGTGGACTATGCCTTAAGTCAAAAAACCATAGCGGCAATGTTTGCGTTACCGGATATGGGCATCAAGGGAAATTCCCATTTGTTAATGTCTGAAGATAACAGTGCCGACATTGCTAGCTTGATTATAAATTGGTTGGCGACCGTGCCGGTAAAGGATTAGGACATGAGCGCAGATCTTACAAGAAAAGAATTTCTTCAATGGTTGGGTCTCAGCTCGGCCGCATTTGTGCTGCCGGGGCTGGCGGCGGAAAGTTCTCAATGGCAGCAGGGCGATCTGGTCCACATTCTGCCGACGGTCAATCATCAGCGTTTTTTAATCAAGACCTCCTTCAAAAAGCCGCAGCAGCAAGCTCCTAGGTTACGTGTAGGTAATGATATTTTTGGCAGTGACATTGTCGCCGGTACCATGAAGGACACCGCTGGTAGGTTCTGGGCCTTTGAGGTAAAAAGGTTAAAGCCCGCTACTGAGTATCAATTGCAAATTCTTGACCATCAATTAAACCCGCAGACAGACTGTTGGCCTTTAAAAACATTTCCGGCACCCAACGCCTCGCCTCAGCGGCTGCGTATTCTTAGCTATACCTGTGCCGGTGGTAACGAGGAGGTGATTGAAGCAGACGGCGTCGCGCATGCCATCCCGCTGGCACATCGGCAGGAGTTATTGCAAAGAGCCTTGGCTGAAAAGCCTGATTTACTAATTGCCAACGGTGATCATGTCTATTGGGATGAGCGGACCATGAGCAAGTACAAGCCTCAGTCCGTTATCGATGCCTATCAGCGGGCATTTGATAAACACGGTCAAATGCAGCGGCAGGAGCCGATACTGGGGCATAACAATGAAACGATCCTGACGGGCATTGTTGACCAACAGATCGCTCACCTTTACGGTGTTATGCTGCGCTCGACCCCGGTGTTTATGCTAACCGATGATCATGACCTGTTTGATAATGATGAGGCCAAAAAAGAATATATAACACTGCCGCCAGACTCACATATGCTGGAGGCGGCGCGAACAGTTCAGTCCCTTTATTACCCTGAATATTTACCCTACCAAACTCAGCCAGGGGATTTACCGGGCAGCGGCGGTAAATATAGATCAGATGATCTTTCAGAAACTTTTGGTACCGTCCGCTACGGCAATCTTTTTGAGGCGGTTCTCTACGATACCAAGCGCTATGTCTCTATCGATGGTGAGCAGGGCAAGATGGTGCCCGACTCGGTTGAAGCTTGGTTGGCCAAACGGACAAAAAGTGATGACAGCACACATTTCGTCCATATCCCTTCGACACCGATAGCCTGGTCAGCCGGGAAATGGGGGGAGTGGTATCCGGATCTGCTCGATGCCAAAACTGGTAAGTTGTCACTGCAAAAACAAAAGCCCCATTGGCCTTCTGGCTGGTGGGATCAGCACCAGAGGATCTTGGCCATGTTAGGCCAGCAAAAAAAACGCATCCCTATTATTTTGTCTGGGGATTTGCACATGAGCTCTGCGGCCAAGATTAGTGAAAGTGGCGATCTGAATTTTGTTAAAAACCCAATTCACGCTATTGTCGTGGGTACATTGGGTAGCGGTGCCGCCGCTTACCCATCCAGGGCTCGTGGCGTACTGCCCCAGGTACCAAGCCAAATGCAGGCAGAAGAATATGTCCGCCCAGTTGAGAAAAATGGTTTTACCATCATCGATATCAACGCCGACAGCATGAATTTTAATATGTATACTTGGCGCAGCCCTGAATTGTTTACGGCCATTGCCAACTTGCGCCCTGCTTATGTATTCAGTCTTAGCGAGGCTAATAAATGAAGAGGTTTTTATTTTTTATTTTCGCCCTGTTGTTAGCAAGTTGTGTTTTACCTCCCAGGGGGCAGCAGCAAGCCCTGCTTGCCGGCCCCGAACTCAACGGTTGGCAGCAAACAGGTGAGGGTAAGTGGCGGTTGTTGAATGGTGAATTGGCGGCGCTAAAAAAAACCGGCAATACCATGCTCTTCACTGATGCGGCCTATCAAAATTATCGGCTCAGGCTGGAGTTTTGGGTGGATAATGAAAGTAATTCCGGCGTATTCATTCATTGCGACAACCAGGCAGAAATATCGCCATTTAGTTGTTATGAAGTAAATATCTGGGATAACCACCCCAAGCAGGAGTTCAGAACCGGCGCCATTGTCTTTCACGTATCACCGCCATTGGCACAAATCAATTCGGTGGGTAGGTGGAATGTTATGGAAATCACCGCCGATGGTAATAATGTCAAGGTTCAGCTTAACGGTATTACCACCGCCATAATAGAAGAGGGTAGCCGTAGCTCAGGTTTTATTGGGCTGCAGCGGTTTAATGGCGGCGAAGTACGGTTTAGAAATGTAGTGCTCACACCGATCATTAATAAATAAAAGAATAGACATTATGACAATCTCGACTAGTTCTTCCGCCACTCCCCGCAGTAGCAGCATGCTCAGCGTGTTAGGGCCTGGTATTCTTTATGCGGCGGCCGCAGTAGGGGTTTCTCACCTGGTTCAAGCCACTCGAGCCGGGGCCAATTTTGGTTTAGGTTTGGTGTTAATCGTTATCTTTGCCTGTGTGGTTAAATACCCGTCGCTACGCTTTGGTGGTGATTACGCCGCAGCAACGGGAACCAGCCTTATTAGCAGTTATCGGAAAGAGGGCTGGTGGGCGTTTGGAATTTATGCCGTGATTCAACTGTTTAGCATGGTGTTTGTTATTGCGGCTATCTCCTTGTTTACGCTGGGCTTGTTACAGGCCTCGCTGGGTTTCGTTATCAATAATTTATTGGGCGTTAGCCTGCTTTTGCTAGCAAGCATAGCGTTACTAATGAGTGGCCAATACCAGCTATTGGAAAAACTGACCAAGTACATAGTGGCAATGTTCACCGTGCTTATTGTTATCGCGGTTGCTCTTATTTCCGTTAAAGTTGAATGGTCTCTTAGCTCTCTGGCAATACCCAGTATTGATCCGGTTACGCTGATGTTTATCATTGCCTTAATCGGTTTTATGCCAACACCGCCAGATGGCTCGGTACTGCAGTCGATTTGGACCTGTGCGCGGGCAGAAGAAGCCGGCCATTTGCCAAACCCACAGGACGCCCGGCTGGATTTTAATGTTGGCTATATGATCAGCGTGGTTTTGGCGATTTGTTTTATCGTACTGGGTGCCGGGGCAATGCACAGTACGGCTGTGGCCGTAGAGCCAAGTAACTTCGGTTTTGCCAAGCAGCTGCTTACGGTTTTTACCGATGCGGTGGGCGACTGGAGTTTCCCGTTGATTGCGCTGGCTGCCGTGTTTGTGATGGTGTCGACCCTGCTAACCGTAGTAGATGGCATGACTCGGGTGGTGGTGACAATTGGGCAAGAGGCGATACCCGCAGCGGTAACCAAGATGGGTGGTGATCGGTTTTATAATATTGTCATCCTGGTATTGTGCCTGTTGGCGGTTCTGGTGCTGGCGAGCTTGTTGAAATCCTTTGCCGCGTTTATGGACATGACCTCGGTACTGGTGTTCATCATCAGCCCGGTTTTGGCAATACTAAATCATAGGGCTATGTGCAGTGATCGCGTACCTGCCGATCTGCAACCTGTTAAGGGTATGAAGCTATGGAGCCTGCTGGGTATCATTGTGCTGACGGCTACCAGTCTTGGGTATTTGTACGTGCGGTTTATTCTGCCGTAATTTTTTCAGATTAAAATTCCTGCGTTGCCAGGATATTTATGTCGCGATTACTCGAATAGGGCTAGTTTAAATTATTCAGGTTTGGATTATTCTGGTTTGAATTGAATTGAATTGAATTGATGTTCGTTCAAATGTAATCAGAACAAGGCTCTTCACGTTTATTGTAAAGAGCCTTGTTTATTAATATTGCGATTTAGGCAAATGAACCACCAAGCCATCCATGTCTTCGCTTACGGTCATCTGACAGCTAAGGCGGCTGTTGTCTTTGGGATCAACGGCGGCTTCCAGTAATTCTTTTTCCATGTCGTCGGCTTGGCCGGTTTTTTCGATCCAGGCATCGTCAACATAACAATGGCAGGTGGCGCAAGCGCAGGCGCCGCCACATTCCGCTAGTATGCCGTCGATCATATTGTCGACCGCACCTTGCATAACGGTTTCACCAACGGCGACTTCGGCTTCAAATTGATTGCCATTGTGATCTATATAGTTAATTAAAGGCATAGTTCTTTCTCTTTCACGGATGATTAATTATTAGCAGCGGCTAAGCAGCTGTTTTTTAACAGCGTTGTTAGCGGCCCTTAGTTTAGAAACTCTTTTGGCGAAATATTTATATCGGCTAATTGCGCCGCGTTGACTGAAATTTTTTCAGTGATCAGGCGTTTACTGACCATAAATTCCAGTGGGCTGTTAACGCAGTCGGCGGAAATAAGTTTGCCCTCCAGCAAATAAAAAGCACTGAATTTACGGCTGCTTTTAATATCGCCGCGGATAACCACTTCATCATAACCTTGGCTTAAGCCGGCGATTTGTAGTTTTAAATCATATTGATCGGACCAGAACCAGGGCAGGGCATTGTACTCGACGTCTTTGCCGCAAATAGAGGCCGCCGCAGATTTGGCCTGCTCGCTGGCATTGGGTACCGACTCCAGGCGTAGGCGTCGATTATAGTGCTGGTTGGGGTGGTTGCTGACATCGCCGGCGGCGACAATATCTGGGTCATTGGTGCGGGCAAATTGGTCGACAACAATACCATTGTCGACGTTTAGGCCGCAGGCTTCGGCCAGCTCCACATTGGGTATCACGCCAACGCCGATGACAACCAGGTCAGCGTCAAAGCTGCTGCCATCGGCACAGTGAACTTGTTGCACATGACCATCGCCCTTTAGGCCGCTGACGGCGATGCCGGTTTTAATGACGACGCCTTCTTCGGTGTGCACCCGGGTATAAAATTCTGATAACTCGGGTGCGGTAACCCGGGCTAATACTCGGGGGGCCATTTCCAGTACGGTGACCTTCATGCCGAGCTTATTTAACACCGCAGCCGTTTCTAAACCGATATAGCCGCCACCGACAATCACTGCCTGTTTGCCTGCGGCAACATGCTGCTTTATGCCTTCGACATCACCGATGTCACGTAGGTAATGAATGCCTTCGAGCTCTACCCCTGGCAAGGTAACTTTGCGCACCCGCGAACCTGTACACAGTGCTAGCTTGTCATAATTCAGCACTTCACCACTTTTTAGGGTGATGGTTTTATGGGCGCGGTCAATAAGCTCCACCCGGCTGCCTAATTTAAATTCGATAGCGTTTTTTTGGTAAATAGCCGCCGGGCGAATGAGAATGCCGTCGACCTCTTTCTCGCCGGACAGGAACGTCTTCGATAACGGCGGTCGGTGATAGGGTATGTAAGCTTCGTCGCCGATAACGATGATGCGGCCTTCCCAACCTTGTTGGCGTAGGCTGGGTGCGAGCTGAGCCGCCGCGTGGCTGGCGCCAATGATGATACAAGTTTGCTCTGACATGGGAGTCCTTGAATGTATGGCTCTTTGCTACCTAAGCAGCGGGGCTAATTATTGGGTGCGCTAATGATACTGGGGCTTGAATGTCTGGGGGCTAGCATTTAAGGCCATAAGAGTATCATTTTCGGCCAGCTCGGAGTATCATTTCCGGCCATATTGATGTGAATATTAGGTGCTTGCTTGGGAGCTTATCAACAGACAGAGCGCGAGATTGCGACATCATTTTTAGCGGTGTTGGATCAAGTTCTGCAAGAGGATTGCAGCCAAATTGATCGTTTGGCCCTGGGCCATTGGTGTGGCCTGACTGAGCCCTGGTGGCTGCCGGAGTCAGGCCTGTCCCTCGATGCCTATTACCGTTTATTGCGGCAGCTGCATCTGAATGATGTGCCTAACATCGCCTTGCGTGTTGCTTCCCGCGCACAGTTGGCCGACCTGGGCGTCTTGGGTTATGCCATGTTGGCCAGCCCCACCCTAGAGCAAAGCCTGCGCTTAACCAGCCATTTTGCCGAGCAATTTTTTCGCAATGAACGTATTTGGCTGGAAACCAATGACGATTACGGCATGTTGTGCTGTGAGGTTTTGCCCGCCGCACGAGACTTCCATCAGCTGCGAGTAGAGTCTTGGTTGTTTTCTACCTGGCGTTATATTCAGGGTTTATTGCCAGAAGGGTTGGCGGCCTGCGCCAGCTACGCGGTGCTGGATTACAACTCGCCTACTTATCATTGGCAGTACCAACAAATTCTAGGCTGCCATGTGGATTTTGAGCAAGGCCGTTGCTGTTTGGCTATCCCGCGACAATGGTTATACATTCCGGTGCGCAATGCCGGTCAGCAGGCCAGCATATTGTTGGATGATCAAGCGCGGCGCTTATTACCCGAACCGGGGCGGCAGGGTGATGTGGTTAATCGGGTTAAGCGCATATTGGTAGAGCACCCCAATGAATGCGCCTTTCAGTTAGAAACAACCGCGCCGTTTTTGGCTCTGTCGCCCCGGACCTTACGCCGTCACTTGTCCGATGCGGGCAGCAGTTTTCGCCGAGTCAGCTTAGAAGTGCGAATGGAATTAGCCAAAGATTATTTGGCTAATACCGGTTTAAGTATTCAGGAAATTGCCTACCAGCTAGGCTACAGCCAGCCGAATAATTTTTATCGGGCGTTTAAAGGATTTTTTAATGTTACGCCTGAGCAGCTTAGAATGTCCCTAAAATAGTACGTCAGTCTTAAATTCTTCCTACTAAGATAATTATAAAAAACCAATAATGCCCCAGCGGGCAGGTTTTTTACTACAGCAGCTGTCATTTTTGGCAATTGTAAACCGAGCCGTATTTGCGGACTATAGGGCTTCAATGCCGAGTAGCCCATAGCTATCGGTTTATCCCAATCAAGGAACCGCTTCGCTATGCAGATAACATTAGATAACGGTATTGCGCTGGAATATGATGAGTTTGGTACACCCGAGTCGCCAGCTATATTGCTAATTATGGGCCTTGGCACTCAGATGACTGCCTGGTCGGAGCCTTTCTGTCAGCTGTTGGTTGAGCGGGGTTTCCGAGTTATTCGTTTTGACAACCGCGATGTCGGGCTTTCTCACAAATGTGATGGTCAGCGCGCACCCACCACGTTCGACTACTTAAGAAACAAGTTTTTTGGCCGTCGGCTGCCGGTGCCCTATACCCTGTCCGATATGGCTGCCGATGCAGCGGGCTTGTTGCGCGCCTTAGAAATCACCCAGGCTCATATAGTGGGTGCGTCTATGGGCGGTATGATTGGCCAAATTTTATCGGCGCAACAACCCGACAAGGTCTTGAGCTTCACGTCCATTATGTCTAGCAGTGGCAACCCCCGTTTGCCATCGGCGGATCGTCAGGTGATGCGGCACTTGTACAGCAGGCCCAAGGGCAGCCAAGAGCTGCAATTTAAACACTCGATAGAAACCTATCGTCTTATCGAGAGCCCTAAATACCTATCGACAGATGAAGAGTTGCAGCGCAAGGTGCAAGCCAGTATCGACCGGGCTTATTACCCCCAGGGGTTTGCCCGCCAGATGGCGGCTATTATCGCCGATGGCAGCAGAGTAAAGCGGCTACAACAAATTACCGCCCCGACTCTGGTTATACACGGCACTGCCGATCGTTTGGTGCCGATGGCGGCAGGCAAAGACACGGCCAAACATATTCCGGGCGCATGGCTAGAGTTAATTGACGGCATGGGGCATGACTTGCCAGAGCCGCTTTGGGCACCCCTGGCCAACCTCATTGGTGATCATGCGGTGAATGCTGTTAGCCAGTAATTAAAGTTATCAGGCAAGGTGTAGAGAGAGTAGGTTGATACTGATGATATTGTTAGCTGCCCGTGGCATGGCTACCACTGTAATATTGATGCCGGTAAAAATACTAATGGCAAATGTCGGGCGCTAAAAAATTCCTCTTTTACAAAAATGCTTGAGGATACGTTACTGCTGGTCTTTCCTGCTCAATTGCAGGAAAGACTTCTTCTGTTTCTAAGGTGCTTAAAATTAATTAACCGACCATCTTTTTAATCAGAACTTCACACTGCGTTTGGTTCATGTATTTGGGCACCGGGTAGGTGTAGTGTGATTCCTTCAGGGCCGTCTTGGCAATCGCCGGAATATCGTTGACTTGCAGGGCATCCAGGGTTGTGGGAATTTTTAAATCGACATTAAGCTGGCGTATGGCGGCAATAAATTTCTGCGCTTGTACGGCGGTTACCTCAGAAGTGCTGGCTACGCCGGTGGCCAAAGCCAGCTGCGCCAGGCGCTTTTCGCTGGCCTCTTGCAGAAAGTCGAGAACATGTGGCAAAACAATGGCATTGGCGAGGCCGTGGGGAGTGTTGTAATGGCCACCAAATTGGTGGGCAATGCCGTGCACATAACCCAGTATGGTTTTATTGAACGCCAGTGCCGCGTAGCAAGAGGCCACGGCCATGGCTTCGCGGGCTTCAACATTAGTGCCATTGCTGTAAGCCTCGGGTAAATTTTCAAAGATCAGTTTAACCGAAGCCATGGCGTAGGCGTCGGTTTCATCGGTGGCCAGCGTCGAGAGGTAGGCTTCGACTGCGTGGGTCATTGCATCCATGCCGGTGGCGGCGGTGATATGGGGCGGCAAGCCCAGCATAAGCTTAGGGTCTAGCGCCGCTGCGATTGGCGCAGTTTTGGCATCTGCAATAAAGCCTTTCTCGTGGGTAACTGGGTCGGAGATAACCGCCCCCAAAGACACTTCAGAGCCAGTGCCGGCTGTCGTTGGTATAGCATAGAGGGGCAGCCCAGGTTGCTTGACCTTAAATGCGCCGACTAGCTCTTCGGGTGTTTTAGCATTGGTGGCCGCCACGGAAATGACTTTGGCGGCATCGATAGGGGAGCCACCACCGAAGGCTAAAACGGCATCGCAATGTTTGGCTTTGGCGAGCTTAAGCCCGGCGTGAACGTGGGCAAAGGTCGGGTTGGGTTCAACACCGTCATAAACATGAACCTTGATGCCGGCAGCGGTTAATTTATTTTTAACGGCGTCTATTAGCCCCATTTCATGCAGCATGGCGTCCGTTACAATAAGCACATTCTTATAGCCAAAATGTATTATGTTGTTGCACAGCTGTAGGGATGAGCCAGGGCCAACATAGACCATCGGCTTTGGTTGCGGCACTATTTTTATCACCAGGCCGATAATGAATATCAGGGCTTTATAAAATAAGGTTTGCAGTGTGAACATTGTCGGGTGGCTCCAAATATTTTTAGCTATTATTGATTGGGTGAGAAGTTTAAGCGTGGCTGGTACTTTAAAAAGCCGTTACGTCGCTGTAAATGGCCTGCATGATCAAAAGCATAGACCCGTACCGCCTAGGTGTTAAATTGCCAGGTTCAGCCAAACGATAAGAGTTTTATCAGGGGCTCCTAGTTCTTTATGACTTTACGGGTAAACCTATTCTTAGCTGCGTGGGCTTTCAGAATTAAAGCCATGGCCAGCATAACGCCCTTGGTTTTTATTTTCTGGACCAGGGGCTTACTTGGTTTTTTTTGCAGTTCCAAATCACCTGCTGTGACCAGTTGCTTGATTTCGGCGTGGTTGAGCTGTAGCAGTTCTTGGGCAATTTCAACGGTGTGCTGGGCCAGTATTGGCGCTGGCCTCATATTCGGTGTGGGTAAATTTTCACTGAAGCCTACCGGGGCGTTTTCCGTGGCTAGGGGGCGGTCTACGGTGGGTTGCTTGAGTTCTCTGAAAAATTTCCTGGCTTGGTAATGCGGGTTCTGAATAAATTCAGCCAGCCGTAGCATATTGCCGGCCGGCAGCTGCTGTTGCTGGCAAGCTTGCATTACTTGGTAGGGGGTGAGGCTGCGAGTCCAGTGGGTGACTTTTTGTTCCAGCTCATCGGCATGCTGCAAGCGATTCACGGCGTTGGAATATCTCGGGTCTTGGGCCAGTTCGGTGTTTACCATGGCCTTACACAAGGACTGCCAATGGGCATCGGAAGAAACCGAAATAGCCACCCATTCATCATTGCCCGCGCAGGGGAATAGATTGTTAGGTGCGTCATAGCGGCCTCGATTACCTTCGGGTTTTAAGGTGCCGGGCTGTAACGATTCTTGCAGCAGCTCCGTTGTCAGCGCGGCCATAATACATTCGGATTGCGATACGTCGACAAAACCGCCCAGGCCGGTGCGTTTTCTTTCGATCAATTTTGCCATGATGGCCACGGCGCTGATCCGGGCGGCGAAGTGATCGGGAAAAATGGTGGTGCAGTCGCCGCAAATAACCTCTTCACCCGGGTAGCGCCACAGGCCAGTAAGACCAGAGCTGGCTCTGACTAGTGGGCCATAACCCATGGTTTGAGCCTTGGGGCCAACACTGCCCATGGCACTGCTTTCGGCACAGATAATGGCGGGGTTGCATTGCTGCAGCTCGGCAAAGCCCAAGCCCAGTGACTCTAATGTGCCAGGTTTGAAATTTGAAATGACGATGTCGGCGGCTTTAAGCAGTTTTTTAAATAGGTCTTTGCCCTTGTCGGTGCGCAGGTTAAGGCCCAACGAGCGTTTATTGCGGTTGGCTTGGGCGAAGGAAATAGGCACCGGGTTGCCGTCTAGGCTTTGGCGTAAGCCATCGGGGTAGCGGTGGTTTTCTACCTTGATGACATTGGCACCTTGGTCGGCAAACAAACGGCCTAGATCACCACCGGCAACAATAACGCCTAGGTCCAAAACGGTAATTCCGGCCAAGGGTTGGCGGGCGCTTACATCGATGCTTTCCTTGTCATTTGCCCCCGGCGGCTGATCAGGCTTGGCTTCAAGTAATTCGTCGCTGTGCTGGCCAAGCTTAGGTGCCCGCTGGCGTATGCCTATCCGTTGGCCGTCAATACGCCAGTAACCCGCCGGGGCTAGCCCGGTATCGGCGCCTACCTTGAGCGAATGATAAAACTGCCGCTCTTGAAAGTGTTGCTCAGCAAAAACTTCCGCGGGCAATGTTAAAGAGGCAATAGGAATGCCGCGCCGTTGGCCTTCACTGACTAATAGGGCGCGAGGTTTGTCGGCAAAAAACTTAGCCAGCAGGGCATTAACCTGGTCAATTTTCATGATCCGAGTCACGTTAACTTCGTATTTTGGGTGGCTGAAGGGGTGGTCATCTCCTAGCCACTTCGACATATTGCGCCACTGACGGGGGTTAAGTAAGCAGATGCGGGCATGGCCATCGGCACATTTAAAAATAGGATAAAGCAGTGCCACCGACGGTAGTTTACCGGGTACCATTTCGACAATAGGTCGGCCATGGATGGCTATCTCTATGGCTGTTTTTCCAGCCGCCGCACTGCCGCTGGCGCCGACACCCGGGTCAAAAATTTGCGCTACGGCATCGTTGATGGAAAAGTCCAATAGCTCGCCTTGGCCTGTGTGCAGCCGTTGCCAATAAGCCAGCAGCAGTGCCCAGCTAGCTTGGATGGCTGCGGTCTCACTGGCCAATTCGCCCGGAGGTAGCAATGGATCAGAGCCATTAACTCCAGAGCGCGACAGCACTGTGGCCATGGCCAAGTGCACGGCTTCGGAGCCCTTAAAATTTTTATAGGGGCCGGTCATGCCGAAATCTGACAGGCTGATTAAGACCAGGTCATCACGCAGTTGACGAATATCTTGGGGGCTTAAACCGAGGTCATCGTACTCGCCTGGGTTGCGCCCATCGATAACCAGGTCAGCGGTTTTGATCAATGCTTTCAATTTGGCCACATCGGCGGCGTCTGAAAAGTTGAGCTGCACGCTTTTTTTGTTGGCATTATGCACCGCGAAATGCAGGCTGTTGCCTTGGTGTAGCGGTGGCCTCTGGCGTGAATTCATGCCGCCGTGGGGCTCGACCAGAATAACCTCGGCGCCCAAGTCGGCCAACAGTCGTCCGCAGCTTTGGCCGCGCAGGTCACACAGGTCGATAACCCGGATGCCGGCTAACAACTTACTATGATTGCTGGTGTTACTGTCTGCGGTTTCGTTCATAGTCAATTGCGCCAATATTATTTTAATAACCGTCTTGGTTTGTCAGCGTTTTATTGTGCGCGCCCAAGTCCGTGATGGACATGATCAATGCGGACAGCCAGCTGTGATTATTGCTAGCGACAAGCTGCAATGGCGTTAGAATGGATTAAAGGGTGGGCCGGACAAGGCTTAGGCGCTGGCGCTTGTTTTTAATAATTGGCGGCGGTATTCACTGGGGGATAACGACTCCCAGGTTTTAAAGGCATTGGAAAAGGCCGCCGCTTCACTAAAGCCGAGTATTTCAGCAATGCTGTCTATACCTAGGCTGGATTTTAAATAGCTCTTGGCCAAATCAGCTCGAACTTCATTAATCAAGCCCTGATATTGCGCGCCCTGCTGCGATAATTTTCGGCGCAGCGTTCTCGGTGTGCAACCAAGTTGTTCGGCCACCTGGTTAGCTTTAGGGAAGTGGCCAGGTTGCGACAAAATAATTTCTTTGATGGTAGTAATAAATTCAGATTGTTGCCTAAAGGCAAACATCTGTTGTTTGCATTGCTGTAAACATTGCTTGGAAAATTCGGGGTCGCTTTTGGGTAGCTTGATGGCAAGGTCTTCTTTACGTACCAAAATTTCGTTGCGGTGGTGGCCAAATTCCACTTCGCAAGCAAAGAAGGATTGATACAGTTCCTTGTTATTGTCGTTATGCATCAGGAATATTTTTTGAATTTTATTTGCCTGCCCCAGCGAGCTTTTGGTGGCGGTGATTGCGGCGCTCACCGCCCTATCTGAAAAAACTTGCAACAGGTGTTTAGGTATTTCGTACTGCTTTTCTAGGGCTAGCCCGCCCATTTTTTCTTGCTTGATCATCACCGGTTTAAAATAGCTTAGGGTTAATGCCGGGTAGCTGGTCGCTATTTTAAGGGCATGTTCGATGGTCTTGGCGGTCATTTGGGCGTAGCCAAGAAGGCCCAAGGTTTCCATTTGATAGGCAGCGCCGAGTTCTAGGCCGATATAGGGCGAGCCCGACAGCCTAAGGATGTTCTCATAAAGGGTGAACTCTTGTTCTAGCTTGATACCTTGGGGGTAGTTATCGGGGGCATCGAGTTGCGCCAAGCTAATACCTGTGTTTTCAAGGCAGGCGCTGGGCTCCAGTCCAAGGGCAATGGATTTGTCCAGCGCAGGTTTAATGCCCTTTAGGCGCAAGGCCGAGAAAATGGCCGGGGGCTGGGTATTGCTCATGGGCTGTCTGGTAGCACTGGCTGGCTTATCCGATAGGGCGTTCAATTACCATGATCTTAGCCTGAGGTTTGTTCTCAGGCAATGGTTGGCTGTGGTAACAAGGGGGTGGCGTAGGTTATGGCTGAGCTTTGAAGAAGGATGATCCTAGCGGTATTGCACACGCTAATGTCCACATTGATCATGTTCGGCAGAGGATAGATTCAGTACCCTTGAGGCACAATCATACTGCCTATGCCCCAGTTACTGGCGGCTGCCCTGCGGTGAGTTCGCCTTTTTATTAAGTGATGTCTGTTATGAATTCTCAAGATAATACCCCGATCATTATTGGTGTTGGTCAATTCGCCCAACCGGTGCCAGAAGATTTACAAGCCTGCCTGTCCCACTATGAACTGGCGGCCGAAGCAGCTAGTGCCGCGATGCGTGATGCCGGTAGTAAGGTCGAGCTCGGCGCGCATATCGATACGGTGGTTGGAGTAAGAATCTTTGCTGACTCCAGTCCATTGTTGGCCTGCCCTTTTGGTGGCAGCAATAACTTCCCGCGTTCGGTGGCCCAGCGTATTGGTGCCAATCCTGAGCGGGCGGTGTACGAGGTTATCGGCGGGCAATCGCCGCAGAAGCTGGTGGGTGAATATTTTGAAAAGCTGAACGCCGGTGAATGTGAGCTGGTGTTGCTGACAGGTGGCGAAGCCATCGCCAGTATTAAAGCCGCTGGCCGGCAGAAAGTACGTTTGGATTGGCGTGAGCAGGTCGACGGCAGCTTGGAAGACCGTGGTCGCTTTGATGGTTTTCGCATGATCACCCGCATGGAATTTGAACATAAACTGATGCAGCCGGTGCAATTCTACGGGCTAATGGAGCAGGCCCGTCGTGGTGAATTAGGCATGGATGAAACCACCTACAATACCGATATGGCCAACAGCTGGTCAAAGTTATCCGAGGTGGCCGTCGCTAACCCCTACGCCATGAAGCGCCAGGCCTATACACCGGCCCAGCTACTGGATGAGTCTGAGTCAAACCCTATAATCTGTTCTCCCTATCGCAAGTCTTTGGTCGCCAAAGATGGCGTTAACCAAGCGGCCGCCTTATTGCTAACCACGGTGGGCAAGGCCAAATCTTTGGGGGTGCCGGAGCACAAATGGGTTTACCTGCATGGTTATGCCGATACCAAAGAGCGGGTCTTGCTCGAGCGAGAAAAACTGGGCAGCTCCAAAGCGATGGCAACGGCCTTGTTGGGTGCCTTGTCGGCGGCTAATAAAAGCGCGGCGGATATCGAGTTGTTCGACATCTACAGCTGCTTTCCGGTGGTGGTTAGTGAAGCTAAGGAAATTCTTGATATTGGCAATGACGACCCTAGGCCATTGACCCAGACCGGCGGGCTAGCCTTTTTTGGTGGCCCCGGTAATAACTACACCATGCATGGTATTGCCTCGCTAGTCGAAAACCTGCGAGCCAAACCGGGTGCCTTTGGTTTGGCTTACGGCAACGGTGGTTGGATGTCGAAGCATTCGGCCGGTGTGTATTCAACCGTGGCGCCAGCGGCTGCTTGGCAAGGCTGTGACAGCCAAGCTTGGCAAGCTCTAGTCGATAATTCACCGCTGATGGCGGCTGAATCTCAACCTCAGGGTGAAGCGATATTGGAAGCCTATACCATCAATTATTTTAAAGGTCAGGCTTTGAATAGCGTGGTGATTGGCCGTTTGAAAGACAGCGGCAAACGCTTCTATGCGGCCAACCCATTCTTTGATAGCGCCACCCTAGAGCAAACGCTAAAGGGCGATAAACTGGGCCGCACCATCTATGTCGAGGCAGACCCTAAAGGCAACCGCTATGCCTATTCGGAGCAGCAGTTGGCGGAATTTTCGCCGCAGCCAGTCAATGAATTTCAACACAGCTACGAGTTCAATAAGGTTGAGCGCGATGGTCATGTGCTCAAGGTGAGCATGAACCGCCCTGAGACACGTAACGCTTTACACCCACCGGCCAACCAAGAGCTGGAAGATATTTTTAATGCCTTCGAGCACGACGACGAACTCCGGGTGGCCATTATTACCGCCGAGGGCAACGCTTCTTTCTCGTCCGGCAATGACTTGAAATATATGGCCTCGGGTCAAGAGTTTTGGGTACCCAAAAGCGGCTTTGCGGGTTTAACGTCCAGGGTCAACCGCACCAAGCCCATCATTGCAGCCGTCAATGGCTTGGCCTTAGGTGGCGGACTGGAAATTGCCATGGCGGCAGATATGATTGTCGCCGTCGACCACGCCCAGTTTGGTTTGCCGGAAGTCAAAGTTGGGCTGTTTGCCGGCGCCGGCGGAGTGCAGCGCTTAGGCCGCCAGATAGGCACCAAAAAAGCCATGGAGATGATGTTAACTGGTGAGCCAATCAATGCCCAACAAGCCCTAGACGCCGGTTTAATCAATTATGTGGTCAGCCCCGATCAGCTAATGGCCAAAGCCGAAGAGCTAGCGAATAAAATTGCCGAAGTATCGCCGGTTTCGGTTCGCTCCAGCATGCAGCTATACAATCAAAGCGCCACACTGGCCAGCAGCGACGAGGCCGTGACCCTGCCGCATTCGGTGTTTGATAATTTATTAAATAGCGAAGATTTCTTCGAAGGCTCGGCCGCGTTTGCGCAAAAGCGTAAGCCGAATTGGCGTGGCCGCTAATATTTAGCTGGCCCCAAGTTTAGTGTGATCGGTAGCGAAAGCTGCGCTATGGGAAAGTCATTGCCAAGCAAATTTGGCAATGACTTTTTAAAACGCTTTACGGTGTTGTTTAAAAACTACTTCAGTTTATAAACCGCCATAGCCAATGCAGACATAGCTATACTCGCTTTGCGATCCCTAATTGTCAGCCTATTCCTGCCTTTCGACAATATCGCTTGCGCTGTTGTCGCCGCGAAATCTAGCTGTATATTAATAGGCTTATTGGCGGTATTAAACAATACCAAATAAGACTCGCCAGCTTCGTTAGTTCGGCTAACCGCCAATAAACCATTGTCGTTGCTGGAATAGACTATTTCTTGTTTGCCTGAACGCAGCACCGGGTGGCTATGATAAACACTGGCAAAATGCGCCAGTGATTGATACAGCGGATGGCTGGGGTCAAAGTTATCATCGGCGGTGCTGGCTTGGCTGCCAATCAGCTTGTCATTATTGTAGCTGGCAACTTCAGAGGGCATCATATCCTGACGTGAGTCATGATTGCCGCCGTCGCCAACAAAACCCTGTTCGCTGCCGTAATAGATTACCGGCACACCGCGCAAAAAATACATCATGGCGTGGGCTTGGGTCAGGCGGGCTAACGTTTCCTTATCGGAATAATTATGCTTGCTGCTGGCTAAGGCATGCGCAAAACGACCCACATCGTGGTTGCCAATAAAATTGAGCAGCTGCCCGGCATTGCTATCGTGGTCGTTGTATTTGTGATCATTGGCGAACACGGCAGCCAATTTATGATTGCCAGCCTGGTCGACCAATACATCGCGCACGGCAAACTGAAAACCAAAATCCAATACCGATTGCACCTTGCCGGTGGTGGTGTATTTGCTCAGCACATCGCTGTTGCCGTCGTATACTTCGCCAAACATAAAGAAATTTGGAATACCTTGGGCCTTGGCGTGTTCAACCATGGTGGGGGCAAAACCCTGCCAAAATTCAATGTTGACATGCTTCATGGTGTCAATGCGAAAACCGTCGGGTTTAAACTCGGTTACCAGGTCTTTAAATAAATCGATAAAGCCTGCCAGTACTGCTGGGTCGTCGGTATTTAAATCGTCTAGGCCGTGAAAGTCGCCGTAGAGTGAGTTTTCGCCAGAAAAAGTCGAGTCACCTTGGTTGTGGTAGTACTTGGGGTCGTTCAGCCACTGTGGATTTTTGGCGTTTTCCATGCCCTTGGGTAGCACCGGTGTGTAACGGTCGCCAGCGGCTAGCTGGGCCAGGGATTTGTAAGTGCATTTGGCGGCGCCGTCGGACCATTGGTTAAGGTTGTCGCCATGGCATTCTGTGTACTTAATCACGTCGGCCGAGTGGTTGGTAATGATGTCAAAAAACACTTTGATATTGTTATCGTGGGCGGTATCGATAAGAGATTTAAGGTCTGCATTGCTGCCCAAATGTGGGTCTACTTCGCTAAAGTCCAAAACCCAATAACCGTGGTAGCCGGTGACATTACCTTGCACCGCTTGGTTACGCATAATCGGCGTCAACCAAATAGATGTTATGCCCATATTTTTCAAATAGGGAATTTTTTCTTTTAGGCCGTCAATATCACCACCGTGATAATGGGTGCTTTTACTTTTATCAAAGCCGCCCTGGGACATTTTTAACGTTGCTGAGCCGTTGTCATTGCTCGGGTCGCCATTGTGAAAACGGTCGGGCAGGACAAAGTAAAATACTTCGTCTTCGATGTCGCGGTCTATATAGGGTGGCAGGTTGGCGGCGGTGTTACGGCTTAATTCAGTCGCTGTGCCTTTAGCCAATATACGGTCTTGCTCAGTATTTAGCGGGCTGCGGCTGTCTCCGCAGGCGCTGATAGCGAAAGCCATAACGGTTGCTAACAGGGTTTTGGTCATTAGGCTTAGCCCTTATTTTTTTGGTGGCCCTAGTTTATGAGTACAGCGCGCTGATGCCTTTGTTTTAAACTGAGGGTGCTTAGGGGTATTACTCTGAAGTATACGGAAAACAGCTCAGCAGGGTAGCTAGCTAGCGGTTTATCGCTATGAATACGAATGCAATGACTGTGCAGAGGCGGTTAGGAGTAAATGGCAGGCATAGAAGGCGGGCCTATCTTGCTGCAGTCTAGTTGAAAGGCCAGCCAGCGGAAATTGTTTTTAAGGTCAGGCAGGCCAGTTTGTTGGTGTTTATGGTGAAATCACAAGAATAGTATGATTGTTTATAGTGCTCAATTGAGGACTCAGATGATAAACCGCTGCGCAGCATTAGCAAAAATAACCGAGTTAATTAATGCAGCTTTGCCATTCTTCCATAATATCTGCCATCTGTTCTTTGACATCCGACAAATGTACTTGATTGCCGTCTAGGCTGAGAATGGTTCCACCATAATAATAAACTTCCTTTACTAATTTCAGATTAATTGCATACCGTCGGTTAAAGATGTCCCAATTATCTTCGGTAACTTTAGTTTTTCCGTTTAGATCGTCAGCATAAAATAAGATGCAGTCATCGATGTTGCTAAAGTAAGTTCCAGCATTGGCGGTAAAGGAAGCGCAAGCCATTAAGGCTGTTAGACAGAAGATGATTCTATTTTTCATGAAGCTGGCCCACTTATTTATTCGACGGCGTATTTAACGGTCAGCGATTATAACACAAAAATAGGCGTTGAATACTTGGCTTGAGAGATGATGCTTTCGCCAAAATAGAGTTCGTATTAAGGTGATTAAGCCCACATCTTAATCGCGGAGGCCTATAAAAATAGCCCGTGCTGGAATTTGTTGCCGATCTTGTCGGCATCACTTTTCATTGCCGGGTCTGGTGCTAGGAATGGCGGGCATATTTGGCGGGATCATGCTGTTGGCGCCATACTTATTGATGGTGAGTCTTAAATCAAATGGCGATATTAAAGCGGTCCTGCTGGGACCGGTAAGAGCCGTAAATTAACCGCTATATTATTTCTAGACCCTAGGCCACACCTGAAATCAGCGCAATATGCTGTCGCACATTGCGCCTCGATTTATTTTTTACCTATCTTATAACTCACAGATTCTATCCGGCCGGTAAACGGGTAGGGGCTGGCATAACCTTGGCCTACGGCGTTGTAGCGATCCATGCCGACATCTAAACCTTCATGGGATATGCGTTTTTTGAGAATGGCGGCCATGGTGGTTTGTGCCACGTTTTTGTCATTGATGGTGAGCTTAAGTTGGGCGCCTTTTTTGCCGGTTTTGATCAGCTCGAAGCCAAGTTGCGAAGAACCCTTGGGTACTGGCTGTTGGGAAACCAGCCGATATTGTTTACCCGCCGAAGCGACCTTGGAAAAATAGTTGTACTCCACCACCAGGTGCTGGTCCTGCATATAAAGCACATAGCCGCTGTGGCCATTGCCGTGGGCAACCAGTACGCCTTCGGTTGCAGCGGCGACCTCATGCACGGGTACGGTTACGCTAAAGCTGCGGCCCATTACCTTGGGGGTAGACTTCTCTGGTAGGTTGGCGCTGCCAGGATAAAATGTGTGCTGGCGTCGGATCTTGCGCCTTGGAGGTACTCCGCCATTGGCCCGCAGCAGCGGTTCTAACATTTTACCGGCACCTAAACGCTTAGCTTCGCGCTGCCAAAGCTGTTTCAGTTGCTCTAGTTTTTCTGGCTGCTGGGCCGCTAGGTCGGTGGACTCGGAAAAATCGCGGCTACGGTCAAACAAAGACCAGACATCGCTGTCGATATCGGTGCCGCGGCGATGTTTTGCCGCCGCCGCCCAGCCGTCGAGATAAATGCCGCGCTGGTCGCCCATGCGATAGAACTGGCTGCTGCGGCGCGAGGGTTCATCTTTGGATTTTAATGAATAGGCCATGCTGATTCCATCGCTGGGCATTTGCTCTATGCCCTCGAAGGTGGTTGGAATTTCAAAACCGACCAGCTCCGCCAGGGTCGGCATAATGTCTGAAATGTGGTGGTACTGGTGCCGTGTTTCGCCACGGGCAGCCAAACCGGCAGGCCAGTTCAGTACTAGGGGAACGTTAATACCGCCACCAAATGTTTGGGTTTTATAAAGTGGGAAAGGTGTATTGCTGGCCTGAGCCCAGCCCCGAGGGTAGTTAGGGCCGGAGCCGGATTTGCCAAGATTATCCAGCACTGCCAGGTTATCTTGCAATGTCTCGCGCACGCCGTTATATGAGGTGGAGTGATTGGCCGAGCCATGCCAATAGCCGGAGCTGCTGCCGCCATTATCTGACAGTACCATTATCAAGGTGTTTTCACGCTGGCCTAATGTTTCCAGCGTTTGCATAAAGCGACCCACTTCGGCGTCTGTCTGTTCTAAAAAACCGGCATAAACTTCCTGAAAACGAGCATACACTTTGCGCTCTTCAGCGCTTAGCTTATCCCAGTGTTTTACGCCCCGGTTAAATTCTCCGAGCTTGGAATCGGCCGGGATTAGGCCGCTGTCTTTTTGTTTTTGAAAACGCTTGGCGCGAACTTGGTCCCAGCCCGCAGCGTATTTACCTCGGTATTTTTCTAGGTACTGGTCCGCCGCTTGATGTGGCGCGTGCATACCAGGGAGCGATAAGTACATCATAAAAGGGCGGTCGGGTGCTTGCGAGGTATGGTCGGTAACATAGGTGATAGCGTTATCGACTAAGTCAGTGGTTAACACTTTACCGGCAGGGTAGTTAACATCAATGATGCTGTTGTCGCGCATTAGTCCCGGTCGGAATTGGTCGGTAGAGCCGGCCAGAAAACCATAAAAATGATCAAAGCCTTTGCCCAGCGGCCAGTGCATAAAGGGCCCGGCGGCGTTCTGGTGTGACGGCGGCACCAAATGCCATTTGCCGACGGCGTAGGTGCCGTATTGTTGTTTCTGCAAGAGCTGCGCTAGTGTCGCTGCCTTTGGACTGATGCGGCCACGGAATGCGGGCATGGTTGGCCCCAGGTCATATTCGGTGACTAAACCCATACCCACGCGGTGTGCTTCGCGACCGGTCAGCAGCGCGGCCCGTGAAGGCGAGCAGCTAGGTGTCGCGTGGAAGTTACTGTAGCGCAGGCCTTCATTGGCGATGGCATCAAATGACGGGGTGGCTATTTCCGAGCCATAAGCGCCCAGGTCTGAATAACCAACATCGTCCAACACGATGACGAGTATATTGGGCCGCTGGGTGGCTTCCTGATTAGCTTGACCAGCAAATAGGTTGGCGTGGCCTAGGGCAAGTCCAGTGGCTGCCAATATTGCAGCCATGGCTTTATTGAAACGGGGTATAGAAAACTTCATCATTATTCTCCGGTCTTGTTAGCCGATGTTGTAGCGGCGGCTTTTATTTGCCGCGGATCTGCGTAAAAACGTTTCTGCCAGCTGCTAAGCCGGGCGGCCAGCTCGGTCGCTTTGGCTGGGTATTTTTTAGCGACGTTATAGGATTCGCCCGGGTCTCGGTCCAGCTGGTATAACAAGGGCCAAGTACCCAGTGTGGGTATTGAGACATCGGAATCTGGTGGCGAGTAATTTCTAGACGATACCATTTTGCCCACTATCGAATCCATCTTATCTAAGGGGTTTGGCCACACATAATGACTGTTGCTGGCCAAGTATTTCCATGGTCCAACGCGCACGCCCTCGATATCATAGTCATGAAAAAAATACAGTGGGCGCTGTTGTAACTGATGCGGTTGGCCAAATAATAACGGGCTTAAATCTTTGCCGTCTATGGTTCTATCCGATGGCAATGTGGTACCGGCCAAGGCCGAAAGGGTCGGGAATAAATCAATATTCATTACCGGGGTATCGCTGTTTGTTCCGGCGGCTAGTTTTCCGGGCCACCAAGCGAGCATGGGCACCCGAAAGCCACCTTCATAACTTTGGCCTTTGCGGCCACGCATGCCACCGCTGCTGCCTTCATACCAGGGGCCGTTGTCACTGGTGACAATAAGCAATGTGTTTTCCGCTAGGCCCAGCCGCTTTAAGGTGGCTGTGATTTGGCCAACGCTCCAATCAAATTCAGCCACGGCATCGCCATAGGGGCCGCCATCAGACTTACCGGCAAAACGTTCGGAGGGGAAAAATGGCTGGTGTGGGTCTTTTTGTGACAGATAGATGAAAAATGGTTTATCGTTTGAGTCCTCAATAAAATCGATGGCCTCTTCGGTAAACAGCGCAGTATAGCGCTGCTGATCTATACCAATGTCAGTCAGCCGTTTTTTCTCGCCCCGATAAAATGCCACCGGCCAGTCATCGTTGGACATATTAAAACCGACGAAATGATCAAAGCCATGCTTAAAGGGGTGAAATTGTGGCCATTCGGTAAAATCCCCAAGATGCCATTTACCAAACGCCGCCGTGCGGTAACCGGTTTGCTGCAGCACTTCGGCAATGGTGATTTCTGAGGGCGGCAGGCCGTTAACCATATTGGAACCGCCGCGCATGTCGATGCTGGCCAGATTAGATATACCCATGCCCGCCCGCAGTGACAACTTACGTTCCAACGAATCGCCCGCCGCCTGCATGGCCTGGACGATGCCACTGCGCAGGGGGTAACGCCCCGTTAATAAGCCCGCCCTTGAAGGCGAACAAATGGGAGCACTGGAGTAGGCACTGGTGAATTTAATGCCTTCAGCCGCCAGCTGATCCATATGCGGCGTATCAATAACCTTGCCGCCATAAACACCGACATCGCCGTAGCCTAAATCGTCAGCAAGAATCACCACAATATTGGGTGGCTTTGGTGTGCTAGGCAGGGCGCTAACAATATCGGTTAGGGCGGGGGTGCGAGCCGGCTCGATAAATTGTTCGGCCTGAATGCTGTAAGTTTCAGCCTGGAATAATTTACTCAAGCCCCACACCATCAGCAGCAACAGGGCGAATACTATAAGTAGAGTTTTATTAACTTTCATCGCCAATCAGGCCTCCCGAGACTTTGTGCAACTTTTTCATGATGTGTTTTTTCTTTAGCTCGCTGAGCGAGCGCTGCAACAGACTTTCTTTAAAAAAGGGAATTTTCACCTGGGCCTCGCTGCGCTTGTCGGCACCCGGCTGAATAAGCCCGTATTTATCGATGCTGTAGGCGAAGGGCATTACCTTTTGCAGCAGTGGCGCCATCATCCAAAGGTTGCCATCGTGCACTATATTGTTGGCCTCTTTAGGGTCTTGCATGGTGTTGTATATTTCTGGCGCCCATAAGTCGTGGTAGGATTTATTCTCTCGCTCCACCCCTTCTTTTTGTAAATATATTTTGAACTGCTTCCACTTTACCGCCAGCAGGGTATCGTCATGGAAAAACAAAACACTGTCACGGGCTGATTTTTCTGTCGCCCCGAGTATGAGCTCACTTTGGTCCACGCCATCTATGGCTCGGTCAGCGGGTATTTTGCCACCGGCTAATTTGGCAAAGGTGGGGAAGAAATCATGGATGGCAAAAATTCCATTATTAACCTGCTTGCTGGCGGCTTGTTTGGGCCAGCGCAGTATCATGGGCGTTCTAACCGAGCCTTCATGCAAGCTACCAAGGTAGCCACGGTAAGGGCCGGTGTCGCCGATTAAGGGGTATTCTGCCCGGTCCGGACCATTGTCGCTGGCGTAGACGACCAAGGTGTTGTCGGCCAGGCCTTTGCTTTTCAGCGCCGCCAGTATTTTGCCCATACGATAGTCGTGTTCCATCATCACATCGGCATAGCGGCCATTGCCAGATTTACCGGCAAAGTCGGGGTGCGGCAGCGAAGGGTGGTGGACCAAAGACCAAGATACAAACAAAAAGAAGGGTTTGTCAGAACCGGCCTTTTGGTCCAGGTAGCTGATGGCTTTCTGTTGGATGGTTTCATCAATATAAGGACGCCGTGCCAAGGTGTATTCCTCAACCGGTTTTACCCCATCTGCGGCGGTACCCTCGTACAAATAAAATTTTGGCAGCAGGCTGGGATCAAAACCAATGGTGGTGGGAAAGCGGGCCACATCGGTGCTGTTCGGAAAGCCCCACCAGCTATCAAAACCCTGATCGGTTGGCAATCTTCCGGCACTGGCACCGATATGCCACTTGCCTAACATGGCGGTATCGTAACCGGCGTCCTTGAGCATTTCCGCCATGGTATATTCCCACGGGGCAAGCCCCTGGGGGATACCGGGCACCGGCATGGCTCGGGTGGTGCCAGAGCGAATAGCGTAGCGGCCGGTCATTAGCGCTGAGCGTGAAGGCGTGCACTCGGCTTCCACATTAAAGTTGGTGAAGCGTATTCCCTCACTCGCTAGTTCATCTAAGTTGGGCGTCGGGGCTCCGCGAATAACGCCGCCGCCGTAGGAGCCCAAATCACCGTAACCCAGATTATCACTGAGAATAAAAATAATATTGGGTCGCTCGGGTGGCTCTGCTGGTTTGGGCGGCTCTGCCACGGCACTGGCCGTGCAAAGGCAGAGGGCGGCGGCAAGGGTGTGGTAAATTTTTTTCATGTTTGCTCCAGCTTAATTACAATTTTTATCAGGAATCCATAGCGCCGATAAAATAAAAATTTCTACCGCTTTCAACTGCGGCTTATAAAGAAGGATTTCATCTAGCTTCGCTGACGCGTGTTAACAATGCGTCTGGACCGACATATCTGGGTGGCTAAGGATTATCGGCTGGTCTTCAACTTTTATCCAGGCAACGGAATAAAGGGTGTCATTATTCGGCCCACCGCCGTCCCGGTAGCTGGCATCGGTTAATTTGGAGGCATGGTAGAAATGATTGATCGGGGCGTAGGGGAATCGCTCCGGGTCGCGCTCAAGGTTGGTCCACATCCATCGCAGTTGCGACATATATAAATAAGGCAGGGTGTAGGGGTAGGCCGCCATGCCGACGGAATAAGCGTACTGTTCCTGCCAGGAAACTTGCTGTTTAGGTTCAGCCAGAGCGCTGTTAATAAGGCTTGTGGTGAAAAAAACGGTCAACAATATGCACTTAATAAATTTCACTTTAATGCTCCGGTCATCGATCAATACACTATTATAAAAAATGGGCGTTCGCGGCTGTAGCTCATTGCATTACTCCAGCAAGCCGCTGCTCATATAAGTAATAAGCAGCCGAAAGTCTTGTTCGCTGCAATCAAAGCAGCCACCCATTGCTGGCATGGATTGGAATCCGTCCATAACATGGTTGAGCATGGACTCCATGCCCTGCTTAGATCGTTGTTGCCAATCGTCAAGCTTGCCGCTTTGTGGCGCGCCGGTGCCGGCCATGCCGTGGCAAACGGCGCAGTTGATGGTGTAAATATCCTGCCGCCGTGCATCTAGAGTGATCGCTGTTGCTGGGGCTAGCAGGACTTTTGAAGGGGCGCTGCTGTCAGTGTTTTCACTGCAGGCTGAAATCAGTAGTATGGACACACCGAGGCTAAGTATTGCTATCGCTGGTTTTCTCATTGTAATTTTTCCTATCTCGGTTGGTCCGCTTAGTTATTACCGGCTTAAAAAATTAGCACCGTCACCCGGGTCATCGGAACACTGATCGCCGCTATTCTCTTAAACTTGGCCAAAAACTTTCCGTAAGTGGCTGTTGAGCATTCTGCCTTGGGGGTCTAGCTCGCGCCGAATGGTTTTGAATTGCTGCCAGTTGGGGTATAGCGCGCTAAAGTCCGCGTCACTCAGGCTGTGCCACTTACCCCAATGGGGGCGGCCGCCAAACTTTTTAAATATCGGTTCTATCAACTTAAAATAGTCTCGCCAACTGGGGTTCTCGGCAAACTGGTGCACTGAAATTGAGCAACCGTCTTGGCCGCTGAACATACCGATCAGAGTGTCATCGGCTTTTACATAGCGATATTCCAGAGGGAACATTATTTCAGGTGCTTTGCTTTCAATTGTTTTGAGCACCTCGCGCAAACAGGCCACACCTTCTTCGGCCGGCACTGTGTATTCCATTTCCATAAAACGGGTGGTGCGTGGGTGTGCCAAAACCCGGTAAGAAGGCCCAACCCGATGCTCTCGTTGATCGAAGGAAAAATCGAGAGCAGTATCGTAAATAAATTCGTTAATCGCTGGTATTTTCTGGGTGAAGTTGAATAAACTTCTCAGCTCCAGCAGGGCGTTGGGGTCATTTTCTATCTGCTCGGGTGTGGTCGGGTCGGCGGCATCAGTTGTTACCACGACCGTCTTGCCGGAATTGGGAATAGGAAATAATTCGAACTGCTGATGGTTGTTGGCATGGCGTTCAATGTCTTGCAATACGTCTTCGATATCTTCCAGCCAACTCTGTTGATGCAAACGATGCTTTTCCCGGTTTTGAAAACGCAGCCGGGTGATAACACCGAGGCTACCCAGACCTGTACGAGCGGCGTGAAACAGATCGGTATTTTTGTCCGCGCTGCAATCAAGTACCTCGCCGCCGGGCGTTACTATCTGCAGGCTTACCACATAGGCAGACATCGAGCCGAGATTGACCCCGGTGCCATGGGTGGAGGTAGAAATAGCGCCCGCCATGGTTTGGTAATCGATATCCGACATATTAATGATGGCTTGATCGATGCCGTCCATCAAAGGACCGTAGGCAAATAATTTGGTGCCGGCCCAAACTTCGGCCTGCTTGGTATCGGCGTCATGGCTGATTAAACCGTTGAGACGATCCAAGGTTATCAGGGTGTCGTTAGTCGGCACCAGGCCAGACCAGGAATGACCTGATCCAACCGGGCGCACCGAGCCGCGCGTGGTGCGCAGCAGATTGACAACATCGTCTTCGGAGCGAGGCGCGGCAATATGGCCGGGCTGACTGCTTTGGTTGCCGCCCCAGTTGCGCCAGTTGATCTGGCGCTTAGGGCTAGTAGCCTCAGCGGCTGTGGCCAGCAGCGGCGTAAACATCAACGCGGTTGCTGCGGTGCCACTGGCGGCCAATAGCTGGCGCCGACTCCAATTAGTTTTATTGTCCATTGCTTAGCGTCCAACCCCCGCCCGACTTGTCGGTAGAGTTAAAAATTATAAGAGGCCTTGATACCCACCAACCGCTGAGCAACTACATCAATGGACTGGTAACCCGTCGGCTGTCTTCTGTGTAGGCCAATGGCGGTGGCTCTAATAATTTCTTCTTCATTAAATAGGTTGCGGGCAAATAAATTGATATCCCATTGGTTGGATGCTGCGCGCAAACCGAGATACAGGTCAACGGTGTGGTAGGCGTCTAGCACACCTATATCGGCATCTTCGCGCTGGCCGTTATACTTATAGAGCCCACGCACATAAGCTTCAAAGTCAGAAAACGGTACCGTGTACTCGGAGTTGAGGCTGGCCGACCAGTCGGGCTGGGGGCCCAATTTATCGCCGCCGACAGCGCAGCTGGCGGCAATTTGGCCGGTGGGAATAACCGGTACGCCGGCGCTATTGAACTGGTTGCAGACTAGCTCTTCACCGCTGGTAAATTCGGCCTGCACATAACTTAAACCACCATTTAACTGCCAGTTTTCCGTCAGCAATAGTTTGAAGTCCAGTTCGGCTCCCTTGACTTCGGCATTGGCATTGTCGGTGATACCGGTGGTTCCGGTCGACGTTGAGACTGCAACACGAGCTACACGAGCAATATAATTATCAAACTGCTGGTAAAAAACCGAACCATTCAGGCTAGCGCGACCATCCAGTAGGGTGCTTTTGAAGCCCAGTTCGGTCGACCAGCTGTCCTCTTCATCAAAGGCTATCTTGTCGCCAAGGTTTACCCCCGCTACAGTGACGCCGCCGGGGCGGTAACCTGTGGCAAAAGAGCCATATACCATTAGGACTGGTTCATCAAATTGATATTGCAAGTTGATAGAGCCAGTAACCGCGTCGTCGTCACGCTGCTGGTTTTCAGTAGGAATAAGGCTGGTAAGAAACCCGCCCTGGGGCATGCCGAAGTAACCCTGTGGGCCCGCGTACATATCACTTGCTATTGTGCTTTTTCGATTCTGCCAGCGCAGCCCTAGTTGCGCCGTCCAGGCATCGGAAAGGTGGAATATATTGTGAGTAAAGATGGCTTTAGTTTTGTAGCTGAAGGGCGTGACAATAACTCGGTCTCGGCCTGGACCGCCACCGATGCGGAAGTCGTGGCGGCTGTAGTCGCCATCTTCTTCACTGAAATAGGCTCCAACCATGTATTCCCAAACGTCACCGTCGGTATTGCTCCAGCGAATTTCTTGTGACCAGGAATCAGACGTATCCTCAGAAATCAGCGCTTGCGACTCAGATGCTGCTTGGTTGCCTTCGCTGTTAAGGTTTTCGGAATCAATACTTGAGTCCACATCAGACCAGCCGCTTAACCAGTTGATCTGGTGGTTGCCAAACTCCCAGGCCAGCTCCATGCTGGCCCGCTGATAGCTGGCGTCACCCACGGCATCGTTCACCTGTATGCCGGTGCGATCAAAGGCATTCAGGGTCGGCAGGCTGGGGTCTTGTAGTGGCGTGCCCATAAGAATATTAAAGTCGATGGTGTCACTTTGCAGGTGCTGGTAGGCGAAGTCTATGCTGAGTGTTTCGCTGGCCAGCCAGGAAACACTGATTCGTGCGGCTTTAGCCTTCTTATAGGATTCTTTACCGCTGACAATATTCTTGTTTTGGTCTAAATCACTGTCGTCATAAACCGCTGCAATACGGGTGGATAATGTGCCGGGAATAATGGGCAAACTGATGGCTGCGGTGGTGTTCCTGCCGCCGTTGTCAGAGAATTGGGTTGACACATTGCCTTCAATTTCTTCCATATCAGGCTTGGCGGTGCGGATCATGATTGCGCCCGCCGGGGAGGAACGTCCCTGCAACGTACCCTGGGGGCCCTTGAGAACTTCGACTCGCTGTAAATCAAATATCTGTTGGAATACACCACCACCGCCAGCCACCGGGGTGTCATTCCAATATACATCAACCGCTTGGGTTGCCGCTGAATTAGGGTTGTAATCAATGCCACGCAGGGAAATCGATCCGGCGCGGGCGTCTCTGGTTTCCGCTACCAGGCCGGGTGTTAGCTGCTCTAAATCAGCAAAGCTCTGCAGGTTGTAATCCTTGAGCGCGGTATCACTGATCACATTGATGGAAGAGGGCACATCCTGTGACGATTGCTCCCGCTTCTGGGCGGTAACGGTAATTTCTTCAAGCACCAGTCCGCTGCTTTCTGATTGGGCCCAGGTGGTTGTGCCCACACCCGCAAGTACTGCTGCAATGGCAAAGGGCAGGGGGCGAATTAAGCGATGTCGAGTTGACTCATTCATGGTGGCTCCTAGTTTTTTATTTTATCTGACTAATGTGCAATGTTATTGGTAAATAGTTTTTGATGTGTCCGACCCTATCGTCCTGGATGGCAGCTAATTGATTTAACTGGAAATAGTTAACCTACCGAGTCCATTTAGCTGCTTTGGTGCAGGCCGGACACGGGCAGCGACTGCTATCTGCTCAGGCCTTGAGCTCCTAATTTGGGCGCAGTATGGCAAGGATTTTTTGTAAAGGCGTCCGAGCCGAGGTAGTCGGACATAGAATTTGTTCGAATTTTGAGCGCCGAGGATTGCGGAGGGCTTGCCTATACTAAAGGCGGTGTATTAACGGGTGCATTGATGAAAATAACCGGGGCTATAGCGGGACCATATTGGCTTGCAGCGAGTGCAACTATTACCGGCAGCGAGCTACTGTGGGTTTTCTGCCAGACCTTTTTTGAACTGTGTTGGGGTTATACCGGTGGCCTTTTTAAAGGCATCGTAAAATGAAGACTTGGACTTGAAGCCCGACTCCATCGCTAAATCGACAATGGCCATTTTATTGGTCTTGGGGTCTACCAATAACTCCTTGGCAAGCTGGACTCTATAATTATTGACGAAACTAAAGAACCGCTGGTTCATCTGGCCGTTGATGACTTGTGAGGCTTGGTGATAACTCATGCCTGCTTGCTCTGCTAAGTCTCGCAGCGTCAGGTCGCAATCCAAGTACAGCTTTTGCTCTTGCATGGTTTGCATCAGGACAATTTTGTAACGCTGGGCATCGTCAATATTGATGCCGGAGCGAGCGTATTTGGCCGGTTCGTCAATAGCTGCGGCGGCATCGGCTTGCGGTGTGGGCTTGCTGCTTGCTCGAATGGGCGGCGTCGACTCTGGCTCAGTTTTAGGTATAGGTTCTGCGGTAGCGGCTACCCTGGAGCTAGCGGGCTCGGTAATACGAGGTAGAATCCGGGGTTGATACAGTGCGCCTATGCCGATGATATAAAGCCCTAATATCAGAAATAGAAAAGGCATATTTGCGCTTAGGGCGGTAATTTCGAACTGACCAAACAGCATTAATGTGGCTCGGTTGAAGACCAAGAACAGCAGCAGAAACAGTACGCAGGTATAAGTGAGCACGCTTAACCAGCGCAGGTTCATTTTTTCGGTAAAAGAAAAGTGTTGCTTCAAACTCATGTTGTGGCTGTGAACCTGACGTAAAACCAGGTAGCAATAGAGACCAAATTGCACAGAAAACAAACTGCCCTGCAAATGCAACTTTACCCATACCTGCCAAAACGCCGGGATGGAGCTCAGCACATCACGGCCGAGTTCGACGTTTTCGCGGCTGCTCCAAAAATAGCTGAGAAAATCCAGCTGCTGATCTCGAGGGCTAAGGGCAAATGAGATAGGGCCGCTGAATAATAGGGCGCAAGGTAGCAGGTGCAGAAACTGAGCGGGTTTTACTGTTTTTGCCGACATGGCGTAAGCATAAAGGTATAACAACGGTCCCCAAGCGAAATCCAATGGTGTGCTGAACAAGCTCCATTCAGGGAAACGGCTAAACACCCCGGCACGAATGAGATAACTGCTGAAAAAACGAATGGCAATACAGGCCACTAATGCGGCCATAAAGACATTGGCGCGCCGGTTGCCGGTAGGTGAGTAGAGTAAAATACCGGCCAGGATCACGCCGTGCAGGGAGCCAAACCCATACAAGAAACCAATTAGATCCATAGTTGCGCCTATACCCACCGTGGTTAGATAGTAAAAGTCTACCTAACAAATTGCTAACTGTTGTTATCGTATCAAATTTACCTCGAGTAATTATAGTGCGAGTTAAGAAAAAAATAACTCAGCAGATTAGCTCAGCCTGTGAGGCTCATTGCTCAGTAACGGGGTGTTAAATTCAGAGCTGAATTATTAGGCTAAGGTGCTAACGGGTTAATCACGCGGCGGGATGGAGTAGGTGCAGGTGACGTGCGCCACAGGGGCTTCTTCACCCTCGGGAAAAAACCCCACTTCGCCTACAGCTAGGCGTTTACCCAGTTTTAACAAGGTCGCTTTAGCGGTCAGCAATGTGGGCTTGCTACGCTACTGTTTGGTTTTATTGACTATCGTTGGTGCGACAAGGTGTATCCAGCTGCGCCGCAATAAACTCTCCTATCTCCTTAATCGACTGCTTGGCCTCGGGCATAAAGGCGGCGAACATTTGAAATACATGCGGCACCTCCGCCCATATTTTTATTATCGCTTCGCCACCTTGCTGCTCTAGGGCTTGGGCGAATCGTTCGGCGTCGGACAGCAATAGCTCGGTCGAGCCGACATGCACCAACACCGGCGGCAAGCAGGTTAAATCGCCAAATATGGGTGAGGCCAGGGGCTGGCTAGCGTCAGCTTGGCCTAGGTATAGCTGGGCCATGGAGGCTAGGGAATTGGCGCTTATCATGGGGTCGGCGTATTGGTTTGTTTGCACCGAATCACCGCTGGCTGTGAGGTCTAGCCAAGGTGATAGCAGGGCGGCACAGCGGGGTTGTGGTAACTCCAGTGTTTTGAATTTTAGCAAGCTGGCCGCGACTAGGCCACCGCCGGCGGAGTCTCCGGCTAGGGCGATGTCTGTCGCTGGGTAACCGTTATCCAATAACCAGCGATAGCAATTGCTGGCATCGTCGATGGCCGCGGGGAAGGGGTGCTCGGGGGCTAGTCGGTAATCGACCAGTAATAAGCGGCAACCAATTGTTTCGGCCAGGCGCCACGCTAGGTCACGGTGGCTATCGGGGCCGCCAACCACATAACCGCCGCCGTGCAAATACATCAGCACTTGCCGCTTGTTGGCATCGTTAGCGGCATCACTAATCCATTCGCAACTGACACCGTTGCACTGGATTTTTTCGACCTGGATATGTTTTGGCAGAGCGCGGACATACTTTTCTGTTTTTTTCATGCTGGCCCTAAAAGCGGCTAGGCCAGCGGAGGTTGTGTCGATATTGTTAAACAGCTTGCGCAAGGTACGACGAATAATAAAATTAATTAGTTTGGCTTGAAAACTCATAAGAGGCCTTGAGGAAGTTGGACTGTAGTGATAAGGGCTAGGCCTTGCGGACTTTGAGGCCTAGCGAAAGTATGTCGCTAACGATGTTGGCCAGTTTTATTGGGCCCAGCTGCTCGGCGTATTCTGGATTTTGTTTACGCCAGCGGGAGATCCAAAAGTTGGCGCCAGCTGAAACTTCGATGCTGTAATTGTCGAAGTCACGCAGCTTGCCTGCGGTGATTGAACGCTGACGTATGTCTTGTATTTTTTGAGCCAAACGAATTACGGTGGGCGTATAGTTTTCGCAAAAAACTGATTCTCCTGCTTGTAAAATTAATGGTGGAAATTCTCCAGCTTGAGCCTGGCAGTTGAGGTGGCCAATGCTCAGTATTGCCTCAAGGTCGGAGTCCGCTGATTCTTCCGCGGTGGCGATAATGAGGTCATAGTGACTGAAAGCCTGCTGGTAGCAAGCGCGCACTAGGCTGGGTTTGTCCTTGTAATAATGATATACCGCGCCTTTGCTGGTACCAATATGGCTGGCGATATCTTCCAGAGATACCGCGTCTATACCCCGCTGGTTAAATAACAATGCCGCCTTGGCTAATAGCTGCCGGCGTCGCTCTTCGTTTAGGCTGTCATTGTCGAAGGCATTAAATTCAATTTTGTGAATGCTTTTCTGGTCGACGGTGCAAATAAACTGGAAGTTTTTATCTCGGGCTATGCCGTTCAAAAATAAATCGGCAATGGCTGCGGCCATGGCCTTTTTGTTTGGTTTGGCGCCGGGGCCAGAAAACCAAAAACTGGCAAGCTGCGACCAATTCAACATGCCCAATAATACCTGGCAGGCAATGGCGGGGTTAATCGGACGTAGGCTACCTTGGTCTATACCCCTTTGAATTAGCGCTTGCAGCTGAGCCTCATTTTGCTGGCGTAATAAAGTTATGCTTGCCTGTTGTGACTCATTAAGGTGAGTGATGTCACTGACCGCAACTCGTTCGCCATGCAAGCTGGCGTCGATAAAGCGACGAAGGCAACGATCAGCACTTTGATCCACATTGTGGGCAGCGCGTAAATGCTGGGCCATTGACTCGGCGGCCATTAGGTAGCAGCCATAGATTAAGTCAACACGGCTTTTGAAATAGTAATACAAGGTATTGCGCGATAGCCCAACGGCGATGGCGACGCTGTTTAAGCTTAAAAAACTGGCGCCGCGCTGGTTCATCTGGCGAATGGCCTCGGCCAAAATAGCGGCGCGTTTTTCTATTTGCTTGCCGGTCGGGACTGAATTTTTGCGTGATTTACTCCGCTCGGTTGACCTCTGATCTTTTTCGTTGCTGACTGTTTTTGCCATTTTTCTTGCCGTTCTACCCCTGCTTTCGACATAAGTTATCACAAGTTGGTATAAATACATACCAATGTGTCGAGAGTTGTTGACCCTCGGCAGGGGTGGTGGTTTTATCCAGTCTGCCCAAAGCGGAATCAGCAAGCCAATAGCAGGAGATAATAATAATCATGACAAATTTACTAAAATCACGGCGCCCTATAAGCAGTGCCATCGCGGCCATTAGTTGTGGCTGCTTGGTATTCGGTGCCAGCGCCTCACTACAGGCGGCCGAACTTGAAGAAATCATTGTTACCGCGCAGAAAAAGCAGCAGCGGTTGATGGATGTCGGTATCACCATGACGGTGGTCGGCGAGGAAGCCATTCGTGACCAACGCATAGAAAAAACAACCGATATCGTTTTATTTAGCGCCAATACCTCGGTTAAGGAAAATATTCCAGGGCTGATGCCAGTGGTAACTATTCGTGGCGTTGGCCTTAACGACTTTAATGCGGCCAACAGCCCAGCGGCCGGCATCTATGTAGATGAAGTTGCGCTTAGCTCACTGGCCCTAATGAGCACCGATTTTATTGACCTGGCTAGCGTAGAAATTTTAAAAGGTCCGCAAGGTACGCTTTATGGCCGCAATGCCACCGCCGGTGCATTGAGTTTTCGCACCGCCCAACCTGAGTTAGGCGCGACTGAGTTGAATCTAAGAGCTGGCGCCGGTAGTTATCAAAGTCAGGAGTTTGAGGCAATGGTTAATGCGCCCCTGGGCGAGAACCTTGCCCTGCGAATCGCAGTGAAGAAAAACGATCAGCGCGAGGGCTACTGGTATAATCGCCAAACTAATAGTGACGTGGGTAAGCGGGATGAATTGACCGCACGGGGCCAGCTGTTGTGGCAGGCCGGTGAGGACACCGAGGTATTATTAAAGCTGGAGTCCCAACGCAGCCGCAACGAGTTGGGCTCGGCGGAATTTTGGGGCTTAATACCCAATGCCGATACCGTCGCCAATTCTGTTACTTGTCCGGGCTCGCCCCTGTGTTCAGATTTTTTTGGCTATAGCGACAATGACGGCGACCCTTATAGTGGCGACTGGTCGATAGACCCCAGTTATGAGCAAAACCAAACAGCGGTGACCTTACGCATTGATCACGACCTTGGCTTTGCGCAGTTGACGGGTGTTAGTGGTTTTATCGATTTCGATCGCAGTTACGGTTCCGACATCGACGCCGGCCCTGTTGCCGCCGTTGATTTTTATAACAGCGATGATGTGCGCCAGCTTTCCAGCGAATGGCGCTTGTCCGGCCAGCAGGGTATCGCTGATTGGATGTTGGGTGTGTATGCCGCGGTGGACGATGTGGATACTGAATACGCCGGTCAATTGGCCTTGTTTAATACCACCAGTTTGCACCACTCCGTACAAGAAGCCCGCTCTAAAGCTATCTTTGCCAATGTTGATTGGGCCTTGAGTGATAGCCTGACCGTGATTACTGGTTTACGTTTTTCCAATGAAAGTAAAAAAATAAATGCCAGTCACCAAGATTTAATTGGCTACCCTGGAGGTAGTTTGCTAAGCCAGTTGCCCTATGGCTCGGCCCCGTTTGTACTAGCCGCTATTGACGATGAGGTAAAGGATACCAGTATCGAATGGAAGCTGGGTATCAATAAAGATTTGGGTGAGGCGGCATTGATTTATGCGTCGGTCAGCCAAGGCACCAAAAGTGGTGGTTTTTTTACCGGCGCCGCGACCAGCCAGCTGCAGTTGCAACCCTATGAAAGTGAGACCTTGCGGGCCTTCGAAATAGGCGTCAAAGGCCAGTCTAGCGCGCTACTATTGGACTACGAACTGTCGGCGTTTTATTACGACTACAAAGACGTACAAACTTTTATTCGCGATAACACCGGCCTGGTGTCGATCCAGCGTTTAAGTAATGTAGACTCGGCTAAAATTACCGGCTTAGATTTGGCTCTGCGTTGGCAAGTCGAATTTATACCCGGTTTAAGCTTGAGCAGCAATATCGGCACACTGCAGACCGAGCTTGATAGTTTTGCCACGGATGCAGGCCCAAGCCCGGATGGCAACGAACTACCGGATTCGCCAGAGCTAAGTTTTCAAATGGCGCTGAATTATCGCTACCAGCTTAGTGATGCTATCGAAGCCAGTTTTTCGGTTGACAGTCGCTATCAGTCTTCCACCTATCGTGACGCCGTCAATGATCCTTTGTTACAGGCCGATTCTTATTGGTTGAGTAACGCCAATATCAAACTCAGTTTTGCCAATAATTGGCAGATTAGCGCCTGGGGTAAAAACATTACCGACCAGCGCTATATTAGCCAAGGTATAAATCAGATTTCGCTGGGTAATGGCTTTCATGTTTATGGTGCGCCGCGCACTTACGGTTTAAGCATTAACAAATATTTTGACTGAGTAAATATCATGACAACAGACATAAAGGGTTTATGCCCCCCGGCTTTTACCAATTTGAAGCGAGCCTTTGCGCAGAATTTTGAACAGCTGGGTGAAGTGGGCGCAGCGATATCGTTGGTGCAAAATGGTGAGGTGCTGGTTGACCTCTACGCCGGTCAGCGCGATGTCGAAAAACAACTGCCATGGCAGGCCGATACTCGGGCCAATGTATGGTCCACTACCAAAGGTGTGGTGGGTATTTGTTTTGCCATCTTGGTGGACCGCGGGGTTTTAAGCTATGAGACTAAACTGGCGGAATATTGGCCAGCTTTTAAAACCGAAGACAAGCAGCACATTACCCTGGCCATGTTGCTTTCGCACCAGGCCGGTTTAGTGGGCATGCGCGGCGATTGTAGTGCTGAGGATATTTATTCGCGTCAGCAAGCGGCCGAACGTCTGGCCACTATGCAACCGTTTTGGCCACCGGGTGAAGCCTTTGGCTACCATGCGATCAGCGCCGGTATTATGGCCAGTGAATTTATGTTTCGGGTTTGTGGCCGCAGCATTAAACAATTTGTGGCCGAGGAGTTCGAGCAGGCGCTGGGGCTGGATATTTCGATTGGTCTCACGCCGGAAAATTACAGCTGCGCTGCAACTATGATCGGACCCAGTAAGGGCGCAGCGGATCTTATCGGCGACTTAAATGAAATCCAACATGCTTCGATCAATGGGCCTGCTTTGGAACCCACCCTGCCCAATAGCGACGCCTGGCGTCAAGCTGATATACCGTCGGCCAATGGTTTTGCTACCGCCACCGCGCTGGCAAAATTATTTGATGCTATGGCGAATGAGGGCTGCGTTGAAGATAAAAAATTACTATCTGCTGCTACTATAGCTCAGGCTACCGCCAGGCAAACCCCCGATGGCCTCGACCAAGTTTTTCAAATGCCGGTGCAATGGGCCTGCGGCTTTTTGAAAAATTCTGTGCAAGTCTATGGCCCCAGTGCCAATGCCTTCGGTCATTCTGGCTGGGGTGGATCCTTCGCCTTTGCCGACCCGGATCAAGGTATCGGTTTTGCCTACACCATGAACCGCATGGGCACCGAGCTAATTGGTGACCCACGCAATATGGCTTTGTTGCAAGCGCTGTATTTAGATTTAAGCTAGCTCTAAGGGCTTGCTTGGCTAAATTTTAATGTGGCTGATGTCTCCTGGCTGGCTGAGCCCAGCATTTTTGCCATATTGGCTTCGGCCCCCGGGCTTTTACCTTGCTGGTACAAACCGGCCGCTTGGCACACCATTAATGCCGCGGCTTCGGTTTGTACATGGTTGCGAGAAATAGGGAATTGAACGCCCTGGTTTTCACCGATAGCCCGGCCAAAAACCTCTCGATCGCAGGCATAGGTGCTGGACTTTTCAATAAACTAAAGGGCATCGCCGATGCATTCGGTCGCAATCAATATACGTTCGGCGTTCATTCCATCAATGATGCAACTAAAGCCCTTACCCTCGACCCCGATTAAATTCGCCGCAGGGGCCCGAAGATTGTCCAACAACAACCCGGTGGTGGCGTGGGTCATCATGGTTTTTATCGGTTTTATGGTTAGGTCGTTACCAACCGCTGTGCGCATATCGACCAGTAATACCGACATGCCATCGGTTCGCTTGGCACGGTCTTCCCTGGCGCTGTCGCGTACCAATAAAACCATCAGGTCTAAATGTTCAGCACGGGAAATAAACACTTTTTGGCCATTGACCACATAGTCATCACCAACCCTTACGACGGTTGTACGTATGCGCGTAGTATCGGTCCCGCTGCTAGGCTCGGTAACGGCAGATGCCTGCAAACGTAACTCACCAGCAACAATCTGCGGCAGGTATTTTTGCTTTTGCGCGGGCGAACCATGCCGCAATAAGGTGCTCATGGTATACACCTGAGCATGACAAGCACCGCTATTGCCGCCGCTGCGCTGCACTTCTTCTAATATGGCCGCCGCCGCACTCAATGGCAGACCACTGCCACCGTATTCCTCAGGAATTAATACCGACAAATAACCATTATCACTAAGGGCTTGAACAAATTCACTGGGATAACTCTTGCGGCTATCCAGCTTGCGCCAGTATTCACCCGAGTACTGACTGCATAGCTTGCTTACTGCGTCTCGGATTTCTGGGTAATCACGTTCAAAAACCACGACCTTTCTGCCAATTTTGGCCTTTAGGTAAGGCCCCGGGGCTAAGTTATGCCCCTAAAAATAGAGCGCTATCCCGCTGCAGCCAGCAAACCGAGCTAGCGCAGTTGCGCTGTTCTAGGGTTTATTAGATTCGATTAGGGCAAGCCCCGTAAAGGCAAAAAAAACCGCCCATTGCCGTAAGCTTTTGTTCACGCCAAAATTTGTTATGCTACATAGCAGTAACACGCCGAAAACCTGTTATCTAATGCGAAAAACTGACAGCTCAGAAAAGTTTGAAATTTAGAATTATGGACAATCATTTAGTAAGCTCATAGGCTACGCGCCAGCCATCTCATACTACAAATTACCAAACCGGGAACTAGCAATGCCTAACAACAATAACCGCAGAGACAGCACCAGCGGAGATATGCACTCAGCAATTCCACTAGAGTCACCTGCCAGCTTAGTTACGGCGGCCATGCGCTGCGCAATCAAACCACATGCCGGCCAGTGTATCTGGCTAACCGGGCTTTCCGGGGCTGGCAAATCTACCCTCGCCAATGAGCTCGAGTGGCAACTCAACCAAACCGGCAGACACACCTATTTGTTAGATGGCGACAATATTCGTCGCGGCCTCTGTCACGACCTAGGCATGAGCAGCCAAGACCGGCGAGAAAATATCCGCCGGGTAGGCGAGGTTGCCAAGCTAATGGTAGATGCCGGGCTCATTGTAATTGCAGCCTTCATCTCACCCTCCCAAACCGACCGCGACGAGCTTAAAGCCCGCTTTAATTCGGGTGAATTTTTTGAAGTTTATGTCGATACACCGCTAGGGGTGTGCGAGCAGCGTGACGTTAAAGGCCTTTACAAAAAGGCGCGCAATGGCGAGATAAAAGACTTTACCGGTATATCGGCGCCCTACGACGCTCCTACCGCCCCCGACATTCGAGTCGACACCAGTAATCAAGCAGTGCAAAATACCGTCAGTGAAATCTACCAACATCTTCGCTTTGAAGCAGATTTGTGATGGCCAACACCGCAGTATCTGATAATTATTTCAACTCAGCCAAACCACCCCAGGCCCAGTTCCTGCAGAAAGTACTCCGCTTAATCGATAACAACCAAGGCATACCGGCAGCACCCGAATTGGCTCGCCAGCTCAATATTGCGCAATCGACCCTGCAACGTCGACTAAAGCGCGAAGGCACCTCTTATCAGCGGATTAAAAACAACTATCGCTTTAATCTTGCCAAATATTATTTGCGCCATAGCAATAACAATGCGGCCGAAATAGCTTACCTAATTGGTTTTAAAGAGACCGATGCCTTTTTTAAGGCTTTTAAACGCTGGACCCAGAAAACACCCGGCGAATTTCGTAAGCACTACCTTGAGTCGTCTGGTGGTTAGTTGCATTACAGCAACGACTAAAATATGAATTCACATTTTGGTAAAACCCCCCGTCAAGTCAGTGCCGATAAAGGCTAGGGGCCTAGGCGCAGCTACAATGAGCCGGTGAAGGGTTTGTAACCGGGTACGACCTAAGCCTTAAACTTTCGCTTAGATTTGCTACAATGATTTGGCGTAATTATTTCTGGCGAGGATCGCTATCTCTAGACCTATCAAAACAAGGACGAATTCTATGTTCAACAAAGCTATTGCTATAGCCGCCATCACGGCTTCAACTGTTTTCATTACAACCACCGCAAGTGCCAAGCAGGTACTGGTTATCGACAAAGATATCCCTTACGCGGCGACATCTAACGCCAATGACAAGGTGCGGGCTGAGTGTCAGCTTGGTTTAAAGCTATCAAAGTTTATTCGTGCTTACTCAAAAAAGTCAAAATTCGACGTTAAGAATGAAAGCTCATCCTCAAGCGACTATATATTAACCGTTGAAATAGGCGATGTTTTTGCCGCGGCTGGCGGCGCATTTAGCGGTCCAAAAAGTGTACGCGTAATCGGTTCGCTCAGCCAAAATGGCAGTGAGTTGGGAAATTTTGAGGGGCGTCGATATTCTACCGGTGGCGCTTTTGCCGCTTTCAAAGGTACTTGCAGTATTCTAGGCAGAGACGTTAAAGCACTGGGTAAAGACATTTCTCGATGGTTGAAGAATCCCGCCAAAAACTCCAAGCTAGGTGATCTTAAATAGGCGGTGGTGCCTCATTCAGCTAAAACCGCATGGGCAGCTTAAAGTAAGTTGGCCCATTGGCGGCAGCCATGCGGCATAGCCTATTTATGGATAACTGAGCACGAGTTTAATCATAGCGGCATTGTTTTTCACCCAGACCCGATCAATAGCCCCCCAGTTATTGATGATATAGCGGCCATCTTTATTCGCCCCCACAAACTCACATTCTATGTTTAGTTCCGCCAGAGCTTTAATGGTGTCTTGGGCGGTGCGCCGGGGCATGCCTGTGGCGGCGGTGATAGCCGGTACGGTATTACAATCTCTGTCGATTAAATAGGCAATGTAGATGCGGCGATAGAAGCTGGTTTTGGTTTTACTGTGGCTCATGTTGTCTCCATCGGGTGAATTACTAAATTGAGCTTGATGGTTTTTATTTCAAGGTCTTAACCGAATAGCACTTGCTGAAGGGCGAATGTGCCGCCAGGCTAGGCCTGAGTAAGCGGCTAGCTTGGGCCGAATTGAATTAAGTGCCGTTCAAGTATAAACCCCATAGTGACGCGCCCAACTGCGGAATCTAGGGTAACATGTCTTTCAATTTGAAAACGCTCAGCTCGCTCTGTTAAAGGGCCTTGTGTACAGGATTATAACAATGGAACATTTAGAACTGGCCGTTGCTCTGGTATTGGTCGTAGCAATGTTATGCCAATGGTTGGCTTGGCGGGTGAAGTTACCAGCCATTTTGTTCTTATTGATCAGCGGTTTGGCCCTAGGGCCGGTGGCTGGCTGGCTCGACCCAGACAGCTTATTTGGTGATTTATTGATGCCCATGGTGTCGCTGTCGGTGGCGGTGATTCTATTTGAGGGTAGCCTGACCCTAGATCTGAAAGAAATACGCGGCGTTAGTGCGGTGGTGCGGCGCATGATCAGCATCGGCGCCTTGGTTACCTGGGTGATTGTGGCACTGGCCACCCGGTGGATTTTTGATTTCAGCTGGCAGGTCAGCGCGCTATTTGGTGCTATTGTGATTGTTACCGGGCCAACGGTGATTGTACCGATGTTGCGGGCCGTGCGGCCAACTCGCAAGCTGGCCAATATCCTGCGCTGGGAGGGCATTGCTATTGACCCGGTTGGGGCGTTAATGGCGGTGATGACCTATGAATTTATTCTCGCCAGTGTCGAGAATATTCCTCTTAGTCATGTGTTTTTGTTGTTTTTCCAAACCGTTTTCACCGGTATGGCCGCGGGTATTTTGGCGGGTTATATTCTTGGCCAGCTGTTATCTAAAAACCTAATTCCTGAGTATCTGCAAAATATAGCCACATTGAGTTTGGTACTAATATCCTTTACCGCCTCAAACGCGATTGAGCACGAGTCCGGGCTGATCGCGGTAACGGTGATGGGCATGTGGCTGGCCAATAAGCCCGAGGTGAACATTCACCCTATTCTTAACTTTAAAGAGCATTTAAGCCTGCTGCTGATTTCCATGCTGTTTATTTTATTGGCCGCCCGGATCGATCTTGACCAATTAATGAATTTGTTCTGGCCTGCCTTGGGCTTGCTCTTGGTGCTGCAGTTTGTTGCCAGGCCGGCCAAAATATTGGTTAGCACCTTGGGCCTAGATGTCAGCTGGGCCGAGCGGGGCCTGTTAGCCTGGATTGCGCCACGCGGTATTGTGGCTGCGGCTATATCGGCAATTTTTGCCGATAAACTGGTAGCCGCTGGGTTTGAGGAAGCGGCATTATTGGTGCCGCTGACTTTCTTTATGATCATTGGTACCGTGGTATTGCAAAGTGGTACCGCAGGTTTGGTCGCCCGATGGTTGGGCGTTGCTGAACCCCCAGCAAAGGGCTTTTTAATTGTTGGTGCCAATGCTTTTTCACGGGCGATTGCCAAGGAGTTAATTAAAAACGACTTCCGCTGTGTGCTGGCCGACTCCAACTGGAATGATATCCGTCAAGCGCGGATGGATGGATTGGAGACTTTTTATGGCAGCCCGGTATCCGAGCACGCTGAAATTCACCTCGACCTCAGTGGCATTGGTGGCCTGCTGGCCATTTCTCGTCAGCGCCATGTTAATACCATAGCGGCGGTGCATTTCCGCGCAGATTTTGGTCAAGATAGAATCTTCAGCTTAGTTGCCGCCAGCGACCTTAATAAAGCCGCTAAGCATAAGTCCGGTGATAGCTACCAGGGTGAGAAGCTGTTTGGCGAAGATGTCACCTATTTTGAATTAGTTAATACAATCGCTAAGGGCGGCGAGCTAAAAAGCACCACCTTAAGTTCAGAATTCGACTGGCAAACCTATCAGGATAAATACCAACAAAATCGTTTGCCGTTGTTTTTAATTGATAGCAAGGATAGGGTTCTACCCTTTACCGCCGCCAATTTGCTAGATCCCCAGGAAGGCGAATTGATTATCGCCTTAGAACTCGAAGACAGCGTAAACTCAGAGCAAAAACCGATACTAGCATCTCAGCCTGAATTGTAATTAACTAGTGCCCATCTAGAAATAGATGGGTGAGGCGTAAAACGTGAAACGAAAGATAAAAAACCTTATTTTTTACGTTTCACCTCACACTTAAGCTCTTTTCTATCCAGAAACGGATGCATAAGATGTTTAAGCTAAGTCGTTAGACGTAAAAAGCACTTGTTTTTAAGCGTATTACATCTCACGTTTTAGGTATTATCGCCCAGAAACGGAGTTTCTGGATGGGCACTAACTAGATACTGAATATATTATGACTAAAAAAACCATTACCTTAGAGTTTGAGAAAGAAACCAAAAACAGCGTGCGCTATAAAGAAGTGGCAGAGCCTGGTCAGGCGCCTATTGTGGGGACCGTTTACGTGCAAAAATGGTATGCTGGCGATAGTAAGCATATGCAACTTACTATCGAGAAAACGGACTAGCTGCGATCTATTTGTTTATGATTGTTCCGTACAACATACATTTTATTATTTTGGATTGCCCATGCTAAAAGCTTTATTTCTCGATATGGACGAGACCCTCTGTGATACCCAAGCCGCTAACGCTAAGGCTAAGCAACAGCTTGGCAAAGCCGCCGCCGCGACGTTTACTGTGGATGGCCTGCGCTTTGCCGAGGCCTATGTTAAAGGTATTTATCGGGAGTGGACTCAGGCGCAGCAGCTGCGCTATATGCCTATTATTGAGCAGCAAAGCGAAGGCGCTTTTCGGCTGCAGTTGATTGCTGATTTGTTGGCCGAGCAGGGCATCAACGATGTAGACCCCACCGACGCTTTAATTTTGCAGGAAAAGTTTGATGCCGATAGGCTGCAGGCCTTCGATTTTTACCCGGGAATGGTTGAGTTTTTAGCCCAGGTTCGCAAGCGCTTTTGTTTGGTAGTGATTACCAATGGTCCGGTGTTTTCACAAGTCCCTAAGGTTGAAAAAATTCAGCTGGCCCAACATGTCGATCATATTATTATCGGCGGCCAGGAGCCGGAGCAAAAACCGGCGCGCTCGATTTTCACTAAAGCTCTAACGCTAGCGGCCTGTGAGGCCCATGAAGCGATGCACATCGGTGATAGCTTGGCGGCGGATATCGCCGGGGCTAATAACAGCGGCATCAGTTCTATCTGGGTTCAACACCAACAGTCTTTAGATACCAAACTGGCCGAACCCACTTACACGGTGCAGCAGCCCAGTGAGATATCGGCGTTAATACAGAGTTTAGAGTGAGGGCTGAATAGCGTAAGCCCACGAAATACACAAAATAAAATAACAAAAAGTGGTTAAAATAATGCTAAAAATACCAACTAAACTTCTACTTGGCTTGTGTTTCTTAGTGCTGGTTTCCTGCGCGAATAAAGAGCCGCCAAAGCCTGCTGCCGAGAGTAAACGCAGCCTAGCTGGCGGTGAGGTGACGGGTAGCGATACGCGTTTTGGTGGCTACCAATGGCTGGGTATCCCTTATGCTGAAGCCCCTGTTGGCGATTTACGCTGGCGCCCGCCGCAGGATAAGCAGCCCTGGCCAGAGCCCTTGCTGGCAATCAAACATGGCGCTGCGTGCAGTCAGTCGAGTGGTGGCACCGGTGGCACGGTAAACGCTGACGGTGGTGTTGGTGGCAATGAAAATTGCTTATTTTTAAATGTGTATAGTCAGCAACACAGCGTAGACACCGAGCCCAAAAAGCCGGTGATGGTGTGGGTGCATGGGGGCAGTAATACCCATGGCAGCGCCGATATCTATGATGGCTCGCGCCTGGCTGCCGAAAATGGCGTAGTGGTGGTTACCATCAACTACCGCCTCGGCGCCTTTGGCTGGTTTGACCACCCCGCGTTAAAAATAGATAGAGACAAAATTAATAACAGCGGCAATTTTGGCACACTCGATATCATTAAGAGTTTGCAATGGGTGCAAGAAAATATTGCCGCCTTTGGTGGCGATGCCAGCAACGTGACTCTATTTGGTGAGTCGGCCGGCGCCTTTGATACCCTGACGTTAATGCAAAGCCCCCTGGCCGCCGGTTTATTTCATCGGGCAATTTCTGAAAGTGGTGGTCTGTGGTATACACCAAGCCGTGAAGCAAAAAATTATCGCGATGATCGCCGTCCAGGCTCGGATTACAGCTCGGTTGAAATAGAATTGATCTTACGCCAGCAAGACGGCAGCGCCAGCAGCCGCAAACAAGCCCGTGCTCAAGTTGAGGCTATGGACTCAGCGGCTAGGGCGAGTTATCTAAGGGGCAAAAGCCAAGCTGAGTTTATGGCGGCCTACGGTTTTTATGGGGTGGAAAAACCTGATATGCCGATTGTCTTTCAAGACGGCACGGTTATTTCTAAGGGCGATCCGGTGGCCCGTTTTAGCAACCCCGCCCGATACAATGCGGTACCGCTGATTATCGGCAGCAACCGCGATGAAATAAAACTCTATTACTACGATGACCCTAAATATGTAGATAAGCTTTTTGGCCTGTTCCCCACGGCGAAAAATCCACAATATTATGATGCCCGGGCTGAATATCACTCCCAGCGTTGGAAGTACACCGGGGTTGATCGGATTGCTGAGGCGATTGCCCAAGGCAATCGCCGCGCTAACAAAGCCGCCAATGTCTGGGCTTATCGTTTCGACTGGGACGAGCAGGCCCGGCCTATGTGGGTCAAGCTTGATAAGTTGCTGGGTGCTTCCCACGGTATGGAAATTCCTTTTGTGTTTGGCTTTACCGATACCAGCGGTTTGTTTGATCCGGTTTACAGCAGCGACAACCTGCCTGGGCGCGAGGAATTATCGCAGACTATACGTGGCTTCTGGGCACAGTTCGCAGCCACCGGCAAACCAGAGCCGGAGCTAGAACATGGAGAACCGTTGGAGCAAGAACCCGAGCAAGCGTTAGCATCCAAGCAATGGCCCGCCTGGCAGGCCGATGAAGGGGTGAAGTACGTGGTGTTTGATACCCTGCTAGGTGATGGCACTAGCATGAGCACTGCGGTGGTACAGCCTGATGCTTTTGTTGAGCGCATTCTTGCCGATCAGCGTTTACCGAGCTTGATGGAAAAGTGTGGCGTGTATGCGTCGCTGGTGCGTAAAAATTCCAAGCTCTGGCCAGAAAAAGCATACCGCAGCGGCAAGCCTATTGATTGCCGAGCCTATTCGTTACAGGAGTAGAAACGATTTTAGGCAGCGGGCAGCGGCTGCCAAAGTGGCCGCTTACGCATAATTTCCTGGAAGCTATCGCTCTCAATAAAATGTTGCAGCCAAGCCTTTAAATGCGGGTAGGGGCTCTGTTCAAACCAGCCTATGTCGACATAGGCAAATTGGCGGACAAAGGGGAAGATGCCGTTATCTGCCAAGCTGGGGCTACGCCCCAGTAAAAACCGCTGGGTACTGAGCTGCTGCTCCCACTGCTGTAAAAATTGTTCACATTGCTGGCGATATTCAAGCTGGCTTTGTTCGGGATAACCCACCCAATATTTATAGCGATCTAAACAGGGTTTAAATTGCTCGTCACATTGGTTTAGCAGGCCAGTGACCTGTTCTTGCGCCGGCTCGTTTAGTGTTTCAAACCAAGCCTCGGGGTCGTTCTGGCCCAACGCCCAATGGATGATATCGCGACTCTCATCGATCACCTGCCCACCGTTCAGCACCAGCACCGGTACCGTGCCCTTCGGCGAGGCGACCAACATGGCGGCGGGCTTGTTTTTCAGCTCTATATCCCGTTGCTCTACCTTCACACCACTGTAATTAATGGCCAACCGTGCCCGTATGGCATAGGGGCAGCGGCGGAAACTGTATAAAACCGGCAGTGGCTGGTCCATTAACTTGCTTGGATCACATAGCGCAGGGTTTCTACCACTTGCGCCGGGGTTTGTGCCCACGCCATCGCAGCGGCGTCGACTTCTTTTAAGGGGTGGATAATGCTGTCATCGTGCAGGGTAATATAGGGCACGTCGCTGGCGGCGCACATGCCGGCGTCGAAGGCGGCGTTCCATTGTTTGTATTTGTCGCCAAAGCGTATCACGGCGATATCGGCCTGGGCGATTAAGTTTTTGGTACGTATGGCGTTAACCTTGGCCGATTGGTGATCACGCCAGAAGGCTTGATCCTGCTCACCTAGGTGGTCGCCAGCGGCGTCGCTGCTAGCATGGTCGGTATTGGCCGAGCAAAATTCTATATCCAAGCCCAGTTCTTGCGAACCCTGGATAATTTGTTGGCGCCAATCGGTGTGGATTTCTCCGGATAGGTATACATTCCAGCTCATTTTTTAATCTCTCACAGGCTTTGTTTTATAGGGGCTTATTTTGCCCGATTGCTGGATGTGAATCTATCGGTGAATTAGTGCTATAAATTGCTATGTTTGTGCAATGGTAACTATTCATCACTCCCTGTAACTGTTCAGATTGCGTGCGAACTGCGCCAGAACAAGGCGGAAAATGTGCGTTCGCTTAAGAGCGCCTACTTTTGCTACAAGTGTAAATAATCATTTTCCAACGCTGTTATGACGTAATTCGGGCGTGAGTTGAATAGTTACGTGCAATGTACCAGCAACGCCAAAGCTAAGCCGGTGTAGGATCTCAAAAATAAAGATTAGCGGTACTAATCCGGGCCGCCAGGGTGGTTTGTATTGCTGCCGGTCGCACGCAGCTCAGTATTGGCGGCGGCTGTGGAACTCGCTGCGCTCAAACAGTCCTCGCCTAAAAACGCCGCCAATACTGAGCCGCTAACAGCGCGCCCTGATTGGCTGCAAAGCTACCGCTCCTGCTCACGCACCTTACCTACGTCCTGTAGGCAATACAAACCACCCCGCCGGCCCTAATATTGTGGGTGCTTATAGAATGGTTAAAAATTTAGAGTCTGCCGCGATGCAGGCTTAGATCTGGGGTTTTGTTTTCCAGACTCTAGGAGA